>Ga0265798_10005260_pt1 | contig 17503 bp, 14 predicted proteins | sample P3T30metagenome_FD_192430 | JGI IMG/M metagenome (GOLD analysis project Ga0265798, IMG submission 192430) | Plant litter microbial communities from East Loma Ridge, Irvine, California - P3 T30 | ecosystem: Environmental > Terrestrial > Plant litter > Unclassified | place: USA: California... | reverse complement strand
TGACGCGTCAGGTATTCCGTGTTGCCGGGAAATCGTCGGACGGGAGGCTCGGTGGCAGGCCCGCCCCGCGCCTCCCGTCCGTCCCGCGGCGGCAACCTGACCCGGCCGCTCCGACGTGGACAGCGCGCCTCAGCCGCTCGGCGTGATCGACTCCTCAACGGCACCTTGACCCCGGCGCAGGAGGTTCGCGGCATGCGCGGAGGCGGGTCCGGCCGGAGACACCGAACCGATTCCGTCGACAGGCCGGTCGGCCGGCAGGGAGGTGTTCGGCTTTTTCCCACAGCCCAGCGGTGGCGCGGATCGCGGATCCCAGTGCTGACGGGCGTTCCACGCGTTTTGGATACTGTTCCACGGGCAGCCGGAAGGGGTTCGGCCGCAGAAGTCGCACGGACCGTAGAGCGGCGGGGTGCTCGCGCACGAGGGGCACCTTACAACTCCTCGCCCCACGGCACGGGACACGTGCGCCCGACTCGCTACGCAGATGTCGGCCGCCGCTACGTTTGGCGCGAGGACAAGGAGAGGTCATGTTCGAGCGGAGTGAACCCGAGTACAGTGCGGCAGCCAACGAGCGTTGGGAGGAGTACCTCCGCCTGCACCGGCAGGTCCGCGGAGACTACGAAACGAACCAGGTCGCCGACGACGACGACATTCGGTTCCATTTCCACCTGCACGGCGACACGATGATGTCCCAGCTACAGCGGGAAGGAGGCCTGGATGAGGTGAACCAGTTCTACTCAGCACAGGAAGCTGTCGTCAGTGCGGCGGCGCGGCGTGACTTCGCGGGAGCGGCTCGGCTTCTTCCCGCGGTGCTGCCGTCCCTCATCGACATCGCGAAGAAAATGCGTGCGCAGGGGTCCGCTGCGATGAAGTTCGATGTTCTCCGAGGTGGCGCGGTCGCGGCCGCAGCACTGCACCCGAACGACGTTGTGGACCAGATGTTCGCCAGCATCGCCGCGGACCCCGCCACCCCGGACCCCAACGTGCACAAGAAGATGCTCGCCCTCCGAGAGACGATTGCAGCCGTAGCCAAAGCCTTGCAGTACGAAGACGGCCTAGCGACTAAGAACCGCATCCGGGACCGCACCGGCATCACCGACGGGCGGTTGCTGAACCAGGCGCTCACCTGGCTGGTCAAGGCGGGGCTGCTGTTCGAAGCGGGCGACGGGTACTCCACGACGGGGCGCCCCACCCCCACCTCCCGACCGATGGACATAACCCCAATCTCGGCGGCACCCGCGAACGCGCCGGTGCCGGCTGCGTTGGTGCACCTCCTCGACCACCCTCGGGTGGCGGGCCCCGACACGTACGCCGTGGAACGGCCGCAGCCTGCGCTACTGGTCTCCCCCACACCAGTGCAGGTCGCCGACTTGATGGCAACACCGACCGACCTCCGTCCCGCCGGGACAGCGAAGATCGCGGTGACCGCCGGCACCACGTGGCTGCTGACCTACAAGCAACCCACCGCCGCCCCAGCCAGACGATGGACGGCAGCCATATACGGCCAGGCGGGGAATCTCCTCCGCACGGTTGCGCTGCCCGCACCCGTCCAGTCGTGGTCAGCCGGACCCGACCGCGACTGGGTCAGCATCCTCGGCGACGACCTCCACCTCACCGTGTACCGGGAGAACGGTGACCGTCTCACCGACATCAAGCTCGACCAGCTTCCCGAAGTCGCCGACCGTCTCCGCAACGGTGGTGCTGGCTGGCAGGTCCGCGTCGCCGACCACGACATCACCACCGATCGCACCCTCGTGACGTTCGAAGACGCCGTGTGGATGGTCTACCACGGCGGGCAGGCGAAGTGGGGAGCACGGGTTCCCGAGAAGGTGTACCCGAGCGGTGCGTGGAAACCGGACGAAGTGCCCTCGGAGGTCCGACGGGTCGCCGTGCAACTGGGGCTCCCCGGCGACCTCACCACCCGCGAGGCCACCTCCTACCTGTCAGCGAACGACCTCATCCCCGCACCGTTCGGAACCAGCGGCGCCGGGACCACAGTCGCCCGCCACAACTCGGGTGCGAAACTCGCCGAACACTTGGGAGAGATCACTCCCGACCGCATCGAGTCCGGTCGGCTCACTTCTACCGGGGCGACCGTCAGCACCGGGTACGGATTGAACGTCGACTTCGACAACGACGGGCAGGTCACCCGCCTGTGGAATACCGCAAGCACGCTCAACACACTCGCCGAGCACGGACGGCGCCGTATCGGCGCAACGGGCAACGCCATCGTCGAAGTCACCGACGACATCGTCCTCACCGGCGCGACCGTCCCCGCCCGCGTCGGCGACCGAACTGGCGCACCCTCTCCGGTGCACGAACTGGCAACAGCAGCGGGCGACACCATCGCCGGGCCGGGCTGGGTGGCACGCCTCGACGGTCCGATTCTCGCCGTCGTCGGCGACCACGACCGGACTCCCCGCACCTACCAGTTGCCCAAGAAGCCATCAGCGCTCGTCCGACATGGCGACCATCTGCGGGCCCATGTCGGTGCCAAACACGCCCTCATCCCATTGTGAGACCCATGCCGGGTGTGGTTCCGTTCGAATCGACTGATACCTGCGTCGGCCGTGGAGCCGTGGCCGGTCCAGCGGCGAATCAGATAAGCAGGGTTGAGAGGCTGCAGCGACCTAACTACCCGCTACCATCCAAACATGACGGATCCTTCCGAGTATGAGCTGGACGCGTGGAAGAGCGTGCAACGGTTCCGCCCGCGCCCGTTCTCGCGGCTCCTGGACGGTGCAAACGAGCAGATGGTGGGCGCCGCTGCCGCCCTGGGCAAGCAGGCGTCGCGATACCTCGAGGGCCACCCGAAAGCCCAGTCGGCGGTGGCGCGTGGGCAGCACGTCGTTGCCAGTGGGACAAGCTTTGTGAGCACCGGAGCTCGGAAGGTCACCGACGTTGCGCCCGACATGGTCGCGGACTGGAGCCTCTCCGCTTTCGCCTCCCTTCGAACCACCGTGGGCCGGCTCTCGAGAGCGGGCCTGTCGCCTAAGCAGGTTGTCAAGCAACATCAGCGACGGGGGCACGATGTCGCCCGCCTGATCGACGTGCGACGACTGGACCTTGAAGAAGTGGACGCGGTCCGAGGTCGAGCCGCAGCTTGGTACTACCCGGCCATCGCGGCGCTCTCCGGCGCGGGAGCCGGATTGGTCATCTCCGGCGGTGAGCTTGCCGTCACTGCCTCTGCGGGAGCTGCAGCAGCCCCGTCAGGAGCAGCGATTGTCGCCGCGTTCGCTGGCGATGCCGCCTTCGTACTTGGACTGTCATCGCGGAGCGTTGGTCACATCGCGCTCCAGTACGGGTACGACCCGGAAGACCCCGCTGAGAAGATCTTCGTGATGTCCGTCGTGAACGTGGGAACGGCGTCCTCGCAAGCGGCGAAATCCGCCGCGTTCGCCGACATCTCCAGACTCACTCAAGCGCTCGTCCGCGGAAAGACGTGGGAGATTTTGGACAAGTCAGTCGTGTCGAAGGTATCCAAGCAGGTCGCGACCTTGCTCGGGAAACGACTCACGAAGAAGTCGCTGGGGAAGGCCGTTCCTGCGGCTGGCATCGCGTTGGGGAGCGCCTTCAACTGGACAACGATCGAAGGCGTCGTTGACGCTGCCAACATCGCCTACCGGCGGCGATTCCTCTCGGAGAAGTACCCGCATCTCGAAGCCACCCTGGAGCCCGAGACCTTCGAGGACGCGCAGTCAGCAACGACCGAGGCGGACGAGACGATCAGCGTCCTTGACGAATTCGACAGCGCCGGCGGGCTGCGGCTCGACGACCGGGCTTAGGACGAAACTGATTTGGTCCGCATTCCGCGCTCTACCTCGGCGCTGGCTACCTCCTCGCGGCGGCCGCGACCCATGTCACGGGCTCGTCGTTGCGGCGTGACGTTCGGGTCGAGCACGCAGCGCTCCTCGCCGCGCTGGCGACCCACGTCAAAAGTTAGTCCGGGCTCCCCTTACTTCGCTCCCATTGGTACGACGCTGCGCGCAACGGGAAGCTGACGTGGGAGCAGGAGCAGATCGCGCTGGTGCCGAAGGCGAATGCCCGACTCGGCCGCATCGGCGTCGAAGGCGAACAGAAAGGCGTCGACCTCCGCATCGGCCTCGACATGGTCGGTCACGCGAGAAACGGCGCGGTTGATATGGTCTACCTCGTCTCGGGCGATGACGACCTCACGGAGGCGGTCGAAGAAACGCAGGCGCAAAGCGTCCAGGTCATCGTGCTCGCAGTCGCCACCGACGGCACCGCGCTCGCAGTCAGTGTATCTCGCTGCCGCCGCGGACGTGTTGGCGACGATGCCGGCCCAACTACTCGACGTGGCCGTCACCGGTGCCCTGACGGGACACCCCGTGCGAGACACCGATGCGCCCGCCGCAGGCGCCAACCCAGCCCGAGCCCGAGCATCGTTGCAAGGCGCTCCCCGCCACCAACCGCGCTGCCCTCGCTCGATGTTTCCGGCGGGCTTGCTACTGGGTCGCCCGAGAGCATCGCCGCAGAACCGGCGACCGGCGCTGATCCTCGTGAGCTGGACGCCATCATCGGCACCGTGGCTACCAGGACCTTCAGCGTGTGGGCGGCGACTGCCACCGCGAAGCATCTCGATGACCTGCGGCGGAACCGGCCGACGATTCCCCGCGACCTTAACCGTGCCCTCCTGGCCGGTCTCCCTGGAGCGCTCGGCACGGTGACCCTGTCTGACGACCTCGGCATCGCCCTCCGCGCCCGGCTCTGGGACGTGATCGAAGCCAACGGGTATCAACGCCGAACCGGCCGTCAGCGCAAGTGCCCGATCCACTAGCCTTCCTTCACGACGCTTTAAGGGGAAAGACCCGTCCTACCCGGCGCTGAGACCGTGGTCGAACTCGATCGCAGACGCCACCGTGCTCTACCTCGGCAAGGCCGACCGTATGGTTGAGAATGACCGGGGCCTATGCGCATGACTGCCCGAATACGCCCGGTTCGGAGCCAGCGAGCCGGTCGGCTACACCGGCGGCAAAGCGATTTGGCATCTCATGGACCACGCCGACCTCCGCGTGTGCTGACGGGAGACCGCGTCGGGCGAAAGCGCGGAAGCAGTCGAAGGAGCTCTGCTCGCCGCGCTCCTCGCGGAGCACGACGACCGGGTGCCGTTTGCGAACCATGCGACGGCCGAAGGGCATGGCGAAGCGTCGGACGCGCCGAAGCGGTCTCTTCTGTCAGCCCGAAGCATGGGTCGAACGGCGCGCGTTCTGCGGATCGCGCTGAGCGCGTCCGGGAAGTCTTCCATCGCCGATGTGTGAAGGTGCCCGGCGGCTTGCATGTGAGAGCGGCCCGCGACGACGAACCGTGGATTCGCAAGGGTGTCCCGCCGATGGCGTCTGGTTCCGTTCTCGCGCGACCGCGACCGCGACCGCGACCGCTACGGAAGTACGTCCGCGAGCGCGACCGCCATCGTTTGGGTGAGGTTCCTATTCGTGCGCGCGTACAGCGACCGGAGCGAAGTGCGCGCGGAGGCGGTGTGGACGACGCCCTCGGTGTCGAAGACTGCGATGACGTCGTCATCGCGACGCACCGCCCAGAACCGGCCCGGAGCGGTCTGCTGTGCGAAGCGTGAGGACTCGAGGAACGCGTGGAAGTCCTCAACCCGGGTGAAGACGTGCGGCAGCGGAGACTTCCCCGCCGCGTACTCGGGCGCGTCCAGCAGCGAAATGGCGTAGCCGGACGCCTCGGACGTGAGCATCTGGATCTGCCAAGCCGCTTTGTCGTTCACCAGGAAGTTCATCAGACGTGCCATGAGGCGCAGCGTGATGGTCCGTGGACTGCTCGGCGGGGTCTTGCTCGGGGGAACGAGGCCAGCTGCTTCCTCGATGCGTCTGACGGAACGGTGGGGGTCGCTTGACTTCATGACCTCGACCGCTTCGAGGAAGTGAACGTGTTCGGGGTGAATGTGGATGCTTCCAAAGCGATTAAAATCGATGTGGACGTTCCCTCGAGCGCCAGGGCCAAAAAGGGTGAGGCAATCGTAGAAACCATCCATCGGGTACGTCTCAAGCAGCTCGAGCTTTGGGTGGCGCCGGATGAGCTCGCTGACGATCCACCAGTAGGCTGCGTTCTTGTAACGAAGCGCGACCTGCGCAGGTGGTTCGGTTGCCTTCGGCCCCGCTGGCTGCGACTCAATCGCCGTCGGCACAGATTCGGCACCGTCGGCAGGAGAACTCACAATCTCCTCTCCATTTGGTCCCCGCAGGTCAACAAACTCGAATCGCCAGAAGCCATCCACCTGGGTCGTGCTCGTACACACATAGTGTGCGTACAGGCTGTACTCGACCGGCTCACCAAGGGGGAAACTCATCTCCATGCCGGTGAGACTCGTACCCGATAACGAGGCGGGGAGATCGCCACTTTTCAGGCCGTCCCGTGGGCCTCCGAAGAAGCCGCAGAACAACAACGGGTCATTGTGACGAGCAGATGGAAGATATGTCATAGCGCTCCGCGGGCCGACGTGAACGCTGGCATGTACTCGGACAGTATCTTGCCTAGCGGCATCGGGAGCAGGGGCATCTGTCGGCTGAGGCCACGACTATCGAGAGCATTGCGCATCACAGCTCTAGGTTAGCGTGAGCGAGCGCGCGATGAGTTGTCTCTCGTCAGATCGGTTTGAGGGCCACTTCTGGCAAGGCCAGACGCAACGGCCGATTTGTCGAACCACGCGTGCTTTCGGAACGAACGGGACTGGGTGGCAGGACTTGCCAAGAAGGCAGCCGAACCTGTGAGAGAACGTGACCGGCGACGTCCGCGGGCGGCTCGTGCTTCCAAAAGCGCAACAGGGTCCAGCCGGGATCCCAAGAGTCGCGCTGTTGTGTCCGCGTCGCGTTCCGAGTTCCTAACGACCTTCTCGTGCCAGTAGTCGCGGTTCGTCGATGGGGGCTGGTAATGGGCCGGACACCCGTGCCAGAAGCACCCGTCGATGAACACGGCGACCTTGGCTCGCGTGAGAACGATGTCGGCCGTGCGTCGGGGCAGGACGGGATGGTTGACTCGATAGCGCAGACCCGCCGCATCCAGGAGTCGTAGGACGGCAAGTTCCGGTTTGGTGTCACGGCTCTTGTTGGCCTGCATCGAGCGGCGTGTGCCGTCCGACGTCGCCCACGAAATCTGTGCTCCACTCCTCACTCGCGGACCTCTCCGAAGTCAGTCGGCGTCGATGATCTGCCCGTAGTCGACATCGGAACGCTTCGCACGGAACCCGACCCGGCTGAGCGACTGTGTCGATGTCGGCATGACGATCGAGAAGAGCGTTGCCACGTCCTTTGCGTCGACAGGCCCGGTTATCTCTGATGTCTTCCGACTGAGGGCCGAGCCGTCGGGGCCGATCACGTCGTCGGCGAACGTGAAGAGTATCGCTCCGCGCCCGTTCTCTCGTCGCAAAGACTTGGCCTGGGGCCCGGTGGGACCTTCTTTGGATGCCCCTCCGATGAACTCCACGGCATGACGCTGGCGAGCGGAGCTTCCGGAGAATCCTCGTCGATCACCTCGCCGTTTGCGCTGAAGGATCTGGATGTCTCGTCCCGTGACATCGTGGAGCTGCTCGCCGGCTACCGACAGCTCGGGGAAGACGAGGGCGAAATCGTCGAGCTGTCCGGCCTCGACGGCCCGTTTGATGAAGGCGACCGTGGGCTTGAACGAATAGCCGTCTGCCCAGGTGAACTTGTCAAGCACCTCTGCGACTTTGGCCGCGGACACGATTGCCACTCGTGCTTTGTAGCTGCCGCCCAAGTCCGTCAGGAGGTCCACAGCTTCACCCCGCTCATCGAGCCACGGGGTGACGAGTCCGAAGTGGCGGGCGTTGGCGGTTCCGGTTCCTCTGTCGGCCTGCATGGGGAAGTCGCGAGTCTTGCCGGGGCTTCCCTCGATAGCGAGTTCGGTATTGTACATTTTGTTCCCGGAGGTCGGCCGGAGCCACGGGAGTTGCTGGAACACGAGAGGCGGGACGTCGATTGGCCGCATCGCCGGTCGCCCGGTCTCAGGGTCCACCTCTGAGAACTCGTCGAGCTGCTCGCGGAATGCCTCCTCGTCCTGCACCATCGCGGTGAAGGCGTCGTAAAGGTCGTAGCTCTTGCCCCGAGAATCCGTGACATCACGCGCGATGTAGAGCCGGACGAGGTCGCGGTAGCCCGGTCGGTAGCCGAACCAGCGGCCCATCTGCATGAAAGTGTCGGCGGCCATGGCGCGACGCTTGAAGTAGGTAACGGTGAGACCCTCGACGGTGAAACCGCGGCTGAGCTTGGTACCGCCGACCATGACGCGCCAGTAGTCCTTGGTTGTGAAGTCCATCGCGTCGTAGTCGCTCTCCTTTGACCCATTGACGACGACGACGGGATTGTTGTCCGACATGACCTTGCCGACCGCTTCACCGATGTACTCGGCGAGGTCCTCGAACGCCAGAGGGAGCCGCAGACCCCAGCCGCCGCGCGCCCGATGCACTGGGGCGAAGTCGGTCTCGTAGAGCTTGCGTAGCCGGGCCTTCGCCTCCGGCGCGCGATAGCCCGCCTCCGCCCACACCTGACGGATGAGCGTCGCGAGGGTGCTGTGCGCGGCCTGCGTCACGTCCTCGTGGACGAGCATCGTGTGATGCCGAAACTTGAGGGCCGGATCCTGCGTCTGCCGCCAGAGTTTGATTGCGCCGGTGACAACGAAGGCGTCGAGGGCCTCCCGGATCTCGGTGACCTCAGCCGCTGTTCCCGGTGCGGCGAAGAGGTCGCGCACATGCGCCTCCTCGTTAGAGTTCGCAGCGGTCGATTCCTCGTCCGGCTGCAGTGGTTCGAGGTCGTGGAAGCTCGTGCCGCCCATGTAGTCGCCGGAGGCCTTGAGCCTCACGATGAAATCGCGCGGGAAGATGTCGATCTCGTCGTCCGGCTCAACGAACACGTTGGCGAACGGGGTCGCCGTATAGCCGACGTACTGCGCCCGCGGCATGGTATCCAGAATGTCCGATATCAGCTTGTTGATCGCGGTCCTGTCCTTCTCCCCGTCAGTGCGCCGGGCCTTCTTCGTGTTGTTCTTGGTGTTGACCGAGGCCTGGTCCGCCTCGTCGTCGATCAGGAGGACGGGGATCTCGTCGAGGCGCGTCCTGACGTTCTTCAAATCGGTGAGGAGCTTGGTGAGCACGGACTTGTTTTTCTTCACCACGGCGATTCGCACATTCGTGCCGAACAGGTTGTCCGTGTGGTTCACCGGCTTGCTCATGTCTACGAGCTCGGCCGCCGAGCGGAAGTCGAGAGTGTCCAGACCTTGCTTCAACGCCTTGTAGTCGCCGCTGGCCGTGGTGAGGCGTTTGATCGAGGGGATGTCCCGGCGTGCGTTGACATCGATGCCGTGCCGAAGGAATTTGCCGGCGAGCCAGTCCGTGTCACCGCTGCCGGCGTAGTCGACGTCGCGGACGGCGTTGACGTCGTTCTTGTCGTGGCCACCGAGAATGTTCTCCTCGCCGATCAGCTCCATGTCCAGGCGCCGTTGGGTCTGTCCGCGCAGGAGCTCGATCGTGCCGGTCAGCACGATGACGAGCCGGTAGCCAGCGTCGATGGACTTGGCGATCATGCCGGTGAAGTTGGCGGTCTTGCCGCTCTGCACGTAGCCGACGACAAGGCCGCGCGAAGAATAGGCGGCTACGGCGGCGGGGTCGGCGAGCCGGCTGACGATCTTCGAGGCGGACGCGTCGACCTCGGCTATCGCCTCGGGCTTCCACTTCTTGCCTTCGAGGACGCCCTTGTACGCCTTCCAGTAGAAGTCACGTTCCTGGCGGGTTGTCGTGTACCAGGGGTCCCACCGGTCGCTCGTGATGACGGAGTCCACGAGCGCCTGGCTCGGGAACGCCTCTTCGAGGAGGGTGCGCGCGGTACCGCTCAACTTGAGCAGGTCGTAGATCCGCTGGCGTCGGGCGGAGGAGCCGACCGCGGCGCCGTCCGGCCACGCGGCACCCTCCGCCACGTCCCAATGGGCGAGCGCGATGTGCGCCGCGTACCGCGCGGGGTCGTTCACACCGGCCTCGACGATGAAGGAGAGCACCGTGGCCTCATCGACGGCGTCGTGGCCAGCTTCCTCGACGTCGAGATTCACGCGTGGGAGCAGGGCCTTGGGGCCCGTCTTTTCCATCGCGTTGAAGGCGGACTGGATCGCGCTCGCGAGCGTGCCCGGTTCTACGGTGCTCATGCCTCTCCCTCGCAGAAGCCGTTCAACGGTGCGGGTGCATCGGTGAAGGGAAAATCGGTGACGTCGAGACGATATGAGACGTCGCCGACATGCACGGGCTGAGGCACCACTTCGTCCAGGCGCGGACGCGTGATCGCAGGGAAGAGTTCATCGACAAGGAAGGCCCTCGGGCGGCTGCGGTACTGGAAACGAAGAGTGTAGAGGTCGCGCGCCTCGTCCCGCCAGCCAGCCGATTCCAGGCGGTCGTCGAGAGCCCGGGCACTGCGGTCAACGCGCGAGCGCACCTGGTCGACAAGCTGCGGAAGGGTGAAGCCGTCCTGGCCGCGCCCCGCGAGGGTGAGCTGGATCGAGATCAGGTGGAGCGGGCGGCCAGGTGAGGGCATCAACTGGGTCTCGGAACCGATCACGTGCAATCGCGCCTCGGACCTGGTGGTCTTCACCTCCGCCTCGAAGTCCTCGAAACCGAAGTCGTGCTCCCCGGACTCGGGTCCCAGCCAGGTGCCGACGGCAATGTCCTCGCCGATCACGTCGATCACGTGCCGCAGCAGGAGCAGTTCACCGAGAAGACCGGCCTCCTTCTCGTCCGTCAGGCGACGCCGCCTGCTGAGGAGGTCTTTCAACGCCTCGAGGGTCTCGGAGAGCGCGTGGCGCAGCGTCGCTCCGTACTGCAACTGGTCGACGACGGACTCCGCAAGCGTATACGCCTCGTACCGCATGCCTGCCGCGTCGATATCGATGCGGAACCACTCCCCCGAGCGGCCGGGCAGGGCCGTCGTGGCGACAGCGATTCGCTCGAAAGCAGAAACGTCGGGCGCCTCACCTCGCGCCGGCACGTGCAAGCTGATCCGCTGGGCGTGGGGATCGATATCGAGGAAGGCGTGGATCTTCGCGCTCAACCGGAACCGAGCCGGCGCCGCCGCCCGGAAGTACACGTCCACTGTCTCCGGCGTCAGATGCTGAACGACTTCTTCGGTAACGCGGCCGATCATAGAACCCCCCTGTTCGCCCAATGTGCTGCTTGTTCGTCCCTGCACGCCGCGCAAGCGACGAGCAGACGTGCCGACGTACCTTCCGAGCCTAACCGGCCCAACGGGTTGCCAGCTCCCCCGTTCTAGGGAGAACGCTAGAGCGCGATCACCCGGATCTCGGTTATCGGATGTCCGACGAGGGCTGTAGCGTCCCGAGTCATGAAGCCGATCGAAGAGCACGCCGACGCAGCGCACGTCATCGAGCTCGCCCCCGATCCGTCAATCCTCAGCGCGATCGGTGCTGGCCACTCCTTGGCCACGGCAATGGCCGACCTGATCGACAACTCCATCGACAAGGGCGCAAGCAAGTTCTTGGCGCGCTTCATCACGCGTGATGAGGAGCTCATCGGCATCCGCATGCATGACGACGGCGCGGGCATGTCTGCAACGCAACTCGAGTCGGCTATGCGCCTTGGGGTCCGTCGTGAATACGGAGCAGCCGAGCACGGACACTTCGGAGTCGGTTTGAAGGCGGCGTCGTTCAGTCAAGCCGACCGGTTGACCGTGTACTCCCGGTGCGGCTACGAGCCCACCCGAGCTATACGTCTAACGCGAGGGCGGTTCCACGGCGAGGTTCTCAGTGACGCTGACGCCCAGCGTGGATTCACGAAGGGAGCAGGCGGCTTCGCCCGTGTAGAAAGCGGGACTGTGGTCGAATGGGACCACCTCCACTCGGTCTTCACTGGCGAAGTAGAGGTCGAACGGCGGCGGTGGCTCGACGAGCTGTTCACAAGTCTCGGACACGACCTCGGGCTTACCTTCCACAGGATCATATCGCGGGGTGACATTACGATCGTCCTGCAGCAGTTCGACACACGAACGGGCGACGGCGTCCCCGTTAAGGTGACGTCCGTCGATCCATTCGATTTCGTGTCCGGTGCCGCAGGCTATCCGCTTGAAGTCCTCGGAAAGACACCGGGAGGCTCAGATCTGCGCTTCACCTGCCACATCATGCAGCCCGCTAACCAGGGGCCGAGCGCCAAGCTGCTGGGGCGCCCGCGGGCGGAATGGCAGGGTTTGTACGTCTACCGCAATGATCGGCTTCAGCACGCTGGCGGCTGGTTGAACCTGCTGCCCGGAAACGCGGTCGAGCTTCAACTCGCCCGCGTCGCCGTAGATGTGACCGTTGGGGCGCTCGGCGCCGTACGCATCAACCCGGACAAACACGGCGTAGTCCTGGCGGCGGACGGTGTCTACGCGATGGAACAAGCTGTTACGGAGGACGGACGTGGTCTCCGTTCCTTCCTGACCGCAGCGCGCGAGGTGTTCCAACTTGGCACCAGACGCGAGCGCGGCCCGAAGCCGGTGGCGCGCATCGCGGAGGGACTTCCTCAGGCGGTCATCGGTGCGATGGACGAGGAATTCGGATTCCGCGATGATGGCAACAACCTTCGCGTCCTGTGGAAACCTCTTGGTCCTGGGCGACTCTTTGAATTGGAGCACGCCGCGGCGACGGTCTGGTTGAACGAGGGGTACCGGGAACAGCTCCAGGGCGTCCACGGCGGCGACGCCGCTTTCTTCAAGACCTCCATCGTGCTGCAGCTGCAGGACAAGCTGGAACGCGGTCACCTACAGCAAACCACGATCGATCAGATCGAGCGTATCCATACGGTTCTTGCCGCCGCGACGTTTCAGCAGATCGACGAGCAGGCGTACGACGCACGCCGTGAGAGGGCGACCCGCGCCACTCGTCCGGTCGCTGACAATGAGCTCGACATCGAAGGATGGCAAGTCGGCGACGAGGTTCCCATACCCGTGCGAGTCGATGAAGACGGCTTCTTCATCGACGCACCTAACTCTGAGCTCACCGAGCGCGGTCATGAGATCAGCCGCCCCACCGACGCGGTGAAGGACTACTTGAGACAAATTGGGAAAGCGCCGCTGCTCGGCGCTGCCGAGGAGGTCGAGCTCGCACGTCGTATTGAGGCAGGTCTGCTTGCTGAAGAGCGTCTCGCATCCGACAGCTCGCAGGGACAGCGCCGCTCGCATCTGCGCGAGCTCCGAGAGGTTTCTAGCGCTGGCCAGCACGGGAAGGCACGGTTCATCAATGCGAACTTACGTCTCGTCGTCTCCGTCGCAAAGCGACATACATGGCGCGACATGGAACTACTCGACCTGATCCAGGAGGGAAACATCGGCCTCATCCACGCGGTGGAGAAGTTTGACTACGCGCAGGGGACGAAGTTCTCGACATACGCGACTTGGTGGATCCGCCAGGCAATCTCGCGAGCCCTTGACGACAAGGCGCGCATCATCCGATTGCCGGTGCACCTGATGGAAGCACTCCGCAGACTGTCGAGCGCTCGAGCAGCAATGGCCCTGATCTATCCCGACGGCGTCCCGCTCGACATACTCGCACAACAAGCCGAAATCGAAGTTTCTGACGTCCAGCGCCTCGACGCTGCCAACCGGATGACGCACGTATGGTCCCTGGATGCTCCCTGGTACAACACGGAATTAGGTGTGAACGAGCCCTTCGGTGAGCACCTTGTTGACGATGTCGCCGACTCGACGCGCGAGGTCATCGACAAGCTGTTCCTCCGTCAAGACCTCATTAGGGTCCTGAAGACCCTGGACTGGCGGGAGGCTCGGGTTATCGAGCTCCGCTTCGGTCTCGACGGCGGCGAGCCACTCACCCTCGATGCAATCGGTGCTGAATTCGGGGTCACCCGTGAACGGATTCGACAGCTCGAGAAGAGGGCAATCGAAAGGATGCGACGAAGTCCTTTGCTGGCATTCCAGGCGGCGCCGAACTCTGTCAATCAGGCTCCCTTTGCTCCATTCGAAATGCGCAAGAGCATCGAAGAGCAGATCGAACGATACGGCCGAAAGAAGCTACGCACTCGGCCTATCGCGGCTACTCATTCGAGCATGCAGAACTTTTCTGTCCGCGGTGGATCGACGGAGCGTAAGACCGATCTCCTTGCGACTGTCGACACGGTATCTGCTTTTCTCGGCGGACAGCACCCGGACGAGATCGCCACCAGCTTCGCTCTCGATCGAGGCGCTGTCTTAGCGTCGCTCAGCCAAAGACTGTTCGGCGTCGAGCCTCCGGACCCGACTTCTGATCATCCTGCGCGTCATGGTGTCGGGTACTCGGAGGCCGACATACAGCTGATCGATTCCGCGCTATCATCCGGTGTCCCGATCCGCGACATCGCACTCCGGCTTGAGCGGACTCCTTTTGGGGTTGCGTGCCGGATTCTCTCGGAGCCGCGCCATGCCGAAGCGTTCCGTAGACGTCAGCTGGGGGCTGTGAGAGTGCGCCAGCAGGCGGGCCCCGATCCCGCCGGCGCGCCAGCCACCTTCGCCTAGAAGGTGCGCTCGTATCGTAGGTTTGAGTGAACATGGCCAAAATCACGCCTCCCCCCATCCTTACGCTTGACCTCTTCGCAGGAGCGGGCGGTCTCAGTGAAGGTTTTCGCGAAGGCTCCGCTCGGTTCTCAGCGGTCCGCGCGGTCGAGATGGACGCCGCGGCCGCCGCCACATATGCGTCCAACCACGGCGACGCCGTCGTCTTCACCGGCCCCATCGAGGACTGGCTCGCGCAGGAAGAAGTCCCCTCCGTCGACATCGTCCTCGGTGGCCCGCCGTGTCAGGGCTTCTCCACCCTCGGGAAGCAAGACGCCGAAGACGTCCGCAACCTCCTGTGGAGGCAGTACGCAGAGACCGTCAGACGAGCCCAACCCAAGTACTTTGTCGTCGAAAACGTTGCAGCCTTCACAAAGTCCCCTCAATTCGAGGATTTCCGTCGTGAGACTTCCGCAACGGGAATGCTCTCGAACTACTCCTTCGACTGGCGCGTTCTTAACTCTGCAGACTACGGTGCGGCGCAGGCGCGGAAGCGTACCGTGATCATCGGGTGGCGCGACGATCTGGACGCGCCCGGGTTCCCAGAGCCGACACACGGCCCTGGGCGCGCAAAACGTCATGTTACCGTCGGGCAGGCTTTTGAACAGCGCGGAATGACTGCTGCCGTAGGAACCATCGACCTTCCTATCAATCGCGCTCGCGATATAGGTGGACGCGCGGTGTCCGGGCCGTATCGTGCTGCTGAGCTCCACGTCACTCGCTACTACACCGAGCTTTCACGGCAGCGATTCGCGCACATCCCGGAGAAGGGCAACCGCTTCGACATCCCGTACGAGCTTTTGCCTGAGTGCTGGAAGAAGCACACGTCAGGATCGGCCGACGTCATGGGGCGGCTGCACTGGGACAAGCCGTCGGTCACCGTCCGCACCGAATTCTTCAAGCCGGAGAAAGGACGATACCTCCATCCGGTCGAAGATCGAGCACTCACTCACTATGAGGCGGCGACCCTGCAAGGCTTCCCCGACGACTACCTCTTCATGGGGTCGAAGATCGAAATCGCGCGACAGATCGGCAACGCCGTGCCGATCCCATTAGGCGCCGCAATTGGGCGCCACCTCGCAAGGTCGCTTGATTGAACACGTCTCCGCACTTTCGGCCAAGAAGCGCACGGTCTCGCAGGCCGATAACGCTCAATATGTCGACGCGGCGAGGCCGAGCCGCACGCGGGAGCCGCCCACACCGAGTGCAAGTATGGGCGGCTCCCACGGTCGTTTCACGCGTGGGACCGGCTACTCCTTCGAGAGGCGGACGATGGTGGTGCTGCCCGCGATGCTCACTGGGAAGCTGAGCTCGTCGTCCTCGTACGTGAATTCTTTCGTCGCGTCGGTCGATGCCAGGAGCGCCGTGTCGGTGGCTGCCGTGTCTCGCGTTGACGTCCAGGTGTACGGCGATGTGTCGTCAGTTGGTGCGGTGAAGGTCCCAACCCAGAACAAAGACGTGGTGTCACCACTGTCCGTGACGAAGTTCGCCGTGACGGTACCGCCAGAGATGGTCGCGGTCATCCAGCCGTCGTCGCTCGCGGAGTTGTTCTGCTTCCAGGCTCCCGCGAGATCAGGGGCCGTCACCGGCTCCGGTGTTGGGGTGACTGAAGCTGCCTGGGTGGAGTCGACGGCCGCCTCGGTTGGCGCGTTGCTGACATCTGCAGCGCTGCAGCCCGTCAGCGCGAGAACAGTAGCGAGCGCGAGAGGACCGAGAAGACGATTCATTTGAAGTACCCGGAGACGCCGACGGCGAAGGTGTCGCAGGGCTCGTCGTAGAGGTCGTGGCTGAAGGAGACGGTGCCGTCAGCTTCGATGTCGCCGGTCTCGGTGGCGTAGTCCATGGTCGACGTCGACAGGGCGTCTCCGTTGAAGCAGTACACACCGACGGAGTACGGACCGGCGAGCGGCTTCCCCGTCTTGTTCACCGCGCCGCCGATGATCGAGGTTCCGTTGTTGTCCGCCTGGGTGACGTTGAGTGGGGCGGTGTTGTAGGAGGACGTGTCTGCCGGCATGGTGGAGGCCTTGAAGTCGTACTGCACTCCGGATGCGGGGATCGACGAGACGTCGTCGAAGTAGATGTACCCGAAGCCCTCCTCGCCTGGCTTCACCTGCGCCGGGATCGTGCCTTGACTCGAGCCGCTGGCAACCAACTTGCCGCCGACCGACGCGGTACCCGTGAAATCGACGTGCGAGATCGGCGACGACGTGTTGTTCCGGAATGCGAAGGGCAGCGTTCCGCTCCCGATGCTGTCGGAATCGAGTGGCGCGGTGGCGACGACAGACACCTTGTCGGCTGCGCCGGCATCGACCTTCGGCGACGCGTTGCCCGCGAGGTACCCGCCAGCGTTGAACGGGAGTGCCGCTACAGCCGTCGGGGTGGGAGTCGGTGAGGCCGTCGGAGAATCGCTGACGGCTCCTGCAGCGACGTTGGAGGTGGACGACGTGCTGCAACCGGCCAGGAGGAGCAGGGCTGCCCCTCCGAGCGCGGCCGACGCGAACGTCTGCTTCGAGATCATGGTGAGGCGGATTCCTTCATTGAGCGTCTGTCGAAACTGTGGTTCCGCTCAACGTAGCTGCTAGGCGACTGTATGCGGCGCCTCTCGTGTCATCGACGGAACAACGGCGGATCTCCGCACAATTCGTCTTCCGTCAAGTTGAAGCTCGTGCTCATGGTCGATCAAATGGTCGTATCGACCCTGTCCGCGTCGTCGCTCGTGCTGGCCACGTCTGCCGACCGAGGCTCAGCCACCAGCGCCGCTGCATTCGTCCGCGATCAGTCCCGCAAACCCGGTACGCGTCGAACAGGACATCGAATGACCAGCACAGGAGCAGGCACAGGTGGTGGCCTCGGCTCTCGCCCAGTACTTCAGGCAGAACGGGGTTCACGTCCGAGTGCATTGTCGGGGCACCACTCCCGGCCCCGAAAAGTCCCAAGCC
>Ga0265798_10005258_pt1 | contig 17505 bp, 18 predicted proteins | sample P3T30metagenome_FD_192430 | JGI IMG/M metagenome (GOLD analysis project Ga0265798, IMG submission 192430) | Plant litter microbial communities from East Loma Ridge, Irvine, California - P3 T30 | ecosystem: Environmental > Terrestrial > Plant litter > Unclassified | place: USA: California... | reverse complement strand
GCAAAGCCACCGTCTTCCGCTGGCTGCGCGAACACCCTGAATTCGAAAAGCTGTACGAGATCGCGACCGACGAGCGCGCCGACACCCTGGTCGATGAGATCGTTGAGATCGCCGACAACTGCCGCGTCGACGCTGACTCGATCCGCAAGGCCAAGCTGCGCATTCACGCTCGCGTCGAGCAGGCCCAGCGTATGAAGCCGCGCAAGTACGGCAACAAGATGCAGCTGACCGGTGACGGCGGTGGCCCGGTCCAGCACCAGGTGGGCAAGCTGACCGATGAAGAACTGGATGCCGCGATCGCGAAGGCGGCCGGCGGCGCGCAATGACAGCAACCAGCCGGGCCGAGAAGGAACTGCTGTTGGCGATGCTGCAGGAGCGCGAGCGCCGCGCCCAGGTCTACCGCTACCGCTACCTACACAGCAAGCTGTACGCCTGGCAGCGCGAGTTCGTTGCCAACACGGCCGACTTCTCGCAGGTCTGCCTGATCGCAGCAAACCGGATTGGCAAGACCTACACCGGCACCTACATCGACGCGATCCACGCCCTGGGCGACTATCCGGACGACTGGGAAGGCCACTACTTCAACCACGCGCCGCTGATCTGGTGCCTGGGCTACTCCGGCGAGAAAACGCGCGATCTACTGCAGGAGCCGATCGTGGGACGAAAAGACGGCAGCAGGTTCGCTGGCGGCCTGATCCCACCCGAGCACATCAAGGGCTACGAGTCGATGGCCGGCACGCCGAACGCGCTGCGTACGGTGTACATCCGCCAGATCGGCGGCGGCGACGTGCAGGCCGGCGATGCGGCGATTCAGTTTTGGTCGTACTCGCAGGGCCAGCACGCACTGATGGGTGACAGCGTCGACTGGTTCCACATCGACGAAGAGCCGAAGGACGACGAGATCTTCCCCCAAGTGCTGGTCCGAACCGCTACTGGCGACCAGGGCGCCGGCGGCCGCGGGATCCTGACCTTCACGCCAGAGAACGGCCGTACCGGCCTGGTCATCCAGTTCATGGACAGCCCATCGCCGGCGCAGAAGTACATGCAAAAGGGCTGGGACGACGCGCCCCACCTGAGCGAAACGGCCAAGGCCAATTTGCTGGCCAGCTTCCCGGCGCACCAGCGCGACATGCGAACGAAAGGAGTCCCGATGCTGGGACACGGACGAATTTACGACATGGCCGAAGAGGCGATCACCTGCGAACCCTTCGACATCCCGAAGCACTTCCGCGTCATCGACGGCATGGACTTTGGCTGGGATCACCCGCAGGCGCAGGTGCAGCTGGTGTTCGATCCCGAGGGCGACATGTTCTACGTCACGAAGGCGTGGAAGAAAGCAAACACCAAGCCGATCGAGGCCTGGGGCGCGGTCAAGTCTTGGGCCCAGAACGTGCCCACCGCTTGGCCGGCCGACGGCCTGCAAACCGAGAAAGGCAGCGCGAAGCAGCAAAAGGCGTACTACGAGGAGGCCGGCTTCAACATGGTCTTCGAGCAGGCCACCTGGCCAGACGGCGGCAACGGTGTCGAGGCCGGCCTGTTCGAGATCCGCGACCTGATGTTGTCCGGACGCTTCAAAGTGTTCGCCGGCCTGCGCGACTTCTTCGACGAGTTCCTGCAGTACCACCGCGACGACAAAGGGAAGATCAGCAAGGTGCGTGACGACTTGCTGGACGCGACCCGCTACGCCTACATGATGCGGCGCCACGCGATCGCATACGGCGACATCAACAAACCATGGGGCGGAAGCCTCAACTACCGATCACTGGGAAGCGCCTGATGGCACAAATGACAGACGACGAGCTGCGCGCGCTCACCGACGCGGAGATGCAGGACGCCAGCGCCGAATCGGGCTATGGCGGCCTGCTCGCCGCGTCGCGCGCCAAGGCCGAGTATTACTTCCAGGGCGTGGCCAAGGGCGACCTGGCGCCGCCGGAGATCGAAGGCCGCTCGTCGGTCGTCGACACCACCGTGGCGAACACCATCTTGGGCATGCACGGCCCGCTGATGAAAATCTTTTGCGGTACCGACCACGTCGTCGAGTTCGCGGAGACGCATCCGGACGACGAACAAAAGGCCAAGCAGGCGACGGAATACCTGAACTACCTGCTGCGCAAGAAGAACCCGGGCTACATGATCATCTACACCTGGGTCATGGATGCGCTCAAGTCCAAGGTCGGCTTCATCAAGGTGTGGTGGGACGATGCGCCGATCGAGACGACCGAGGAATACCGCGGCCAGACTGATGTACAGCTGGCGATCCTGCTCGACGACGACGAGATCGAGGTTACCGGCCAGCGCGCCTACGAGGATGAGGGCGCGGCCAAACAGCGCGCCCAGATGCTCGAGCAAGCTGCCCAGCAGCTCACCCAGATGGCGGCCGGCGACCCGCAGCAGTATGCGCAGGCCCAGCAGCAGTTCGCCGCCATGGAACAGCAGCCGGCGCCGATGCTCTACGACATCACCGTCAAGCGCACGCGCGAAGGCGGCAAGCTGTGCATCGAGAACATCCCGCCCGACGAGATGATGGTGTCGCGCAGCTGCAAGGACATCGACGACAACACGTTCAAGGGTCACCGGGTGCGCCGCACCGTGCGCTACCTGAAGGAACGCGGCTACGACGTCGAAGACGTCAAGTTCGACGACCCGGCCCAATCTCCGGAAGCGCAAGAGCGCGACCTGCTCGGGCTGAACAACCAGGTCACCGCACCTGCCGAAGCGCAGGATGCCGATTCCCGCATGGTCTGGCTGGAAGAGTGCTACGTCTACGCCGACATCGACGGTGACGGCCCTGCCCTGTTCAAGGTCATGCGCGCCGGCGGAAAGATCCTCGATCGCGAAAAGGTGGACGCCAACCCGTTCGTCGACCTGGCGTCGATCCCGCTACCGCACCAGTTCTTCGGCTGGTCAATGGCCGACCTAGCCATGCCGCACCAGAAGATCAAGACCAGCCTCAAGCGCTCGGTGCTCGACAACCTGTACCTGCAGGTGAATGGCCGCTACTTCGCGGTCGACCAGCAAGTCAACATCGACGACCTGCTGAACAGCCGACCTGGTGGCGTGGTGCGCGTGAAGACGCCTGGCGCCGTCGGTCGACTCGACCAGGGCGTGGGCGACCTCGGCAGTGCAATGAGCATGATGGAGGCCGCTGAGCGCGACGCCGAGGAAGCCACCGGCTACACCCGGCAGAGCCAGGGTGGCGGCATGCAGGTCGCACAGACCGCCACGCAGTCGAACATCGTCACCAACCGGGCAGATGAGCGCCTCGAGCTGGTGGCGCGCACGATGGCCGAAACCGGGTTCGCGCGGCTGTTCAAGAAGATGCTGCGGCTGGTGTCGCAGTACCAGAACAAGGCCGAGCAGGTGAAGCTGTCCGGCGGCTGGGTCGACGTGGATCCGCGCGAGTGGACGAACCAGTTCGACATGGCGCCCGGCGTAGGCCTCGGCACCGGCAACAAGGACCAACTGGTGCAGCACCTGATGGCCCTGAAGCAATCCCAGGTGCAGGCGCTGCAGATCGGCTACGCCACCCCGGCCAACCTGTTCGCCGCCGACAAGAAGCTGACCGAGGCCCTGGGCTTCCGCGACGCTGACCGCTTCTTCACCGACCCGTCGCAGATGCCGCAAAAGCAGCCGCAGCAGGATCCGGCCATGGTGAAGGCGCAGCTCGACGCACAGTCCCGCAAGGATCAACTGGAGTTCGAGCGCGAGAAAGCGCAGATGTCGCTGCAGGCCGACATGCAGAAGGCGCAGATGCTGGCGCAGCAGCAGATGGAAGTCGACCGCAACCGCCAGGAGCTGGAAGCCCAGCAGCAGACGGTGCGCATCCAGCTTGAGGCTGAGCAGGCCGAGCGTGATGCACAGCGCCGGCACGACGAGCAGATGGCCAAGATCGACTTCGAGCGCGAGAAGCTCGCATTCGAGCAATGGAAGGTCAATCTGCAGCACGACGCCGACATCGTCAAAGCGCAGATCGCAGCGCAGCACAAGAGCGAATCCCTGGCCGCAGCAGAGGCCCAATCGAACGAGGACATGGCAGCCAATGGAAACGCTTGACCAACGCATCACCCAAGGCGACCAGGCGCGCCAGGTGCTGGATAACCCGGCATTCGCCAAGGCGTTTGCCGACATCGAACAGGAGCACATTGAAGCATGGAAGAACTCCCCCGCCCGCGACCCAAACGGGCGCGAAACCCTGTGGATGACGGTGAAGCTGCTGCACAAGCTGCGCTCGACGCTGGAGGCGTCAATGCTGGACGGTCGAATGGCAAACATCGAGCGCGAGCACCAGGCGAACCAGCTGGCGAAGGACCGGGCCCAGGGGATCAGCCTGTGATGGCCGGCACGCGCCCTGCTGGCCAGGTGTGCGACTGGCTTGACGTCATCGAGCCTGCCCGCAAGGACGCACGTCTGACCACGCGCATCTGGTACCCCGAACCCCGCGGCGATCTGTTCGACCTGGGCAACGGCATCAACGCCCAGGTTCTCATCGGCGCCCCAGCCTATCAAGTCTCCAGCGGCGAAATCGTCGCGATCGAAGGATGAAAATGCACCCGAAATATTGGAAAACGCCCCGCCTGATGGATCAGGCCAACGATGGCACGACCGGCGGCGCCGGCGGCAGCGGCCCACTGGACACGTTCAGCGCTGCCAGCGCGTTCGAGTCGCGCCTGGACGATGAGCCCGACGCCATGCCGGCGGACGCTAACGCTACGGCCGACGCCGACGCCGAGACCGAAGATCAGGCCGCCGAGCGCCTGGCGCGCGAAGATGCCGGTCTTGCCGATCCTGCGATCGCCGACGCGCCGCAGTCGTTCACGATCAAGGTCGACGGCAAGGACGTCACCCTGACCGCCGACGAGATGGCCGAGCACGTCAAGGCCGGCATGCGGCAGGCCGACTACAGCCGCAAGACGGCCGAGGTGGCCGAGCAACGCAAAGTCGCTGACACCGAGACGGCGCAGGCCCGCGCCCAGCGCGACGAATACGCAGGCAAGCTTGGCAACTTCGCCAATCAAGCGACGTACGAGCTGAACGCCCTCGAGGCGCAGCTCACCGACGAACTTCTGCAGTCCGACCCGGTGGCATACCTGTCGACGCAACGCACCTTGCAAGCAAGACACGCGGAGCTTCAACAGGCCCAGCAGGAACTGCAAAAGATCACCGATCAACGCAACGCCGAAACGGCCGAAGCCCAGCGTCAACACTTCGAACATCAGCGAGAGCAACTTCTTGCCAAGTTGCCCGAGTGGAAAGACCCAGCCAAGGCCAAAGCGGAAGTTGCCGAGATCCAGCAATATCTGGCGACGCAGGGATACCAGCCCGAAGAATCGGACTTCACCGACTTCCGCTCGGTAATCCTGGCGCGCAAGGCCATGCAGTTCGACGCCCTGATGGAGCGCGCCCGCACCACGACCAAGAAGGTGGCCAGCGCGCCGCCGAAGATCGAGCGCCCGGGCAACGCCGATTCGGCGCGTCCTGGTGATGGCCGCACCACCGCAATCAAGCAGCTCAAGCAGTCCGGTTCCGTCCGCGACGCCGCCGCCGCTTTCTCGCAGTTCCTGTAATCCACCCAATTTAGGAGGCCAAGATGGCCGCACCAACCAATACCTACGTTTCGACCGCCGCCGTCGGCAATCGCGAAGATTTGACCGACATCATCGATATGATCACCCCGACCGAGACGCCGTTCTACTCGATGATCGGCAAGGCCAAGGCCTCGGGCACCAACCACGAATGGCAAACCCAGGCACTGCGCGCGGCGAAAGACAACGCGCATGCCGAAGGTGATGACACCACCGCGACTGCCGTCACCCCGCAGGTCCGTCTGAACAACTACACCCAGATCCTGAAGGAAGCGGCCAGCGTCTCCGGCACCCAGGAAGGCGTCGACAAGGCTGGCAAGAAGTCGGAAATGGCCAAGCAAATGGCCCTGAAGTCGGCCGAAATGAAGCTCGATCTGGAATTTGCCCTGACCCGCAACGGCGTGACCGCCAACAGCCCGCGCAAGATGCGTGGTCTGGTCGGCTTCATGGCAGGCGCAAACGTCAGCTCGGGCGCCGGCTACGTGGCGCCGAACTACCTGCCAATCGGGAACGTGGCGCAGACCGACGGCGCCGCGCGCGCGTTCACCGAAGCGCTGCTCAAGGACACGCTGCAGAAAACCTACATCGCCGGCGGCCGCCCGAACGTGCTGATGCTGGGCGCGTCGCAGAAGCAGACTTTCTCGACCTTCACCGGCAACGCCACCCGCCAGAAAGACGCCGACACCAAGCTGAACGCTTCGATCGACGTCTACGTGTCGGACTTCGGCACCCTGAAAGCGGTCGTGAACCTGCAACAGCGCCCGCGCGACGTGTTCGTGCTGCAGTCGGACAAATGGGCCTTTGCCACCCTGCGTCCATGGCAGAAAACGCCGCTGGCCAAGACCGGTGACAGCGAGCGCAACCAGATCCTGCTGGAAGGCACCCTGGAAGCGATCAACCCGCTGGCCAACGGCGCCGTGCTGGACGTGCTGTAAGCGACAGCGCAAGCAGTAACAAGGGCAGCCCTTCGGGGCTGTCTTTTTTTTATCCACGCACGGGACACCCATGACCCTGAAAACCTTCATGCCGTCCGGCGCCGACACGGTGCTGCTGGCGGTCAACACTGCTTCGGCACGCGCGCAGCTCGACCCGCACTCGAGCGTAGTGCGCGTCATCAATGACGGTGCGTCGACGGCGTTCCTGCACTTCGGTGATGCCACCGTGACGGCCAACACCGCAAAGATGCCGATCAAGGCCGGCGCCACCGAGACGTTCACCACGGGCACCGCAAGCCACGTCGCTGCGGTCACCGCGAGCGGCACCACCAACATGTATTTCACGAACGGCGAAGGCTTGTAGCCATCCCTATCCAAGGCTGCTTATGATCAAGAATAATCGCGCCGCTGGCAACCAGTCCGTTGCTACCGCGGACAGCCCACTGCTGACGATCCCAGCGGCCCAACCTTGGTTTTTCTTCTTCACCATCCGTTACGACGGCCTGGTGACGGGCGACAACCCGCAGTACTTCATTTCGACGGGCAATTTCGGCGCTGCCGGCTCTCTGAACATCGCCTTCTATACGTCCGGTTCGACCATTGGCAGTCTCCAAGGGCGCATCGTGGTGTTCGCTGATACCGTAACGGCAACCGCGGATGCACCAATTGTTGCTGCTTCAAAGTTGACGCAAGGCGAGCATCAGTACCTTCTCCATAGCGACGGCACCACCGTGCATCTGTATCGCTGCCCGATCGTGGCCGGCGTTATTGCCACCGAAGCAAGCGTAGTGCTGGAGGGTTCCAGTGTCAGCCCGCTCCTGGTAAAAGAGCTGAACGGATCGGCCTTCGTGATCGGTGGGCGCGCCGACGGCGCTGCCAACCGTAGGAGCGATCAGTCGCACAGCCGGACAGGCTTCGGCCACGGCAACGTCACCCTGGCTGAGCTCGCGCGCCTGGCCAACGGCGAGGACTTGATCACCGATCTGAAAAAGGTACCGGTGGTCTACGTGCGCATGGCCACCGCCAGCGACATCGTCGACGCTAGCCCGAACAAACTGGCGTTCACGCAGACTGGCACGCCCACCACCAGCGCCGAGCCGGCGTACAACTTTACCGGCGGCACCGCGCCCAACCCCGATCCTGAACCAGAGCCGGAACCAGAACCGCAGCCGAGCAACACGCTGTCTCTCGACGCGCTGCCTGTCAATCGCATCGTACAGCGTGTGATCGGCAGTGCCGCCGTCGCCATTGCCGTGTCCGGCGCCTTCGCGGGTGCCACGCCAGACAGCATCGAACAGCGCATCCTGGCTTCGAACGGCGCTGACGTCATCAAGGACTGGGCAAACACGAACGCCACGATCGGCGCCAACACGTGGCAGGCCGCGCCGCAGGTTCCGTCTGGCGGCATGTACCACCTGGTCGAACGTAGCATGAAAGCCGGCGTCGAGCTGGCACGTACCGACATCAGTACGAACCGTGTGGGTGTGGGTGACATCCAGGCCTGGATCGGCTCGAGCGGCGCTGAACGCGGTTTTACGAGTTCGTCCGGGACAGGCCTGACTCCACGCGACGACGTGTCTTACTACGACGGTGTCGCGTGGCGCTCGTTCGGCACAGATGGGGGCGCGATCATTGCCGCCAACGCGCTCGCCGAAAAGTCGGGCGTCCCATTCGGGATGATCGACTCGGGCCGAGGCGGCAGCACGCTGAAGGACTGGCTCAACCTCAGCTATGTCGGCTGGACCATGTTCGTCGCCGATGTGGCTGACGTCGGTGGCTTCTCTAGCTGCGTGATCACGGTAGGTTCGAACGACGCAGCTACAGGGCTCGTGCAGAGCCGAGAGCAGCACGCGGCCAACCTGCGCACCCTTATCCAACGCGTGCGCGACCTAGCCGGAAATCAGCGCCTATGGATCGTGCTGGTCGGCTACAACCGGCGCACCGCGTACAGCACTAGCGTCCTCACAAAGGCGGCGTTCGATGCCCAATCGAACATGGTGCGCATGGCCGAAAGCGACGTGGGCAAGGATCCGTTCGTGATCCACGTGCAGACGCTGGATTTCCTCATGCTGACGAGCGACGGTACCCACCTGTCGCCATCGGCAGCCGGGTACCCTGCGCTGAACGTGCGCAGCTCTTTCCAGTCCGGCTCGACGATTTACGACGGCGTGCCGATGGGCTCGCCATACGTCAGCGGCATGGCCGCATCGGGTAACGACGTGCTGGTGCAAGTCAAGCACCGCGGCTCGACAGACCTCGATGTGCCGGCGTCGGCCACAGGTTTTACCGGTACCGGCTTCGACAAGCAGCCGATCGCGGTGCTGGGCGTGGATCGCGTCAATGGGAGCCTGCTGCGCGTGCGCTGCGATCGCCCTGCCGAGACGCTGCAGTACCTGGCCGGCTCGGCGCCGCCCGTCGGCACGCCGATCTACGGCAACACTGCCCAGCCGCTGCCGCTCCTGGCTGAGACAGATATGGCGATCGAACCAGATGCCGGCGCGGTACCAGGGCAGGATGCAAATGCGCCAGTGCTGCCAGGCGTGATCACCGTCACAAACGTGACTTCGAATGGCGCCACGATCGCAGTTGGCCCTGCGACAGACGATGTCGCCGTGGTGGGCTACGAATACAGCATCGACGGCGGAAAAACCTACGACGCCATGCCGAGCAACCGGACGGCCGTGCTGAACGGGCTTTCTGCTGCCAGTACCTACGTCATCTATGTGCGCGCCTATGACGCCGCAGGCAATCGATCCGAACCGCTGTCGAAGTCCATCACCACGGAACCGTATGTGAGCGGCCCTGCAGCGACCGGGCAATCTCGTCGCAGCTCAACGAGCCGACATCGCTATAACTGAAAGAATCGAATGAAACTCGACACCCGCATTTTTACGCAGGACGACAGGCTGGTTATCGGCCGCTCGCAAGACTGCACCGCGATTCTCGAAGACGCTGTGCACCGCCATAACGAAGGCCTGCACGGCACTGCCGACGTCAAACACGCGGCGCGCATCCCGGAAGTGATCGTCGAGAAGTACTGCAACGACCACAAGATCAGCTTCCACGAATTCATGGGCGACGAGGTGCACATCAAGCGCCTGGTTGAGCATCCGGACAACAGCATGTTCCGCATTTGGAAAGGGAAGCTCTGACCATGCAAAAGTACGAGCACAACCTGACCGCGAACACCAGCGGCGTGCTGCGGCCGCTATCCGGCGCTTCGATTGTCGTCACGGACGGCGCATCCGGCCTGCCGGCCTCCATCTATTCCGACAACGGTACCGGTCCGCTGCAGCAACCGCTACTCACGAACAACGATGGCTATTTCGGCTTTTATGCGGCCGACGGCAAATACACCCTGACCTTTACCAGTCCCCGCTTCGAGACCTTCACACGCGAAATCGTGCTCGACGATCCACTGGACGACCCGTACGCGACGCTGGCGCAGCTGTCGGCGCCCACTGGCTCGAGCATGGTGAATCATGGCGATAAGCCTGTGAGGGACGTGCTCGAGGAAATCAAACAGGCGCTCAAGGATCTGGCGCCGGGCGCTTCGTACACGCTTCCGCCAGCAACGGCCTCAGCTCTCGGCGGCGTGAAAATCGGCGCTGGCCTGAGTATCGACAACAGCGGCGTTATTTCCGCACCTGGTGGTGTCATGGTGCTACTGGGGGCAATCACAGTCGGCGTTACGGTCGCTCAGATCGACTTCCTGAGCCTTGCGACAGCCGGCTTCGACAAGCTCATCATCGACATCCACAACATCCAGCTATCCGGAAGCAGTGATTTGTTTATGCGGTTGGCTGCTGGTGGGGTATTGATCCCGTCAATCACCATTTCCGGGCCTACCGAACCCGGCGGCACCCACACTGCGAATAGCCAGATCAAGGTCGACAGTTCCGTCATCGGCGGTAGCTATGTCGTCGAGCTGGGCAACATCAACGCTCCCACCTTGAAACGTGTCGGCGTGCGGGGCTCGAAGCACACGAGTAACGGCTCGCCCCGGTTTGCGGAAGGCTACACGGGCAACTCTGACCCGTTCAGTGGTTTCCGGCTCTACCCCGCTACCAGCAGCATCGTTTTCATGGCCGGCACTGTACGAGTGTATGGCATCAAAAATTCGTAAGGAACGAAAAATGATCCATCGTATTGCCTATTGGGACAACGGAGCCGGCGAGCAGCGCGAACGCAACGCAACCCCAGAAGAGGTCGCCGAGATCGAAGCGCGCATTGAGCACCCGGCCGCGCCAAGCGTTCCGGATGAAGTTACTCGCCGCCAAGGCTACCTGGCCCTGTTCGACGTGGGCGTAACGGAAGCCATGATCGAAGCGAAGTTGGCCGAACTGCTGTCCGGCCTCGAGCTGGAGCGCGCCCTGCTTGATCGCCGCACCGCGTCGACATTCCGCCGCGACAATCCGCTGGTGCAGACGGTCGGCGCCGCCTTCGGGCTGAGCCTTGACGACCTGTTCGTCAGCGCCGCCGCACTGGAGTGAGGCGCGCATGACCATCATCGTACAAACCAAGGCCAGCGCGTCCGCGCGCGACTATGAGTGGCTCAAGAAGTCGGTAGCCGACTGGCTTCACCGCACCGACCTGGGCGCCGTTATTCCCGATTACGTCATTTTCGCTGAGCAGCGCATCAACACCGAATTGCGGAAGCGATGGGTCGAGCAGGTTCCGGCCCTGGCCGACAACGGCGGTTCGAACTGGCTGATTGAGCAGCACGCTGGCCTGTATTTGGCGGCGACCATGTGCGCCGCGCTGCTTTACACCGGCGACATGCCCAAGCTGCAGATGTGGGAAGCCAAATACGCGGATGCGGTCGGTGCTCTCGACTTCGACCCTTCCATCAGCGCCGGGCTTGTGGTTCGGCCCGACCGAAAAGTTAAGGAATAAACATGGCAGTCGAAAACGTCAATCATATCGGTGACCTGGACCCGACCAATCCGAGCGGCGCCTCGCCAAAGAGTGAGGGCGACGACAATATCCGCGCGGTCAAGAAAGCGGTCAAGCTCACTTTTCCCGCAGTCCAGGGCCCCGTTACCGCATCCCACATCGAACTGAGCCTGCTGAAGGGTAAAACCAACGTTGCCACGAAAGAAGACATCGCCGCAGCGCAGCTGTCGACCTCAATCCCGGGCGTCAATGACCCGGCCAACACCGGGAAGTTCCTGGCTGCCGGTGGCGCGTGGGCCAGCATCGACTTGCGCGGCGCGCCGGCCAGCAACAAGGGCAACACTGGCACCACACCGCAAGTCGTCGATTACAAGGATGGCGAAGGCCAAACGATCACGGCCACCGGCGCGCATTCGCTCAGCGTGACTGGCTTCCCGGTCGACCGCCTGTCCGGCGTGCTGCTGCGCATGCTCGGCTATGGAAATTTCACCCTCACCACCACTGGCATTAGCTGGATGAAGGCGGACGGCTCGCTGACGACCAACTTCGCGGCATCTGGCATCACGCTCTCCGCCGGCCTGAGCATGGTCGCCTTGTTCAGCTTCGGCGATGGCGTGGTGTACGGGAAGCCGGCGCGATGAAGCCCTGGATGCTGGCTGCGATCTTCGGCAGCCCGGAGCTGGTGACGAAGACATTTACGGGCAATGCGACCTTCCCGATGCCATCGGGTGTGGCCCGCCTTGAATCGCTCAAGGGTAAGGGTGCCGACGGCGCGCCAGCCAAGCCGGGTGTAAAGGTTTGGCGCCTGCTGAAATACCAGCAGAACATGTTTTCCGACTCCAGTGGCATTTCGTGGGGACAAATCAACCTGAGCTCGGTAGATGAGTTTCCAAGTGAACCCTCTGCTCCCCCGCCATATAAAGACCCCAAGATTTATTACACCTGGGGATATAGCGAGATGAACTACACCTATGAGGTAGACAGCTATATCAAAGACAGCTCGCCAGCCACGACTGGCGCATCAGCCACCGGCTTTGGAAAGACTTTTCCTGGCGGCATAGGCCAGGCGGCGACGCAGGTCAGTTACAGCAATGTCGCAGTCACCGGTGGGCAGAATTACACGCTCGCGATACCTGCTGGCGGTTCCATAACCCTCACGTACTACCGATAACATGGCCAAGATCGAATTCAAGATGCCGGGCGCGGTAGGCGTCATCACGGACATTGCTCCCTCGGAGTTGCCGCCTGGCGCCTGGTCGGGCGCAAAGAACGTGCGCTTTCAGGACGGCGCCGCGCTGCAGTTCCTCGGGCACGGCCAGGTGTACAACAACCCGCCGGCGGCACCGCAGTACTTGATGCAGGCGAACGTTGCCGGCGCGCGGTACTGGCTCTATGCGACCGCTGGCAAGCAGTTCGCGGTGTCGAATGCATCCGGCACCTCAGTGCATACCGACATCGGCCACGTGACCGCGCGCGCCGGCGCAATCAACGCCTGGTCCGGCTGCGTGTTCGGCGGGATCCCGGTGCTGAATGCCGGCGACGGTAGAGCGCCGATGTATTGGAACACGAACCTCACGCAGAAGTTCGTGGATCTACCGGCCTGGCCGGACAACACGTCGTGCAAGGTGCTGCGCCAGTACAAGAACATGCTGATCGCGCTGAATATCACCCGCGCCGGCGCGCGCATGGCGTACATGGTGAAGTGGTCAAGCCTGGCGGTGCCGGGCGCCCTGCCCTCCACCTGGAACGAAGCGGACGCCACTCAGGACGCCGGCGAGTTCGACCTGGCCGAAGGTCAAGACCCGATCGTCGACGGCCTGGGCCTGAAGGACAGCCTGATCGTCTATAAGGAGTCGAGCACCTACGCGATCGACTACATCGGCGGCCAGTTCATCCTGAAGCCGCGCAAGGTGTCGGGCATGAGCGGCCTGCTGAACATGAACTGCGCGGTCGAGTTCGAAGCTGGCTTCGGCGCCATGCACTTCGCGGTGACTGGCTCGGACATCGTGATGCACGATGGCTTCTCGGCCAAGTCGGTGCTCGACAAAAAAGCGCGCCGCTACTTCTTCCAGAATATCGACGTCGCCAACCAGGGCAAGGTGTTCGTATTCAAGAACACCTTCCTCAATGAGATCCTGGTGGCGTACCCAGCGATCGGCGCGACCTGGTGCGACACGGCACTGGTCTACAACTATGTCGACGGCACGGTCACCTTCCGCAGCCTGCCGAACGTCACGCACGCGGCCTACGGCCCTGTCGACAACTCGTTGGCCGGTAACTGGGAGCAGGACTCGGCGCCCTGGGACAGTGACCTGACGGCGTGGAACGGCCCGGATTACACACCGGACACCGCCCGCGTGATGATGGGCAGCGCCGATAGCAAGCTGTACCTGCTCGACGCGTCGGCCAGCTTCGACGGCGCGCTGCCGGATGCCTGGCTCGAGCGCCGCGGTTTAGGGTTCGACGCGCCGGAGCGTATCAAGCTGGTCAGCGGGATCCGGCCGCGCATCACCGGCAACCGCGGCGGCACGGTCATCGTCCGCCTGGGCGCGGCCGACGCACCCGACGGCGAGCCCACCTGGTCGGCGCCGCTGACCTACGTAATCGGCAGCACCCTCAAGCTGGACCGCTTCATCTCGGGCCGCTACATCGCGGTGCGCTTCGAGACCGGCACCGCGTACACCTGGCGCCTGGACGGCTTCGCGCTCGAGGTGAACGACGCAGGAGAATTCTGATGCGCCCGACGAACAGCAGCATGACCACCTACCAGCCGGGCGACCCGCCGGCGGACCTGGCGCAGATGCAGCGCTTCCTGCGCGAGGAGCTGGCCAAGTTGAAGGCCGTTACGGACGCAGTGGCCAACGGCTTCCTGCCTACCGTGTACTCGCCGCCGGCGAAGCCACGCGACGGCATGCTCCGCAACGCTGACGGCGCGCAGTGGAACCCGGGCAGTGGCGCCGGCCTGTATCGCTACGGCGCCAGCAAGTGGAATTTTCTCGGCTGATTCAGCCAATCAACGAAAGGCAACATCATGGGTTTCTTGAAAGACCTCGTCGGCATCGCCGCACCAATCGCGGGCACTTTCCTCGGCGGGCCAGTCGGCGGCGCCATCGGCGGCGCGCTGGGCGGCGCGATCAGCGGCAGCGGCCAGCCGAAGTCGCAGACCTCGACCACGCAGCAGCAGCTGGACCCGCGCATTTCGAACATGCTGTTCGGCACTGGTGGCCAACAAGGCTTGCTGGGCCAGTTCCAGGGCCTGCTGAACACCCCGCAGTCGGACGCGTCGAAGAACTGGTCGCAGACGAACGCAAACTATCTGAACCAGAATGGCGGCGCCGACCTGAGCGCGGTGCGCGGCGCAGCCAATGGCCTGCTCAGCGGCAATGCAGCTCCGCAAGCAGCAAGCGTGGCGCCGACGACCGCAACGCACATGAACAGCCCCGCCTGGGCGACCGGCAACATGGTTAAGGCACCAGGGCAGAACAACATGGATCTGACCGGGTCGTACGATCGCTTCATCAACGGCACGCCGGGCGCGAATCCCTATCTGGACAAGTCAATCGATGGCGCGATCGCGCAGAACCGCCTGGGCTTCCAGCAGCTGCAGGACGACAGCACGAAGAATTTGATGCAGAACATCATGCCGTCCATCCGGAGCAATTCGGTGCTGGCCGGCCAGTACGGCGGCTCGCGCCAGGGCATCGCCGAGGGCAACGCGATCGGCACGCAGCAGACGGAGCTGGCGCGCGCCGCTTCGCAGTTCAGCCAAAACGCCACCAATGCCGCGGTGGGCGCCAAAGCGAACGCCTACGAGACCGATTCAAACCGCGCACTGTCGGCGACGCAGGGCCTGGGCGCGCAGCAATACGGCGTAGCGCAACAGGATGCGGCCACGAAGAATCAGGCCGAGTTCATGAACGTAGGCACGCACAACGACGTGCTGAAAACGAACGCCGGGCTGGCGCAGAACGCGAACCAGTTCAACGCCGGACTGCAGCAACAGACCAATCTGGCAAACCTGCAAGCGCAGCTCACGAACAACGGGCAGAACAACAGCAGCGCAGCGGTTGGTGGTGGCCTGCTGTCCGGCCTGCTTGGCCAGACCTCGGGCGCAGTAAATGCGCAGGACAACTACGGCATCAACAAGGCTCAGGGCGTGAACTCGCTGCTGGCACCGTACCTGGGCGCGAACAGCTCGACCACCAATTCGCAGCCGCTGTACAGCAACCCCACCGGCAATGCGCTTGGTGGCGCGCTGATGGGCGGCCAGCTCGCCGGCATGTTCGGCGGCAGCAGCTCCGGCTCGTCGGGCGGCCTCGGTGACCTGCTCGGCATCGGCACCAAAGGCGGCGGCCTGTTCGGCTCCGGCTCTTTCTTCTAAGGAATCATCATGGCAGGCATTTTCGACATGTTCGGCGGCTCGCCGCAATCGCAGGGGCTGCTGGCGGCGGCCGCACAGATCCTCCAGGCCTCGGGGCCGTCGCGCACGCCGACCAGCTTGGGCCAGATCCTCGGCGGCGGGCTGGGCGCGTACCAGCAGCAGGAACAGCAAGCGCGGCAGCTTGGCCAAGTCGAGCAGCTCCGCGGGCTGCAGATCAAGAACGCCGAGAGCGACCTCGCGGCGCAAGAAGCAGCGCGCCAGCGTGCGCAGAACCTGCTGTCGCTGACCACCGCCTACGGCAAGTCGCGAGGCGACCAGCAGGGGGCGTCGCCAATGCCGGCGCCGCGCTCTGCCGACACGATGTTCCGCGATCTGGTTTCGAGCGGCGGCATGCCCGCGGCGGCGGCAGCGCAGCAGCCGTCGATGATGGCCGCGCAGGCCGGGCCAGGCGGCGGCGGTAGCCGCAACGCGCTGGTGCAGGAGCGCCTGCAGTACGCGCAGCACCTGCGCGACAATGGTTATGCGGCCGAGGCCAATGCAGCCGAGGATCAGGCGCTGAAGCTGCAGCCGAAGGTCAAGGGCTGGGAGAAGGTGCAGCAGAACGGCAGCGTGATGTTCGCGCCCTTCTTCGAAGACGGCACGAGCGGTGTGCCAGTGCCGCTGGAAGTGGCCGAGAAGCTGGAGAAGGTCAATCGCGGCGGCACTACCGACCTGATCAACTCGTTCACCGGGGAAACTGTGCGTTCGCTGACGAATACTGTCGATCCGAACACTGTCTACAACGGGAACATCGCGCGCGAAGGATTCGCCCGCGCAGACGCACGCGCGGAGCGTGCGAACCCGGCGAACAAGCCACTGCCGGCCGGCGCGCTCAGGATGCAGCAGACCGAACTGGACGCGCTGGCGACCGCTACCGGCATCGATGACCAGCTGGCGCGCATCCAGGGCCAGATCGACGGCGGCAAGCTGTCGTTCGGCCCGGTGTCCAACTTCGTCAACCGCGGGTTGAATTCGGCCGGCATGTCGACCGAGGGTAGCCGCAACCTGGCCTCGTTCCAGTCGACGCTGGAAAAGCTGCGCAACGACTCGCTGCGCTTGAATGCTGGCGTGCAGACCGACGGCGACGCCCAGCGCGCGTGGAACGAGCTGTTTCAAAACATCAACGATACCGACCTGGTGAAACAACGCTTGGGCGAGATCCGCAACATCAACCAGCGCGGCGCGCAGCTGCGCAAGCTGAACGTCGACGGCATCCGTGCCAACTACGGCCACAACCCGCTCGATACGTCGAGCTATGAGCGCCCGAGCGCGTCGGCCGCGCCGGCCGCAAGTGGTGGTGGGCAACTGAAATCGGCCATGAAAGGCCAGGTCATGGACGGCTACCGCTTCAAGGGCGGCAACCCGGCTGACCCCAACGCATGGGAAAAACTATGAGCGGTCCGTGGGAAAAGTTTGAACAGCCGGGTGAAGGCCCGTGGGCGAAGTTTCAGGGCGCGCCAGCACCGAAATCCAAGCCGTTCGGCAAGGATCTGGGCGACGCGATCGCCGACGTGCCGCGCCAGGTCGGCCTGACCGCGCGCCACGCTGTCGAAGGCGCCGGCGAGGTGTTCGACACCTTCGTCGGCAATCCGCTGCGCACGCTGGCCGCGCCGGTGCTGGGCAATGCCCCGACCGCGCGCACCGGCGCCGCGCTGGCGGATGCCGTGGGTCT
>Ga0265798_10005257_pt1 | contig 17505 bp, 22 predicted proteins | sample P3T30metagenome_FD_192430 | JGI IMG/M metagenome (GOLD analysis project Ga0265798, IMG submission 192430) | Plant litter microbial communities from East Loma Ridge, Irvine, California - P3 T30 | ecosystem: Environmental > Terrestrial > Plant litter > Unclassified | place: USA: California... | reverse complement strand
GGGGGGCGCGGTCGGCTGGGGGGCGGGGGTGGGGCCTGCGTGGCGCATGACTTCCTCTCGGTCCGCGTCCATCGCGGCTCTGGTTCTACAGTACACGTCACGTGCCGTGCGTCAAGCCAGAAAAAGGCAGGGGATCGGGGATGGGAGGCCTGATGGGGCAATTTGTTGTGACGAATAGGCTCAAATCGGGTACTGTGGAATCAAGAGCCCCGCCGCCACAGAAACGAGACGGACATGGCCCCAGACGCACCTCCCACGAGCACCGTGGAGCCGCCCCTCGCGCAGCCGCGGTGCTACCCGCGCTTCAACTTCAACACCAGGGCCCAGCACTGCGGCCATCACGGCGTGGCCACGAGCTGGCCCTGCCAGGCCCCGGCTCGACCCGAGCCCCCCATGCCCGTCACGGACGAGGAGTGGGCGGCCGCCGATGCGGCCATGGAGGCGCAGCTCGACGCCGAGGCGCGACCGCGCTACATCGGCATCTTCTGCGACACGCCCGCCTGCGTCGAGGAGTCCGAGGGCGACTACTGGGGCACCAAAGCCAGCGCGCACGCCGCCCACCGAGCCCACCTCGCCACCCTCGGCTGGTCCACCGGGCCCGGCGGCGACCATTGCCCGACCCATGCCGCGGAGGCCTGATGACAGATCATCTCCCGGGGCTCACCCCCACGCCACACGACGGCCCGCCCCAGCAGCTGGCCCTCCGATGCGACGCCCCGGCGTGCGAGGCGAAGATGTTCGTCGAGTACCGCGGCGACAGCGGTCTCGACATCGCTCAGTTCCTGACCCGATCTCGCGCATCCGAGGACGGCTGGACCATGAGGGACGGGCGCGACCTCTGCCCGGTCCACTCGTACGCCACCCAGACGGGGACGTTCGGCTAGGGCTGGACGTCCGCCACACTGGCCACGGGGGGCGCGAGCATGCCCTAGTTGACCAAGCCGATCACGAGGGAACAGACATGACTTCACGCACCACTCAGCGAACGAACCGCGTCCTGACGGGGGTCGCCCTGGCCGCGATCGGCGTCGGAATCGTCGGGTGCGCGCCACAGGACGCGCCCGCACAATCCGCCCCCACGGCAGCCACGCCCACCGCGGCCGCGCAGTTCGAGAGGCCCGACCCCCTGCCCCTCCTCGACTTCCTCGACGGCGCCGGGTTCTCGCACGACGGGCAGGCCGACTCCTCGACGGTGAACGTCACCGTGCCGCGGGACCTGAGCGAGGCCGACGCCGTCAACCTGACGTGGGGCATCGCCGAGGCCACCACGAGCCAGGCCGTCACAATCAAGGTCGAGGGCAACGAGCCGACCTCGGGGCCCGATGATGCTGGCGCGGTCAACGCCGAGCCGGTGTGGCCCGACAAGGTGGCGGGCCGCTGCACCACGCGGGCTTACCTCCAGGCGGGCACCGGCGCCGCGGACCCCATCGTCACGGGGCGCTTCCTGGCCTTGGCCCTGAACGAGGCCGAGTGCTGGACGCTGGTCACGCAGGGGGACTCGCCAACCCTGAAGATGCGAACTGCGGGCGTCGACCCTGGTGAGGTCTCCGAGATGGCCAAGGCCGCCCGCGACCTGAACGCCGACGAGACGTGGAACATCCAGGTCGTGAACCAGGCCCTGTCGGTGTTCTGGGGGGCCTTCACGCCCTTCCCTGAGGCGCAGGTCGAGGTCCTGACGGCGCTTCTCGACGACGGCACCGCCGGTGAGGGCGAGGTCATCGTCCACGCCGACGGAGATGACAGCTTCGGCATCGAGCGCCCCGAAGGCTCGGACATCGACATTCGCGGCACCCTCGCCAACACGCCGGGCTACGACCCCGCCTGGGGCAACTCGGGCACCTACAACATCCCCGACGACGAGTAGAAGCGGCCCACAACGCTTCTCGGCAACCTGCTATGCTAAGCGGGTGCCAGATGAGTTGATCGTCACCAGTGCCGCCGCCCAGGAGGCGAGCGATGCTCTCCAGCGGCGCGCTCGCGCCCTGCAAGGGGAGCACCAGCTCGACATCAACTCAGCGACATTCATGGCCTACGCCGAGGCTGGGCGACTTCGCGATTTCGGCCACTCGCTCACGTCATGGCTCCTGTCCCGACGCGAGGCGTTCCAGGACGGAACGATGTCGATCGAGATGGCGTGCGCCCTGGATCGGTACATGCTGGGCTGGCGCTACTTCACGCCCGACGACCTCGACAAGGCCCGCTTCATCCTTCGCGGCCGCGTCGACCCCACCTGGGGGCGCGACTACCTGACGGCGATGCGCGACGCATCGGCAGGCGCCCACGATCCCGACCTCGGGTCCTGGATCAGGCCCTTCCGCCGCCACTCCGAGAACGGCGATCTGCCCGACGCTCTCGGCAAGGCCCTCGAAGCCCTCTGGCCCTCGTGGCGCGTGCGTCAGTACTCCCGCCGAGGAGCCCAGGCCGCCTAGCTCAGCACACTCTGGAAGCACATCCGACGCACTTCAGATTTGAAGCCTCATCGCTTCATCTCTGAAGCGTTTGCAGTGCAACTCTGGAGCGCTAGCTTCTGCGGAGCGGGTCGGCAACCGGGCCGGGGGCAGCCAGGCCCGCCCAGTGCGCGATCGCGGCAGCCTCGGCCTGTGATGCGGCGCGTTGCGCACGCGCCCAGTTGTCGTGCGCGGCCGCGATGATCCCGCGAGCGGATTCGTCGACACCCCTCTCCAGCTCGATCCCCGCGGGAGCGGGGGTCTCAAAGTCGAAGGATGGACCGAGGGGGATGGAGCCCAAGAGGCGCGCCATGCCGAGGCGAGGAGTGTCTGCCACGAAGCCCAGCCGACCAGGCAGAAGGTCGACGTGCTGCGTGACGATACGCACCGAGCTGCCGTCGTAGGGGGAGGGGCGGTAGATGGGTCGATCGAGGGGGACCGTCACGACGGCCGCGCGTGAAGTCGCGGGCATCTCATCCGAGCCCGGGGTGGAGAAGGGCTGGTGATCGAGCACGGCAGCCACCACGCGCTCCCGGAGCAAAGCCCGCTCGTGACGCGTGGTCGCGAGCACGGTGAAGATCGTGCCGACCAGACCCTCGACGGCAGCACGGTCCTCATCAGACACCTCGTCGAGAACGCCTTCGAGCCCGAGGGGCTGGTGCCGCTCGTCGTCGAACAGCGGGATCGCCACCGAGGCCTCGCGCCCCTGCCAAGGCGTCAGGCGCAGGGGCCCATCGCCCGACTCGTCATCGGCGCCCCGCTGAAGGGTGGGCCCGTCGAATGGGAGCCCCTCCGCCATCTCCTGGCTGGACTCATCGACGCGGATCACCACGTGCACGAAGTCCGGCTCGTCGCCGACGAGGATCGTGTGGTCGATGGCGTCAGACATGGGTTCCCTGCGCTTCCCGCTAGCCGTCTAGCGCTATGATAGTGACAACCTGCTACGTTCACGACCCTTTCGCCGCGCCCATCATGGTCACTGCTGAGGGTAGCGAGATCGATAGCGTGGGTGCCGCGCGAGGGACGCGCAAACTGCAAGGGGGCGACCAAATGAGTTTCAAAGATCAGGTCACGGACGCCGTCCGGGCAGTCGCTGCCGAGCGCGGACTGAGCGAGGGCGACGCCGTCTTCGTTGAGGCCGCGGGGCGAGGCGCCCTCCGCGAGACCTTCCCCTACGTGGCCGAATGGCTCACGGCTCTACGTCGGCACGACTCCGAGGGCACTCTGTCGCCTGATCTGGCGGTCGTCCTCGATGCCGACCTTCCTGGGTGGAGGACTCTCCGCCCGCGGGAGCTGGACCGGCAGTGGGCCAAGGCGGCAGGGGCACCCGTGCCGCGTGCGCGACGCCGCGCCAAACACTACCGGCGAGCGGACACCTCTCACGCCCCGCACGCGCCGGAGGTGGCCGCAGAGACCACCCCGACGCCTCCGTCCGACGTCGTGTTCATCGACCCCGCCTCCCGAGCGATGGCGAGCAAGTGGCGTCGCCTGATCCGTGCCGCGCAGGAGGCTCGCCTGGCCGCCTTCCCGGGCACAGTGGCCAAGGGGCGCGTGTCTGCCAACAGCGGCACGATGGAACCCATCGCCATGGCCGCCATGGAGCAGGTCGCGCCCGGCTGGCGTACCCGGTCCGTCATGGACCTCGACGCCGAACGCAGACGCTCTCTCGATGCCCTCTCGGCGGGCGAGGCGACGCGAACCGTCATGGGCGACGAGGGCCGCATCGCCTCCGGCCCGGCCCGCGGCCCCCGACCCGTTGCGGCCGCCCACGCCGCCACCCCCACCGCCAAGGCATCACCTCCGGCAAGAGCCTCTGCCTCCACCGCCCCTCGGCCCCAAAGTGCGCCCAGCTCGTCCCTCGACATCGCGGCACTCCTTCGCGCCGCGGAGCAGGGTGCGATCCTCGCCTCCCCGGCGGCCGCGCGCCAGCTCTCCGCAGTCCAGGCGGCGCCCGCCCGCGTACCCGCGTCCCTCCTGGCCCGGCTTGACCAGGAGGCCCCAGGCTGGAGGGTGCTTCCCGCCCGCAGGCTCGACGACGGATGGCACCTGCGACAGCGCCTCCCTGCGCCGAGCTGGAAGACGAACTGGATCGACCTCGCCGAGCGCCGCGCTCTCGGCACGAGCTACCAGGCCGCCTATGCCTGGCTCCGCACGCTCCGACGCGACGCCGACGCGGGCCAGCTCGCCCCCGGCGTCACCGAGGTCCTCGACTCCGTCGCCCCGGGCTGGCGGACTCTGGCGCCAGGCGCGATCGACCTGCGATCCAACGGGCGCCCGCCGCGAGCAGCCGCCCCGAGCCCTCAGACTGCGCCCAAGCCGCTCACCGCCGACGACGAGGCCTACCTGGCGGCCGCCACCCGCGGCGCCCTGATGCAGCAGCCCAAGGCCCTGGCGTGGGTCCGCAGCCTGCGCATGCGCGAGACCGTAGGCACCCTCCGTGCTGATGACCTGGGGCGACTCGACAAGGGCATGCCGAACTGGCGCACCCTCACGCCGCGCCAGCTCGACGCCGCGCACGTGAGCCTCCCCGACACCCCCGTGCCGGCCCTTCCGGCGCCGCGACACCAGCGGCAGATTCAGGCCTTCTCGCTGCTCGCGGCGGCGGGCATCGCGAACGAGGTTCCCGCTGCGGTGGACTGGCTGGCGGTAGTGCGGCACCAGGATGCCCAGGGCAGGCTCGCCGCCTCCGACCGCGCCGCCATGGACGCCGCCTTACCCCGCTGGCGGACCGGCTCTCTCGACGCGCCATCGGCCAGCTCGGACGAAGTGGCCCCGAGCGCGCCCGCTCGTCGCGCCCCAGCCTCGACCACTCGTCGGACCGCAGCCCCAAGCCCCGCCGTCCGCGGCGCCTCTGCCCAGGTCTCTGCCGTCGGGCGCGGCCGCCCTGTCTTCGACCAGCTCGACGATCGTGACGGCGAGATGTTGGCGCTGGCACGGGCCGCCCAGCTCGTGACGGCGGGGGTGACGGCGAACAACTGGCTCGTGCGACAGCGAAAGCGTGAGGCGGCAGGGCGACTGGGTGCCGTTGTCCTGGAAGCCATGGAGCGCGACACCCCGGGATGGCGGACGCTCGGGCCCGCAGCCCTCGACCGTGGCAAGCGGGCCCGGTCCTAACGCGCGTTACGCCTCTCCTCTGCGCGTGTTGACAAGCGCCGCGCGTCGTGTACTGTAGCCACTGAGGCCCCGAGGGACGGGCGCCGGAGAGGCCACCATGACCATCATCACCACCAAGCCCGAAGCACCCGTCGCCGAGGACCGCAAGGCACTCGGCCGCCTGTCGGTCCAGCTGCACAACGAGGCCTGGGCCGCCGCGGCCGCCGCAGGCTTCGCCATCGACATCAGCCCCATCTTCGAGCAGGGCAAGCGCCAGCGCGTCATCATCCGCGCCGTCGCCGGATGCACCATCGAGATCACCGTGTACAGCGCCGGGGAGGTCGAGTTCGCCATCAACGGCATGCCGACGTGGAGCCTTGGCGACACCCCCCGCGCCCACGAGGCCTTCGCCTTCGTCCAGGCGCACATGACCACGCTCGCCCTCCTCGCCGCCGTGCACGACGAGATCGAAGAGATCGACCGACGCGCCTGAGGCCAGCACGTGCGCCCCGTCACCCGACGCCCACGGCGAGGGTGGCGGGGCGCTTCTGTCAAGCAGAAATGAGGCGTCTCGACGCTGAAATGGGACAGCAGCAGCCCCTGGGCGCCGGTCGCGAATCTGGTCTGCTCGAAGAGAGCCAACGACCGAAGGGGAACACCATGTGCTTGGGCAAGAACGAACCCGGAGGGCCCTGGCGATGCCTCGGCCATGCCCGCAAGGCGTACCGCCTTGCATCCGCTGAAGTCGGCTCGGCCAGCTTCGAGAAGCGCCAGGCCCACACCGCCCGGGGCACCGCCGAGCGCGCCTGGGTCGAGACCGAGGACCTCATCGTCAACGCCCGGCGCGAGCGCGACCGCGCGACGACCGCCACGGACAAGCGCCACTGGGACGAGGTCATCGAGACCAACCAGGCAGCGATGCCCCGACTCCTCCAGGACCACACCGACGCGCGCGAACGCTACGCCAAGGCAGTCGCCGCCGAGACTGCCGCGAAGACCAAGCTCGCCGCCGCCCGAGACGCCCACGACGCCACCACCCAGGGCATGGACAACCTCAGCCTGAAGATCAACGCCATCGACGCCAAAGCGGAGGCCGAGGCGAACCGCCCCAGCACCGAGGACGACGAGGGTGACGAGAGCCCCGCCAAGGCCGCCCTCGCCGAAGAGCGCGCCGCCCTCGCTGCCCGCCGCACGGCCGCCGAGGCGCGACTCAACGAGGAGGCCCAGGGCCGAAACGGCGCCATCCAGGACTCGGCGGACGCGCATGCGGCCAGCGAGGACAAGGCAACCGCCGAGTACGAGGTCAACGAGTCGCAGCGGGCCATCGACGGCGCCCAGACCGACGAGGAGCGCGCCGAAGCGAAGGCGCGGAACGACGAGGCCAAGGCCTACCTCCGCGATGTCCACCGCCGCGAGAGGAAGCGCTCGAAGCTCCAGCCCTTCACCGCCAGCGACCGAGGCAGGTTCGCCTTCGCGGCCGACGCCGAGGTCTACGACGGCATCGCCACCAGCCACCGCCGCGTCGTCGGCCTCGACGGCAAGCCCAAGGTCGAGGTGCACATGGTCCGCGACGTCGACGACGCCCGCACCGAAGCGCGAGTCGAGTTCGACGCAGCACGCCTCGACCGGGAACGGCGCAGCCTCCACAGCCTGGGCGACGCCGAGGGTGCCCGCCGCTACCCGACGACGGCGGCGGTCATGTCGATGCTGTCCCGCGACTCGTCCTGGCGTCCCGGCACCGGCCTCGCCGCCGAGGAGCCCGCCCCCTCCGACCACCCCGTCGAGGCGGGCAAGAGCGCCAAGCAGGCACTCGATCGCCTCTTCGGGCCTCCGACCGACGACGGCGACATGAGCGCCCAGTAGGCCAGCACCACCCTTCTAACGACGACCCCCAGCAGCCCCGCTGGGGGTCGTCGTCGTTGCCCTTCCGGCACGAGCAGGACCCGTCGAAACCCTCTTGACGCGATGTCGAAATGGTGTACTGTAGTCACGACGCCCGAGGGACGGGCGCGAGGGGGAACATCATGGCCACCAGCACGCCTACCAGCACCATCACGGACCCGATCTTCGGGGACCTGATCTACGGCTACTTCGCCAGCCACGCCATCACCGACGGGCTCAGCGTCCAGCTCGACCCGAAGCTGACCCGCGAGGTGCGGCTCAACGTCCCCGTCGTGCTCACCAAGGCAGCCCACGACAGCTGTGTCGCCTGGGACCGCGACGAGGCCATCAACGACGTCGACGCCCGCGGCCGCGACCTGCTCCTCGTCATGCGTGGGGCCGCGATCCGTGCCGTCGAGACCAACTCGCCCCAGACCTTCACCCTCCACCGCGTCGAGAACCGCACCGCCTCCGGCGACCTCAGCGGCGACGAGAACGGCTCGCCCGTCTCGCTCGTCGTCGGCCCCGAGTACTTCGACGGCACCGGGGCGCCCTGCCTCGTCATCGGCTTCGAGGGGGGCAACTGAGGTGGCGGCCAAGCAAGGGACACACCTTCGCCGTTCGGCACCCGGACTCCTCATCCCGATCATCTCCCTGGGGTCCACCTTCATCGTGTACAAGGTGCTGGAGGCTGCGTTCGCGGCTGAAGGCGTGGGCGCAGTCGGAACGACCCTCGTGGCGGGCGGTCTGGGGCTCGTTGGAGCCATCTGGGGGTGGTGGCTGCGCACACGCCGCATCGAGGACGCCGCCTGGATGACGCGCCTCAGCGTCTTCCTCGTCGACCACTACCCGGTCGATCGCGAAGACGCGGCTCTCACCTTCGCCAGGCCGTTCGCGATTCGGTGGCCCTGGCAGCCCTACCGATTCGGCACGCACCACGGGGCACGCAGGAATGACGCCCGCTACCTCGTGACCGTCTCCAAGAAGGGCGTCGTGACGGTCGCCCAGAACTGGGCACGAAAGGACCCGGCCACCGGCACGACCACCCGACGCTTCACTGCGGTAACGCGACTCCCGCAAACCCCTCCGGTAGGGGCTGGACCCGCCCATCCGTCGTCAGCGCCCGCCGTGACCATCCCCGCACCCACGCCCCCTTCGGCGCTCGGCTCCCCGATCCTTGTTGCACTCTCTCCCCAGCCCAAGCTGGCACGAAGGTCGGGCCGGTCGAACCAGCTCGCCACGATCGCGATTGTCCTCGCGCTCTTGACCTTCTTCGCGATCGAGGCTTTCACCGAGCGCCCCTTCCTCACAAGCTTCGCCGGAGCCACCGCGGCCTTCCTCCTCGCCCTACTCGCAGCGTTGGCCGCGTTCGGCACGACGGACGACCTGAAGGCAACCGCTCGATGGCGCATGGTGGCGGCCGCAGAACTGACCGCGGCGGCGAGCACCCTCAGCTTCAGCCTGACCTTCGCCGAGGCAGTCGCGCTGATGCACTCCGACAGGGACTCACGGTCACAGTTGCTGCAAGAACTCACCCTCGGGCGCTTCATGGGCGACCACTTCACCTGCGTCCTCGGCGCGCGTCGCCTCACCCTGAGCCCCGAAGGGGCCGACTGGAGCCTGAAGGTCGAGCCAGCATGACGGACATGGGGCGATGGGCCTATCTCGCGCTCATCCCGGTTCTCTTCGGGGTTCTGATAGTCCCCCTGATCTACGCGGTCCGCGTTTTCCTACGCGCTTCGCCGCGGTTCCACCAGAATCTGGCTCTGGTGAGCCAGCTAGCCCTCGTGGTGACGATCCTGGCCGCCACCGCGGGCTTCATCACGGCCACCCTGCTGGCGGACCAGGACCGACTCGCGTGGGCGCGCGCTGGCCTCAACGCGTGCCACCAGCCCCAGGGCGGGGCCGAAGACCTCGCCGCGTCGCCGGGCACTCCGATCGACTTGGACGACGGCGTCTGGGCCACCTTCAGGCTCGAAGCCGCCTCGGGGTACGTCACTGTCTACGGGCCGGGCTCGCCCGCCGACGGGGCGTGCGACTCCCGCACGGCGCCCTCCTCCTAGTCGCACCGTAAGTGGCCCCCAGCTCAGGGGCATGGGTCTTATGCGGCGTACTGGCAAGTAGCTATACTGAGGTAGCGGCAGGTCGCCGCAGACCGAGGATGAGCATGTCCACCAGAGCCGACCAGCAGCCCGTCGACGATCGCTTCGTCGAGATCGACACCACACCCGGCGCATGGGTGATCGATCGCGGCTTTCGAGGGCGGAATGCGCCTCGCGCCCTCGCCCTGGTGCTCTTCATGGCCACCGCCGTCCCGTTCTCGATCGGACTGATGGACCTGGCCCTCGGGCTGACTGGCATGCAGGCGTGGGAGCTGGCGGTGCGCACGCTGCTCGTCGGCGCCGCAGTCGCCTTCCTCATGCGTTGCCTGCTGCGGGACCGATGGACTCGCGAGCACTTCGCTGGCCGCCCAATCGTCCAGGCGGCGCTCGACGACGTGATCGCCGACTACGCCCTCACCGAGCACGACGCCATCCGCGGCTCGATCGGCATGCCCCCAGGCGCGTACGAGGCCCTCAGGGCTGCGGAGGCGCGCCGTGACGCCGTCTTCCAAGCCGTCGCTGCCGCCAGGGCGGAGATGCGCGCCACGGCCCGTGCGGCCCGCCGGGCTCCTCTGGTGGACGCCGCCCTCGCACGGGGCATTCGCCACCGCGCTGGCCTCGCTGACGCCACGGCCTCGGCCGACGAGCGCCGCCCCTACGCCGCCTAGACGCCTCATTAGTCGCAAACTGCTACACTAAGGAGTGGGCCCATCCAGGGCCGCATCCGAGGAGAGCCATGCGCACACGAGATCAGAGTCGAGCCTTCGCGCCGAGGCGAGGGAAGAACCCCTCTGCGCTCTACGCGCCCCCACCCCCGGCGGGCTCCAAGCGCACTCGCACAGCGGTCGCCGCCGCGCTCCTGGCGCACGCGGCCGCCGTGGTGCTCCTGCTCATCTACACGCCCTTCGGCCCCGCTGGGGCCTGGTTCTGGCCCGTCATCGCCACGGCCATCATCACCAGCGGCCTCCTCGTGTCATGCCTCCAGGGCCCCAGTGGGGCAGAGGCGACCAAGTGGCGCCGCCAGGTGGTGGCACTCGTCGCCACAGCCGCGGACTTCGGCGACTCGGACCTGACGGGCCTGGTGGATCAGTCGTTCACCTCCGACTTCGACTTCGTCGGCGGCAGGACTCAAACCGGCCTCCGGGTCGTCATCGAGCCGGACCTCTTCATCAACGTGCGCTTCACGTCGGGCAACGACACGACGTGCCTCACGGGGCGCTACAGCGAGGACAATTCCTGATGGGCAACTCGATCGACATCATCACCACCGCCTCCGCGCTGACCCCCGGGGGCATCGCCCTCTGGTGCCTGCCCGTCCTGCCCGTGGCCGCCGCCTTCTTCATCAGCGCCCGTCGAAACAACGGGATGGCCTTCGCGGTCGCCTGCGCCGGGGTCATCGCGTGGGCCCTGCTGGCCCTGCTCAACAGCTTCGCCACAGACAACGCAGTGGCTCAGCGGAACGCCGAGAACATCTCGGCCTCGTTCGGCGTCACCGAGCCCGAGGCTCGTGCACTGCTTCAGCGAGAGGAGCCCCGCGGTGGGCGCATCTTCGGACGTGACGACCAGCGCGAGGCCACGGCCACGCCCCTGACCGTCGATGGAGTCGTCGTCGACGCACGCCTCGTGGCTGAGGGCGGCGCGTACTCGATCTGGACCCGGGGTGGCGACCGTCCCGACCAGTTCCTGCCGGTCCTCGACTAACGCGCGTTGCGCCCCTTTTCAACGAGCCGCGACCGCATGGGCCCCGTGCTGCCGGGGTCGCGCACCGCCCAGGCGGCACGGCGCCGTCCCTGCCGCCGGGCACACGTGCGCGAGGATGGGGCCATGACGAGATCGCCCCGCCGAGCAGACGAGGCGTACGCCCTCGCGCTCTGCGACGAGGTCGTGGGCTCCGAGAGCGTCCGTGAGGCTCGCTTCGACTGGCTTCGCGGAGACCCGGGCAAGACCGGCCGCAGCGTGCGACTCCCGGTGGATGCGTTCTGGCCCGAGCACGGCCTGGTGGTCGAGTTCTACGAGTTCCAGCACGACGAGCCCGTGCCGCACTTCGACAAGCCCGACCGCCTCACCGTCAGCGGCATCCCGCGAGGGGCCCAGAGGCGGCTCTACGACGCGCGGAGGGCCGAACTGATCCCCGAGCGCGGACTGCGCCTGATCGTCCTCCGGAAGGCCGAGCTGAGCCTCACCCCGCGACGGACGCTCGCCCGCGATCGCGACGCCGACCTCGCCACCATCCGCGCCCGCCTCGCAGGCGCCCTGCCCGGAGAGCTTCACCCTGATGCCTGACCACCTCGAACGCTTCGGCGGGTTCTCGGACACGACGCCTGACCGCTGGGTCCTCCGCGGACTGGCGCGCCAGACGCCCATGCGGCGGGTGGGCCTGTTCGCCCTCTTCGTGGCGAGCTGCATTGCGTTCACCTACTTCGAGGTCAACGACCTGTGGCTCCCGCGCGCCATCTCCGCCGGGCTGGCCCTCAACGCGCTCGCGCACTTGCTCTTCGGGTTCCGGGGCCCACGCGTGAAGCGCAGCTCGCTCGCCAAGACTCCCGAGCTGCTGGGGATGATGGATGAGGCCGTGGCGGCGTACCGCTCATGGGAGGACGCAGTGTCCGCGCCCGTCCTGGATGAGGGGCTCACGCTTCGGCATGCGCGCCGGATGCGGGGGCCTCAGGTCATCGACATGCATCTCGCCATCGCGGCGGGGCTCGCCCTCATGCTCGGGAACGGTTCCCTGCGGCGCGTGCCTCCCGAGGCGGTCGTGCTGGCGCGCGCGAGCCTCGACGAGGCGGTCGTTCGGATCAAGGCAGCCGCCCCGGTGGCCTAGTCGGCCCGGCACGCTTGATCGCTGCCCCGGTGGCGCTCTCTCATCCCCGACCCGCGGGCGCGCACGCCAGAACGTCCCTGGGCTCAGAGCCGAGGGGTGTTGGGGCTGGGGCTGTCAGGAGGTGACGTCCACGCCGAGCTTGGTGACTTCGTCGACGAGCCAGGCGTCGGCTTCGGTGAAGACGGTCTCGACGCCGAACCGCCCCTCGCGTTCCCGCCGTCGCGAGCGGTGCCCACTCCAGAGGCGCGATCGCTCGCGACCGTTGGGCATGTTGACGACGTGCTCGGCAGCGCGCAGGGCGGGCGTGGGGGCGCCGGGCGCCGGGGAGGCCTCGGCCTCGGTCGTGGCGCTCACTCGGACTCGATGCGCTCGCCCGCGAAGGGGCCGCTCTTCAGGTCGATGAAGGTGCGGCCGTCGGCGTACTCGCCCGGGAGCGCGTCCCAGCCCATCCACTCGTGGTCGTCGGTGGTCAGGTGGTCCTCGAAGATGACCTTAGGGAAGTCGTCGGAGTCGAAGGTGTGCTCGTCCTGGCGGTCGATGCCGTTGGCGGCGGCGTGCTGGTCGAGGACCTCCTCGGCGCCCATGTCGCGCGCTGCGGGCGACAGCTCGCCGCGGGAGACCATCTCCTCGATGAGCGCGTCCGGGGTGAAGTTGGCGGCCATGTAGGTGTAGCCGACGATGTCGATGGGGGAAGCCATGGTGGCGGTCCTTTCGCTGCCCGTCCCTCGGGCTTGACTGCTACAGTACACGGTTACGGCTCACGCGTCAACATGGGCCAGGCGGGGCATCAGGCGCAGGTCGAGAGCATCCCCTGGAGGGCGGCGATCTCATCGGCCGTCGTGGTGAGGGAGTACGTGGCCTTGACCTCGACGTACCGCACCGCGAAGGCGCAGTGCACGGTGGCGTTGGTCGGCTTCCACTCCTCGGGGCCACGGTCTCCCTTGGCCTGGTTCGCGCCGTCGTCGGTGGCGAGGGCGACCAGGGGGCTGTTCGCGTAGGAGATGCGCTCGTCCTGGGTCCAAGCGGCGGCGCCGGTGCGGTAAGCCTCCGCGAGGGAGACGATGTGGTCGATGTCGAGGTCGGAGGCCTGCGTGATGGTCGAGCCGGTGTAGGGGTCGGCCCAGGCGCCCTGGATGGCGCAACCGGAGCCGATCGTGGCAGAGAGGGCGTCTCGGTAGAGGATCGCGTCGCGGACGTCGCAGCCTGCGCCGAGGTCGCTCGTTGCCCAGTGCGGGAACTTGCCGTCGCGGTCGTAGCCCGCCATCGAGCCGTCCTTGGCGACGATGAGCTGGGGGAGCGCGGCTGAGGCGTCGGCGGCGGTGTAGGTGATCCCGTTCCAGGCGCTGTCGGCGTTGCCCTCGACGGTCGGGGTCGCGGCCCAGTCCTTGACCTTCTGCGCCGTGCTCTTCGCCTTGGCGATCCAGCCCTCGACATCGATGTCGACGGTGTCGGGTGCAGCGGGAACGACCTCGCCCTCGGCGCCCGAGATGCTGCCAGTGGGGGCACCGGAGTCCTGCGGAGCCTCAGGGGCTGCGGAGACCGGCGGGGTGTTGTCGGGGGCCGCGGCGAACTCGGGAGTCGCGCAGCCGGACAGCAGGGCCAGGCTCACGGTGATCGCGGCGATGGTGGCAGCGGTGCGGTTCATGGGTTCCTCTCGCGGGCTGTCCCTCAGCCCCTTCGAGTCCTACAGTACACGCTAACTGGCGTTCGTCAACTCGGGACGTGCGGCCAGCGGGTCAGGGATGGGAGGACGGCGATCAAGCCATGGCCCGAGGCGCCCGGGGTCACCGCCGCCCCGACTAGGGCCGTTCGAGGGCCCACGCGTCGAGAGGGAAGCGCCGCGGCTCCTCGCCAGCGATCGCCACCAGGGCGGTGCGCCCCTCCTCGTCGACGCCGCGCAGCACCCCGGCGACCATGACGCCACCCAGCGCGCACGTGACCTCCTCGCCGACGAGGCGCCGCACGGCAACCTCCGCGCGGAGCTGCCGCAGCTCTTCCAGCTCTTCGGGGAGCATCAGTGTCCCGCGAGCCCGCGCTTCGGCTTCGCTCGCGCGAATCTGGGCCTCGTCGACTCGCTCCTGCATGTCGGCGATGACCGCGTCCTTCGAGACCACGCTCCGCCGCGCGTCCTCCAGCAGTCGGCCGAGCCGGATCGCCTCCCCCTCTGCGACGGTGACCCGCTCGTGCGCGACTCGCTGCACGGCGGCGACGTGAGCGCGCTGGGCTGCGAGTCGACTGGCGGCCGTGGTGCCCGCCTGCCCCTGGGGAGGTGGGGTCTCGCCGGGGCGCGGGGATGCGGTCTCGCTGCGCCGCCTGGGTACGAGGGGGTCGGGGTCGTGGTCGATGTCCTCCCATGCGACGGGACTCGCCCAGCCGTTCTGGTGGGCAAGCAGCCTGGTCGCATCAACGATCGAGCTGTGCTGAGCGTGGTCCCCGTGTGGCCGCGGCTTGGAGGCAAGCGCCCGGTAGGCCTTGGCGATGCCGTCAATGGCGACCTGCGGCAGCGTGTCGGGCGGCGTGAGGGCCAGCATCCAGACGGCGTCGGGAGTGGCGCCGACGACCTGGGCGATCTCGCCGGGGGAGTACCCGATGGCCACGAGCGCACGCAGGCGGCGGATGGCGCCGCGGACGGCGACGGAGGAGTCCGGGGCGGCGGGGAGCGCGTGGGCTGTCGACGGGGTGGCACCACGGGCCGGGGCGTCGTGCGCCGGGGCGAGCTTCGCGCTCGGGGCGTCCGGAGCGGCCTTGGTCTTGGAGCCCACGGGGCGGCCGCGCTTGACGACCTCGCCCCGAGCTTTCGCGGCGGCGTTCTCGCGGCGGCGGATGGCGCGCGGGGTCTGGCTCAGTTCTCTGGGCATCGCGCCTCCCTCCAGGCTCTATGCAACATGCTACTCTAACCGCCCGCTCGGTGGGCCTCCAGCCCTCCACTGGTCGCCGCCATCTAACCGGTAGGCACCGTCATTCCGAGCTGGCGCAAGCCTGCATCCGCGCCTCGACTGACGAATGTCAGTGGTGCCACGTACTGTCGCAGTATCCCCGAGGGACGGGGAACGAGGGGCACATCATGGACATCACGCTCACCATCAAGAAGACCGTTCTCGGCATCCCCCCGCGCTGCCGGAAGTACCGTCCGATCGAGGTCGACCCCTACGACATCGTCGTCACGATCCCCGAGGTCACGAGCGAGGACGCCCCTGTCGCGATCCGCGCCGACGGCACGGACTACCGCTGGCACGAGGGCCGCCTCTGGACCCAGCAGATGCGGACGTACAGCGGCCGCCCCGACGAGGCGATCCGCATCGGCGACGCCGAGCTGGCCCACACCCGAACGCTGGAGATGCACCTCCCCGCCGACGCCGAAGTCGACGCGGCCGTCAAGGAGGTCGCGGACCACCTCATCGTCGACGGCCTCCTCTGGGAGGAGGCGGCCGAACCCGTCTACACCTACGTCACCCTGGGCCTCGACCTCCAGCCCGCCGGAAGCATCTCGTCCTCGCGCTACCTCCGATGGGACCGCGCCTGGGCCGCTCGCGACCGCGCGGCCTTCATCGCCTCCATGCGCTCCTGCCTGGAGCGCAACAGCCGCGCCGACGACCCTCGCCTGGCGGAGCGGATGCGGTACGTCGAGTCCACGCCCACCATCGACGTCCTGATCGAGGAGGCGGCCACCTACGAGACCCCCTCGCTCTACCGCCAGTTCGCCATGCGCTGGCCGTCCACCCTCGACGTCCTGAACTCGGTCCTGCGTGACGAGGTGGGCGTGCTGCCAGAGGATGCCGCACAGCGCCTGGCCTCAGACGTCCTCGACTACCTCGTCCCGAGCATGGGGGAGTGGGCCGTCGTGGACGCCTTCACCCTGACCCGCAACTGGACCGGCGACGCCGACCAGATGCGAGGCATCGACGAGGCCCGCCTCGCCCTGACGCGCCTGGGCATGACCCGCACGGGCGCCCAGCGCTCCATCGTCCAGGTCGAAGTCCTGCACGACGAGGACGTGGACGCCGTCCGCGAGCTGGTGGCCACGCTCGCCGCCAAGCGGAACATGCGGGCCTTCGTCGTCACGGCGCACACCGAGAACGCCGCGGTCACGCCCGGGGACGACCTCGCCGTCGATATGGCTGAGCGCCAGGCCGCCATGCTCGCCGGACGCCCCTAGGCCCAGCCGCCGGGTCGGCGCCGGACGATCGGCGTCGGCCTGGCCCTCGCGTGCGGCCTAGGCGATCTCCACGGGCAGGAGATCGACAAGGGGGACCGTCAGCGCCTTCGCGATCAGCGCGACCGTGTAGACGGTCGGGTTGATCGGGCGGCGCGGATCGACGGTCTCCAGGGCCGCGAGAGCGGGCGTCTCGACGTCGATCGCGTCACTCAGGGCGGCCATCGTCATCCCGAGCTGGAAGCGCCGCGCGCGGACGCGGATGCCGAAGTACGAGGCGTAGACGGCCCACCACTCGTCCGTGCCCGCCTGGTGCTCGAAGAGACCCGCGTGCTCGTCGCTGCGGAGGGTGTCCATGGCACGCACGGGCTCGTACGCCCCGGGCGGCGCCAGCTGAGGGATGTCGACCAGGTCAGCGACGGGCACCCCCAGGACAGCGGCCACGGAGTGGAGCCGCCGAAGCTGCGGGTTGGGCGTGCCGCGCTGCCCGCCGTCCAGCTCGACAGGCAGGCCGGACTCCAGCCGGGAGTAGCCGGGTTCGATCATGCCCGCGCGCTCAGCAACCGTCGCCTCGGAGAGCCCCATCGACTCGCGGGCGCGCCGGAGCCGTCCACCGATGCTGACGGTGATCTCGTTCCAATCGGCCGCACTGATCGCGGTGTACTGCGCCACGGGCCCAGTGTGGCAGCCCTCGGCCACGAGGCCCCGCCGCCGCCACAACGGCGCGCTGTCACGTACCCCGCACCTGTACCCCCTCCACTGGGGGACCGTCACGACGCGATGTGGGTCCAGGGAGGTCGTCGGCGCAGGTAGCGTTGATGGCTGCTCCTCGTGAAAGGCAGTCCCCGCTCCATGCTCTCCACCAGCTCCACGCCCACTCTTCAGCGCCACCCCGAGTATCCCGCTCTGGGGCATTCGGCACCGCGACGCTTCCCGTCGACGAGGCGTCCGGCATGGCACCACGCGCTCATTGCGACGGCCTACAGCCTTCCCCTCGGGTTCGCCTCG
>Ga0265798_10005256_pt1 | contig 17507 bp, 14 predicted proteins | sample P3T30metagenome_FD_192430 | JGI IMG/M metagenome (GOLD analysis project Ga0265798, IMG submission 192430) | Plant litter microbial communities from East Loma Ridge, Irvine, California - P3 T30 | ecosystem: Environmental > Terrestrial > Plant litter > Unclassified | place: USA: California... | reverse complement strand
CGCTCAAGGATGTGTTCATTCCAGGAGTACTAGCGTGGGAGCGAGAAGATATTAGGAGAGGCGCGTCTTGAACAAGAAGAAAGAAGAGCTTAATGCAAAAATCGCAACGCTGAGGAAGGAGAGGAGGAAACTCGAGGACTGAGAGCTTAGGGCCGAGTCAGCTGGTATCGACGCAGGATCATCCATCGACGATATTGCGTCCTACTTCCTCCTCGGTCATCCATTTGCGTTAGGAGACCAAGACACTCCTCACTATAACGAAGGCACTCAGCAACAAGCGACAGGACCAACTACCGGCGACACCAACCCCTTCAAGTATGGCAAGACGAACCAGCTCAACTTCACAAAATTAAATCCCGCTCGCAACACCTGGGACACCGTACCGACTATCGACGAGAGAGACAAGCGCGTCGTTCTGCTCCGTAGACACGACTACTACGCAGGCTGGCTCGACGCCATGCGTTCGCTAGATCATCAAAAGGCCATCAGCCTGGAGATCCAGAGCAAGAGCACTGATACTCGCGACCCTGTGCTTAACAGGTCTACGCGCTACCTTTACGATAGGAACGACCCAAAGAATCTGTTTAACGCTGGCATGAACGCAGGTCTCGTGTTCGCGCATTCCGCTCTCTGCAAGACCCATCATCTCCCACAGCACGACTTACGCCTCGATACCCGTCAGTGGGACCTATCTAACCTCAAGCCCTGCGCACGCGAAGACCAATTCGGCGAGTTTGCGTTCTGGTACGGTGTCGACTATGCGATGGACAAGATGAAGCGGCTCTTTCAGCTCAAGATCGAGCGCGGACTATGGGACACAGGGAGAGACGCGGCTCAGATTGCGCTGCTGCAAACAAGAGACGTTAAGCGTGGGTATGGGGTTGTTCCGGGACGACGGGGTGTGCCTGCTGATGTGCATACGTTGTACAGGAACACGTCGGAAACATGGGAGGGGATGCCTCGCCTGTAAAGAGCAATAGATGCGGATTTAGAGGTGTGAGAGTCTGGTTCTGGCTGAGATGAAAGGCTGTCAATGACACGCTTGCACCCTAGATAGAAAATGAACTCAGAAAACAGCAGTTTCGAACGATAATGTGACTTGACTACGTACGTGATGTAAACGCCTGAGCTGCGATATAGCATTGCCATCTACCCAAAGTCTTAACGTCTTCGTTTCCAGCCCGACACATCAGCGCCTAGCAACATTCCTTTCCTACTGACAGCCACACACTCACTTATTTCTACCGCAGCGATATCATCAAACACGAAGCCATTGCGAGAATACATGCTTCCTTCCCATCTCATCTCATCTCACAACGCCGACTCATCTCATCCCAAAAGAGCCTGGAGATACGCTGTTTAAAAAAGCAAGGAAAACAAAATGCTGTTTCGTAACCTGCGACCAACAGATTGAGAACGTAGCTTCCACATCTACGTATCAACTTCGGATACTAACTTCACTTTGCCATCATAACACTTAGAACAATTAGTTCCTCGTGACGCCTACACGAGCCGCACGACCCCACAATCAAACACCACAAAGATCCCTGACAACAAGCACGCCAATACATTTGTCTGCACATACCGCTGACGAAACACCCTCACTTCTCCTCCCCACCCTCATCCTCAAACTCCACCAGCGCCGTCCCCGCCTTACACAAATCCCCCTTCCCATGCACAATCCTCTTCACCTTCCCGTCACTCGGACTCCGAATCACAGTTTCCATCTTCATGCTCTCAATGACCACCAGCGGCTGATCTTTCTTGACTTCCTGGCCCTCCTCGACCTCTACGCGCAGGACTTTACACGGCATGGGTGCTAATACGCTATTGGTAACGTCCTTGACGCCGAGCGCTTTCTTGGTCCATTCGGGCATGGCGAGTTGGAGGCGGTATTGGCGGCCTTGCTGGAATAATGTGATGCGGTCTTCGTCCCGGATGAATGTTGTGGCCAGGCGTGTGTGCGGGAAGAATGTTGTTAGGGTGTTGCTGGAGGGAGTGAAGGTGGATGTTACGTTGGAGTATGTCGTGTCTGCGGTGCTAACATCAAACTGCGCTGGCGCGACTTGTCGAATCGTGACGGGAGTGGCTTTCGACTCGCCTTTGCCATCCGCTGGTATCTCCACCAAGTCAAACCGTCGTTCCTGGAACCCTGTGCCGGATCCAAAGCCCACCGACGTAACGGGGGCGCTGGAGGAGATTAGCTGCAGCGCAAGACCGAGTGCAGCCTGGGCGTAGACTTCCGGGGCTGGAGGTTGTAGACCGAAGAGCTCGGCGTGGTGTTTCTGGATATACCCTGTCTCGACATCGCCTGCAATGAAGTCCGGGCTCACGCACATGCGCTTGATAAACTCGATATTTGTGATCGGCCCTGCGACTTCGTATTCTTCGAGAGCGGCGCGGAGTTTCTGGATGGCGGCTTCGCGGGTAGGGCCTTGGACAATGAGTTTGGAGATCATGGGGTCGTAGTGCGAAGAGACTTCGTCGCCGGCGATGAAGCCCGAGTCGATGCGTACGGTGGGTGTGGGGCTAGGTGTACGCAGATGTAAGAGCAGGCCGGAGTCCGGGATGAAATTCATGTCTGGGTTTTCGGCGTAGATGCGTGCTTCGATGGCGTGGCCGCGTTCGCTGATGCGTTGCTCGATTTCTTGCTGTGTCAATGGGAGTTTGCCGCCCTCGGCGACAATGAGTTGCCAGCGGACGAGGTCTTCGCCGGTGACCATTTCTGTGACGGGGTGCTCGACTTGCAGGCGCGTATTCATTTCCATGAAAAAGAATTCGCCCGTGTCGTTGTCGAATATGAACTCGACCGTACCGGCACCTTCGTAGCCTACTGCGAGGGCTGCTTGACGTGCTTTCTCCCAGATGTCTTGTCGGATGTCTTCTTTTAGATGTGGTGCTGGTGATTCTTCCAGAATCTTTTGATGTCTTCGCTGAATGCTGCAGTCACGCTCGCCGAGTGCTACACAGTTGCCATGCTTGTCCGCAAAGACCTGGACCTCGATGTGTCGTGGCGTGGTGATGTACTTCTCCACCAACATAACTTCGTCGCCGAAAGAGTTGCGTGCTTCTGACTTGGCGGAATCGAGCTGACTGAAGAACTCTTGCTCGGTGTTGACGATTCGCATGCCCTTTCCACCGCCTCCTTTGACTGCTTTTAGGAGGACTGGATAGCCAATGTTTGCTGCTTCCTTCTTGAGATACTCAGGATCCTGTTCAGAGCCGTGGTAGCCAGGTATGCATGGTACGCCGGCTTTGGTCATGATGTTCTTCGATTCACTGCCGACAGTTTCTTAGCAGGAGTTATAGTACTGAGTGAAAGCCCTACCTCTTGCTTCCCATGGACTCAATGGCCTGCCATGGTGGGCCAATGAAGGTCAAGCCAGCTTCTGTACATTTCCTTGCGAATACGGGATTCTCGCTCAGCTGGCAAGCAGTTAGCCTTCATCCGACATGTTTGCTGTATGCTACGCACAAAGCCATATCCTGGATGTATGCCTTGACATCCTTGCTCCTTTGCGATCTGTATTATCCTGTCTCCGTCGAGGTATGCGGATGGGTCACCGAGGTTTACGGCGTATGGGGAGCTTAGGGCATGCTGTGATCGTGCATCTGGGTCGGTGTAGAGGGTGGTAGTTCTGATGCCGTACTCTGAGGCGGTTCGGCCAACACGTCTGATCTATTGTCAGCCGGGATCTTCACAGAGTACCCCCTGCAGCTCACAGTGCGATTTCTCCACGGTTTGCGATCAGCACGGATGTAAGAGACTTGGTTGTTTGCGTTGCGGTAGAGTTGTAGCGGATGCCATTGCTGGCACGGAGCTGGCGCGAGAGACGACTGGACTGTTGGAAGGCACGCATGGTCACAGTGAAGAATTAGAGGACAAACAGAATGGTCTGACAGGTGCAAAACTACATTTGTTTGTGGGGTGTGAAAGTCTGGGGTAGAGGTGCCTCGGCGGCATTAAGCCGTGGAAAGCCGCAAGGCAGGCACGTCATGCCATTGGCCGGGTCGTTTGGGAATGCGCAGACGTGTTTACGGGAGCAAACATGGTCGAGTCGTTGCACGTGTTAGCGACGTGGTCCATAGAGCTTGTGCAGGGCCTCACTTAATGACGACTTGCGGAACTGAGTTAATGGTGCGACAACGTACACAGCTTCATTTTCACGATTTCTGGGCGTGAGAGTGAGAGTGAGAGAGCACCAGCATTCCGCGCCAGCAGGCATCACATACACACGCGTGCGGATAGACTCTCCTCCACAACACCACAACGAGCATCGCACCCTGTCGACATCGGCGCATATACACCGATAACGTCAGCATCCTCGTGACTGGGTGCACGTCGCATTGGCCAATAGACCCTGTGCCGCACAAGCTCGCGCCTGCTCCTCGACTTCACCCGGCATCCAACCCCCCTCCGATCACGCATGCGCAGCGTCCCAACGACCCTTCGCCCAGCATGAGCGACTATGGCGACGATTACTCCGACTACGGCGATGAGTGGATGTACGTCGAGGATGAGTACATGGCCGCGGACGACCTCGCAGAACACGCCGTCGCATCACCGCCACCTACCACGTACGGCGACGATGCAGACGTTGCGGAATGGGATCGCTTCGACTACTACCTCGATATTGAATACGCGTCAGACGGCTACGATGATGGCGCATTTGTACCACACGACGTGAAGGGTGCCAAGACTGGCGAGAAGCGGAAGCGGATGGTCAAGAGCAATCACAGCAAAAAGAGGCGGAAGACGGCAGAGGACGCGCCCACATCTGCTGTTGCGGTGCATTCGCCTGTTGTTTGGCGCTCACAGGGCGATCGAGCGCCAAAGCAGAGGATGTTGGGCCGTAATGTCAAGTCATACGCTCTTCTAAGTGACTGGCGTGAGAAGCTGGCAGATACACCACAGTGGGCCCGTGCATCGCCGCCAAATTCGCCAAATGCACAGCTGGAGAATGAAGCAGGGATCTCCGAGCTTCTCCCACCTACCGCGAAGCTCTTCGATGAGGAAGACTTGGCCGATGGCGAGGAGATGATGGAAGACGAAGACGAGAATGAAGACGGAACACTGAGTATCAGTCAAGAAGCTCTGATGGCTGCGTTACAGAAACAGCTCTCGGTTGCTGGGGGTCCGCTTAGCGGCATGGATCCTCAGCAGCTGTTGCAGTTTGCGATGCGCATGGCGACGGACAAAGATGCTGGAGACGACATTGCAGGCGAGATGGCAGACGCGATGCTGGAGGGTGATGAGGAGGAAGAAGATGGTGAAAACACAGAGGAGAACCTGCTATCATGGGTCGCGAAGCAACGCAACGCAAACAACGACACTTCAGCTACCGAGCCACAGTCTCCGGAAGCTGCCCGTGACAGCAAGCGACCGCCTACACCACCGTCCTCAGAGGCCAACCGCAGTGTCAAGGCAGGAGTAGAGACCAAGACCAGCGAAGGGAAGTCAAAGGTCTGGACGGCGAAGGAAACTCGTCCTGCGGCTGCGTCTCTGAAGAGAAAGGCAGATGAGGACGTCGAGGCTGAGAGTACAACAAAGACTACGAAGAAGAGGGCGACAAGATCATTCGATGCGCCCACTGCGTCAAGCCAAGCCAGGAGCACCACCACACGAACGACCAGGGCCACACGCTCGAAGCGTTAAGCAACGTAAATACTTGAGAGTCTGCAGCATAGTGTAGGAGTTGGACGGTGGCCATGGACTGGATAATACCGCTCCATGCTTGGACTCTGACTTCAGACTACTTGGACATGCGGAAACAAGAGGAGGTCATCGCGACGAGCGCAGTGAAACTTTGTGCGAGAAAAGACACACTACTGTCTCCACAGCCTTCGAGAGGTCTCGAAACAGGTACCGAATACCATACATTCACAGCGCGTGTACACTATTTCTCCCGTACGAGACAGACCAAATACAATGTCTCATCCCAGCCCACCATTGTGCCCTCACACCCAACTACGTGAAATTAATTCACGGTGAAAGTCTCACATATCATCCTGCACCACATAAGTACCCTTACCATTCTTACCTCTCTTATCTCCTCATCCGCTCACACATCTCGCAGCGCACCCACAACCTTGTTAGCTTCCAACACTTTGAAGCTCACAAGCCCTCACACACCCACAAGCTCTCACACGCTCACAAGCATGTCTTACCCCAAGTATCACACCTCGCACCATTCTCCAATTTCGGAGAAGCACTTCGACGACGTGGAGCTCGGCCCGCCAGCTCCACCTCCCCCAGCCGCCCCAGCTAAGCGCAGCATCTTCTCGCGCCCTGTTGTTCGGGCTGTGCTTATCCTCTTGGGTGTTTGTCTGGCTACTGCGGTCATCGCGGGTGTGTCGGTAAAGCTAGCGCATCGTGATGGCCCTGTTGTTCACGGTGCTGACATCAAGGCGAAAGTCATGGGCAACGGTACGCACATGCCCAATTGCACCAACGCAACCCACACTCCCGCGCACGACAAGCGCTTCATCTGGCCGCCCGGCCTTCCCACGCGCATCTCTAACAAGCCCGCGCCCAAAGCCATACCAACGCCTACACCTCAAGGCTTCGTCCAATTCGCTGACGATCCCAAGTCCCCAACTATACCAGCACCTGCTCCTCCGCCAGAGGACCACATGCAATTCGGCAAACCCAAGGCTCCACCCGCACCTACGCCCAATGTCGTTGATCCCGAGGCGCAAGAGGAATTCGACCGCCGACCTACTTACGTCGATGGGCCATTCGCACGGCCGCATATTCCTCGTCGCCATGTTAAGGACTTGGGTAATGCTACGGTCTCGGGGGTGCCTGTTGCGACGGGTCGCCCGTTTGATATGACCGCGGGACACTCGTGCTTCAATCACACGGTGCGTTTTAACCACACCCACGCCAACCACACCCACGCCAACCACACCCGTGGAAACATCACCAGCCATGGAAACTCCACCAGCCATGGAAACTCCACCAGCCATGGCAATTTCACCAGCCATGGAAACTTCACCAGCCACGGCAACTTCACCAAGCCATCCCTCAACCTCTCGTCCGCAGCGCTGGATGATGTCAAGACCGCAAATCAAGCACAGAACGGCCCTATTGGGGCTAATTCAGATCTTGTGGGTGGTCTCATTGCGGGTGGAGTTGTGCTGTTTTTTATCGTGGTTTGGATTGGCGCGTGTTGTGCAAAATAGAGGGATGGTGGGGATGTGGGGTGCGCGGACTGGTAGCTGAGTAGATGGCACGCTGGGACGCTTCAATGGTCTTGTGTAATATGATAGAGATGAAATTGAAATTGTACGGAATTGAACATTCTAAGCATGATGTGTGAAGATGTGATGTGGTGTGAAGTGGGACGAAAGAGACAATGAGATATTGAAGAAGGTGAAATTGCGTTAGTTTAGCTTGGGCGCACCAGGTGCCGCAAGAACTCGTGATCGATAAGACCTGCAAAATCCACCAACGAAGGCCAAAGCCTGTAATCTAAACTAGTAGCCTTTCTATCTCCAATAGCAGTAAAGTACAGTAAACAGTAAAGTACAGTAAACAGTAAGAAAGCTGTATATAACATACTAAGGATAGCCAGGCTCTACTTTCTAACGTACTCGTAGTACTTGGTGGTAGTAGAGCTACGCTGAGGTAATCGATCACGAATTCTCGCGGAGCCTGGTGGGTGTGAAAGCCGCGAGGAAGAGTTCGAGTAGTATACTTGATCTGGAAGTAATCCGTTCTCCTTACTGCAGTCTAGAACATACGAGCGAATATACTGGGCTCTCTGTTAGATCAAAGTAACGCATGATGGCTGCAGTAGTATTTCATCAAGTAGATCAGCGCGTGATGAGTCGACAGCGGACTCCTTGGACATATTCCATCGTTCGCTCGTGTACTCCAACCTGCAGTAAGAGGAGTTTTGTTATACCTGTGCCTTTGCAGGGAGCGAGACGTTTACTTAAAGACGTGCGAGGAAGACTTCTTAAGAGTACAAGATACTACCGGCCACTCCCCTCCTTCAACAATCAAGTTCGTGGAGAAAACAAGCCACTACCGTTGTCCGCCACACCAACGCCAGACCACAAGCATGACGTTCCAGATCCCAGCCGAGGCAAGAAATCGCCGAAGAACACAAATCGATTCTTGGGCACGCTACTTATGACGATCGACATGAGTTTCTGACGAATGTGGACGTCTGGAGATCAACACATCCGCCCGCTAGAATGGATTGCGGAGTCGCCATCAACGCCAGCGCGTCGATCACTGTACATCACTCCTGTTCCAAGATCTAGCACTCCCACGAAAGACGGGAGATCTAACTATCGTGGGTATCATGGGGACAGTCCGCGCTGTGTGGACTTGTCATCTCGATTTGGCGGATTGTTATTGGGTTGGTGAAATAGCATGGCCTACTCCTGCTTTCTACACTTCTAGTTGTGAGACGCTGTTCAATCTTCCATTCATTGTCCATATTCATAATTCATCAATCTTGAACAATATGCGTTCTTCATTCGTTGTTGCGCTAGCGACTGCCGGCATCGCTGCTGCTGAGGGCCTCTTGGGATTGCCGCGCGAGACTGCGGAGATGCTTTCGTCGTTGAAGCCAGCTGCGGATAACGACCCTCGCTTTACGAACTTCAAAGCTGCAGGATCTGGCGATGGTATGCTCTACCATAGTCTCCTCTTGACACACACTGACCACATCGAACAGTTCGATCACCATGCCCGGGCCTGAACGGCAAGTCAACTCGCCACACATCAACCCCTTCAAACTAACATCCCCTCAGCCCTCGCAAACCACGGCTTCATCCACCACGACGGCCGCAACATGACGATCCCCCACCTCATCAAAGGTCTCGGCGAAGGCCTCAACATGGGTCCAGACTTCACCGTCGCCATCGGCGGCGCTGGCCTCCTCTCCTCTCCCAATCCCCTCGGCGGCTCTTTCGACCTCGACGACCTCTCGCAGCACAACTTCCCCATCGAGCATGACGCCTCCATCTCCCGCCAGGACGCCGCGCTCGCGAACCCGCAGCCCTTCTACGACCCCAACTGGCAGCAGTGGATCCGCTTCTTCAACGGCAGGCAGAAGACAGATATCCCTACGACGGCCAAGGCCAAGAACGCGAGGTATCAGGACAGTAAGGCGAAGAATCCGCAGTTCACATATGGGCTCAGGGAGTTCATTTTCAGCACGGGCGAGAATGCACTCGCGCTACAGTCCATGTCTGATCCGTCGTCGGGCGTCGCGGAGGTCAAGTATGTGAGGAGTTTGTTTGAGCAGGAGAAGCTGCCGTATGAGCTGGGCTGGAGGCCGAGCAAGATGCCGATTACGCTGCCTAGCATTGGCAATATGGTGTTCGAGTTGTTTGTGGCGAGCCCGGAGCCGTTTGCGGAGGGCGCGAGGATCTTTGCGTAAGTATCGCGTTTGAGGTCGATATTGAGGGGTGTTGCTAATTGTTGTTAGGGACTCGTATAAGGATGCTTTGATGGCTGTTGTTGGTGGCTCGGAGATCTTGGGTAATCTGACCCAGGGCATTAGCCAGGCTATTGGGTTGTGATCTGGTCGAGCTCACCTGCTCAAACGCTACTCGTATGAATAGCTTGTATATATTGTGTCAATCTTCAGCACACATCGAATGCCAAAGTTCGTGACTCACAAGTTACGACTACCTTTGTATTGCCTGTCGTGAGCTATAATTGAAAGCGACAAACACCCACGAAATGTTGCAAGGACATGAGGTGAAGGAAATCAAGAGTGCTCGCGGCCAACATACTACTGCTATTACATCCTCATCGCTTCTGAATTATTTGTTGAAGGTGACGAGTAACATGCTAGGTGGTCGGATTTGCTGTGTCAATACCTCCCGTGTCCGTGGTGACGAAATGTCATAACGGCAAACGTCTACAGAATATCGTCAGGCTTCACGACCACCCAGTTCTTGTCTGCGGTGACCTCCCTTCCATTTTCTGCCTGGCCCTTCGCGTTATCGACTTGCTCTTGCAGGATGCGCTGATAGTAGGCTTCCCTTCGGTTGATCCACAAATGAATACCTCCCTTGCTGACATCGACGCCGTGAAAGAGCATGTACGAATCGCTACCAGGAGTGTCACCCGCAGCCAAAATTGGACGCTTCCACTGGTCAATGTAGGTCAGAATGGCAGCCCATTTCCCCGCAAACCAAGTTGCAGGAGTGAAGAGGTAGGGTCCGACCACGAGGTCGAGATTGGCTTCCTGGTCATATGTGCCCTCTTCGATCTGTATCCGTGCATTCGTGAGCGCTCCAGAAGTGGCGTTTTTGAGCATGGTCGTAACACCGATGACGTTTTGCGGAGGTACGTTGTATCCATATTTAGGATCGCTAGCCACCATGCGCACAAGCTCCTCGTGCGCAGCGCTGATTACGTAGACGGCTATACCGTGGTCCATGAGGGCGTTATAGAGTTCAGCTTGTCCTCTGAACACTTGCGGCGGGCTGACTGTACTCGATGTGACTTCGTCGCCGTCCCAGTACTTGACGGGAATCGTTGTGTTCAGTGCCATCAGCTCGTCCACGTAGCATTTGAGATCTCGAAGCGTGAATCCTGACCAAATTTGAGCAGCCCATGGATAGCAAACGAAGTCGTTGACTTCGCATAGTCGATTGTAGTAGCTGTATAGACTCTCGGTGAAGTTTGCCGTGTCCTTGAAGTCAATCAATTTGAGCGTAGGATCCAGGGTCTCGCGTGTGAGAATGCCGCGGTTCTCAAGGAAGGGCAAGAGAGACTCTTCTAGGTCGTAGCGGTAGCTTGTATTGTCCATATCAAATACCTGTCAATAGTAAGCATGGTCAAATGATGAAAGCAGGTAATCATACAGCGTAATTGCTCTGATTCGCGTTCTTTACGATCATGGCGCTGAGTTCTTTTGCTGCTTCGGCAGGCCAGTGCTTCAGTTGAACAGTAGGATCCGTACGAGCGATGTTAACGGCATCCGCGAGCTGTGACCCATGGCTGGCGAGAAGCCAGATGCCTGTGACTGTCGATAGCCGTAAATACATCATGTACTGTTTTCGCAAGGAGGCGCAGCTCAGAGGTGTATATTACGGAAAGAGTGATGAGGGAACTGCTGCGAAAAACGAAACAGGTAAAGTGTTTATAGGTGGTCGATGATTGAAGGCACTGGCCGTGAAGCCCCATAAATGCGCCGAATTCCATCTTGGACGGCAGAGCCCGCAGATGGTCACCTCCCACGTCACACTGCAGGAGGCAGGAGCTCGCGTGCGCCTACTGTTTACACATTCCACTACATAGCTGAGATTCGAGATCAATGAGTAATGGACCGGCTGGCGATATCACCTCAACAATGTTCTCTCCAGCTGTGCAGCGCGTCGCAAGAGTTCCTCGGGTCACGGCAAGTTGATCGGCCCGATCTCTCGTTCCAATTACACGGCGTGGTCTTTTACTCGACATTCGACGGAGTTTTAATAAAGCGCAGACCCAGGGAGTCGAAAGAAGTTCAGGTTGCTGTTGTGTAGGTAGACACTTGGCAGACAGAGTTTCACAATTCTAGGCTGATTAGTCACTCGTCGTCCCGGCTGACCTCGGCGTCCAAAGAGAGAGCAACGCGACTCGGCAACCACAATGCCCGGAGCCTTGCCAAAGCAGAAGGGCTCCTTGTACAAAGCTTTGTACGAAGCAGAAGCATGACGAAGGTACCACTAGAAAGTGATGCTAAGCTCGGACTTTACGACCGGCGATTTGACATCACCATTACCAAGCAGTTGCTGCAATACGTACCACATAGGTGTCCCCTCATATGACCCCTCATTGATACGCAGAGCTGTTATTAATGTCACTATTGCGCCCTCTCAGACACTTGCAGCTCTCGCCACAGCTTAAACTCACTTCTCGAAGCTTCAAACAAGCTCCCAGCCTACGGTACACCGTACACTTTCACACATCGAGGCCTCTTTTCGACATGTCTAGCGACGAGCGACCAACAGGCTTGAAGTCCAATAAAGGAATTGAGCTCCTTACATTCGGCACGCCAAATGGCTGGAAAGCTTCAATCATCCTCGAGGAGCTGAAGGAAGCATACGGCAAGGACTACACATTTCAGAGCATCAACATCGGGCAAAACATTCAGAAGGAGGAGTGGTTCACTAAGCTCTGTCCTAATGGCCGCATTCCTGTCATCGTAGACCACGATAAGGGTGGCTTTGCTGTCATGGAGGGTCTTTGTGAGTGCTCTTCAGCTCAATTACAGCATGCTCATTCAAGCTGACTACTCTGAAGCTATCCTCACCTACCTGACGCGCCACTATGACCCCGAGCACAAGTTCAGCTTCACCGACCCTCTCGACGAGTCTCGAGCCGAACAATGGATGGCATGGCAACATGGAGGGCTTGGGCCGATGCAGGGACAGGCCAACCACTTCAATCGCTTCGCAAAGGAGCGTATCGCGTACGGCATGCAACGATACACTGGCGAGACGGAGCGTCTCGTCGGTATCCTCGACTCGCGCCTGAAGGGCCAAGATTACCTCGTCGGCAACAAGTACAGCATCGCAGACATTGCAAGCTTTGGCTGGATCCACATGCTTCGGTTCTCGGGTGTCAACCTAGACGACTTCCCAAATCTGAAGGCCTGGTGGGAGCGCATCAATGCGCGACCAGCCGTGCAGAAGGGCCTGAGCGTGCCAACGAAGCCAGGTATTCCGGACAACGATGGTTATTTGCAGAAGATCAAGGATGACCAGGAGTTCGCGCAAAAGGAGAAGACATTGGCCGAGCAGATCAAGAAGGCCAAGGAGCAGTACGGTTACAAGTACTCGTCGCCGTAATCGCGTCTTAGGCGCTCGAATGGGAGTGACCGAACTGGCATTGCGACATTGTGCCAGTGTCGCAAAGGTATGAATAGAACAATGAAAGATGAATATTCACACACCACTCAAGACCCTGTGACTAACAGAGTCTTCAAACCTCCGTGCTGGCAACGATGCATTGTGTCGATCCAAACAGACACACATCACGCATGTCCCTGTGACCAGCAGAGCCTCCAAACCTCAAGCCAGACTCCAAAGGCTGGCGACTACTGTCCTCAAAGTTCAAGAGTATCTTACGATGAGACATCCCCAGAACACATACCACGGTGAAGCTTGTCTCGTCGGCGCGTTTCGCGGTGAAGCACCATCAGCCAATCAACGCACCACGGACGGACCCGCGCCAACATAGCGCCAACGACGTCAGCGAACAGATCACATTCTCCAGGGTCTCGTGGCTACACCCTCTTTTCCTACGGGCGCCAACGATTATGACATTCATGAAGTGACTCAGGCAAGTTGCTGTTATAAGACGTGTCAGCACACGGTGGTGACCTGTGCAGTGCGAAACTCCCTCTTCATCTTTCCTACTGCGACTTTGACAGTCCGGGAGACGTTATCTTCCATTCTTGTGCAGCGCGCTATCCCTTTAAGTTGCCCACCGCCGAACAGGATTCCTTGCGCCCACCTTTCGTCGATCATTGTACACTTTCGCGCACGAGGCTATACCCCTGCTGGTCGCAACTTACCCAGATCCCACGAGCAGTAACGTCATAGCCCAACATTGTTAATTAACCCTTACTACCACACCAACGCCGCCCAACGACATTGTGCAACACCCAGCTTTACCAACGTGAACTCACAGCGTTATTGTTAAAGCCAGTGTCTATCACTAACGAAGCGCACTTTCTCCCACTTAAGCGCGCATACACTCAAACTCTCACCTCAACCCTACAAAGCTCTCAACTTACCAACGTAAGTTCATCCTCACACACGAACGCACAAAGCAAAACCAAAAGGCTCACGATGTACACAGTTTTGACCATGGCGGCTGGACTCTTTAGGAATAGGAGCCTTCGAGGCGAGAAAGCCACTGGCGCAACCACCTTCTGGTCGCACTTCTCCGTCGGCGCCGCGATACGCATCTTCATCCGCCTCTGTCAGTTCTTCCTGGGCATCGCCGTCATTGGCATCTACGCACAAGACCTCAACAACGCTCGCAAGCGCAGCAAATACGTGGACAGCAAGTGGGTATGGGCCGTCGTCTGCGGCACCCTTAGCGCTATCACGTCGGCCATCTTCATGTCGCCCATCAAGTCGTGGTTCTTCTTTGCGGCTGACGCCTTCCTCTTCATTTGCTACCTGGTCGCATTCGGCATCTTTGGCAAGATGTTCATTCCAGAGAACCCAGAGGGCAATTCAGGCATAGTGCGCATGAAGAATGCCGTCTGGGTTCTTCTGACCAACATGCTCCTCTGGCTCATTACGGCTTGCTACGGCGCTGTGGTGTTCTGGAAGTCTCGCAAGGCTAGTACTAGCTTCACGGGCCGTGGCACCCAGCACGTCTAAACTCTTTCCTTGTCCTTCCGTCTCCACATACTTGAGTCGGCGTTGTGCTGACTCTAGTGTGTTGCAGACGGTTGTTCTGGAAGTTGAGGTCGAAATTGGAAAGTGGAAGATTGGTAGAGGGCGGCGCGAGAACACGGCAAAAGACAACCCTCAGCGAGCCCCTTCGCCGACTCCCACGAAGTCCACTGCTCCGTCCACTGCTCCGTCAATTTCATATCTTCCTCGTCACCCGTCGCCAACGAAGCTCGTGGGCACTACACCTCAAGAGGCTCTGCTACAGAATGTTCAGATGACGGACTGTACACAACTTTGGCCCTCTCGAGCTCAGAGTCATCGTTCGGCCTCGGCTCCCCTTCCACCCCAGCGTTGATATACGGCTGATGGCCATTGTATTCAGCGGTCATGCACTGTTTTTCTTGCGCCTCTTTACGCACAGCACACGATACCCATCTACTTGCCCGTCTTGGCTACTTGAGCTTTGCGCACCGCGTTGTTTGTCACGAATACCCATGTCTAGCTTACCTATGCATATCGAACGAATGTATTATTTGAAAACATACCCCACTTTGAGTGAGGTTCAGTGCTGTCCTGCCAATTGTGATTATGGGAGGTTGACTATGAGGTGCCAGTGAGCATGTTTGCGGGTCCGCACGTGCATCAGTTCTTTCGAGCAATCAATGTTACATCAAAGCCAAAGTCTTTGTCACTCACTGCAAGGCCTTGTTTACCCGCATGCAGACAAAGAGATGAAGTTAGCCTAGCGCGTGTAGCACATTATAGTGCATACACGGCTGCATTAGCTTCCAACGTCGTGTTCATGCGGTGCTCGAACGTCCTCGTGGCAGCATCTCACGTTGTCCACTGGCGGACTGAGATTAAGCTTTGCAACAACGCGCTTGGTGGTGAATGAAGGTTTTTGAAATCGATGTCTGTAGGGACTTTTCACACGCGTTATGTGGTGGGGGCTGGAAACAATGGGCGTTGCTAGCGCACAACTGCCGCTGAACAAAAGGGGTAATTGCATGCAAGGGAGTCCGATGTCGCCATGTTGCATGGAGGGGTCGAAGAGCAGCATTGATACGAAGAATGTGAATAGCCAGTGATAGAATTTTAGAGGCAAGATGGGAGAGTCATAGGCTCGGTGAGGCGGCGTGAGCAACAGGAGGTACATATCACAGTCACGGCACTGCGGAAAATAATTGTGTGATGTTGATTGTTATTTGTAGGTATCTCGTTGATGTCCATATCTCATGGTATTATCGTGAACCCGGCTGCAGTCGCACTGCTCGCAGCCCCCATCGTGAAAGAAGTTGTCGATCTGAACCTGGTGGTTTGTTACTCCTGGCACTCGCTCGACTAGGGGAAGAGCGACGTACCAAAGAAGGGAAGTCGACGCATCAGTCAAGCATCAGGCTTAGACGGAGCGCTGAAGGTAAGAAGTCAGTATTTGTCTCAGAACGGGAGATTTTGACGGTATCTGACCTTGTTCGCCTCAGCTGAAGCGTTGTGCTTGCTCTCATCGGCTTTGTTGCCCATGGCATCTGCGGCACCGGAGATGCGGTCGGTGATGCTGTCCTGGCCGGCGACGTTGCCCTTGGCCTTCTCCTATAGAGTAAATGAACGATGTCAGTGCTTGTCTCATCGGAAATTTTTGACGTATCTCACCTTGTTGGCCTCCTTCTGAGCCTCGGCGGAGGTACCTTGGATGGACTCGGAGACGTAGTTGGCGGCGTTCTTGGCCGAATCGACGACCTGGCCGACGATGCCCTGGTTAGGTCCTCCAGCGTTGGGTGCAGACATTTTTGTTGTGTGGTTGGTGTTTGGGGTTGGTTTGGTTTGAAAAGTGATTATTGAAGTAGAGTTGATGGGAGTGGATGAAGAAGAGAAATAGGAGCCAGGTCAGTTTATAAGAGGAGGGGCAGCTACCACAAACAAGCGCTAAGAAGCTATGACGTAGTCAAGTAAACAGTGAGAGAGGCGGAGTGAGAGAGGCACGCCTTGCCAAACGCAGCTCTAGGCTGTTTGTACAAGGTCACATGCATTCTCCAGAAACTCGTGGACGCACCAATCTGCAAGGGCGGATGTGACATCACCAAAAGATCGACGATTAACATGGGAATCGTGTCTTTGTCGATTGCAAGTCTATTCCCAATGCACAAGCTGAGGGTCTAGAATGTTGCCCCGCCATGCCCCTCCAACGCAAGCGGCTACGTCATCGCTCAATGCGAATACCGGAAGAGCTCCTCAAGCGACCACACCCGCAACAGAAACAGGGAAAAGCAGTACGTAGAATGATCTCGATGTGGATGGTTCTCGCGTCTTGAAAGTCATGCGGATGCGCTTCATCCCGGACCCGACAGTAGGCGCCTTTCCGCAGCCACATGTTCTCGTGGGCTGAGGTCGGCCGCCCACCGGAATGTGAGCGATTTTCAGGGCTCATGGCGATCAGGTCCCGCTCTCATGTAAAAAAGCTGCTGCCTGCCTGCTTCAAGATTTTGAAAAGGACAGATTGGCAAATTTCAATTGATGAAGTGTCGATCCTGCAAACGTAATCCGTGCCGTGTCTGCTCATCCTCGACGTCACCTCGGATTTACATCCACTCGGTGGAGTTTGCTAGGTGGCAGAGAACATATCTTGGTTCCCCTGTGTGCGGCATCTCCTTCTCTAATTGCTCCTTTGCTCCCGTGCGTTCTACATATACATGCTATCCCAGGCCTGCATCCATGAGACGACTCGTCACACCTACAGCATCCCGTTTTTCGTTAGCTACGAGCTCGGTTTATGCGTAACTACGAAGTACCTAGGAGAAAGTACCGGCGAAGGGGTTTGAGTTACTGTTAAAGACTTCTGCGTCGTCGACTTTTCCGTGATCAGTGCCATGTTCGCTCCTAGCAAGAGGGCATCATCTTATTCGCATCGTTTCAATTCCCAATGTCATTGGTTTTGCAGGCCTTTCACCATATCGATATCATTCTGTTCTTCCTTAAGCCTGGCTGAGCCAATCATTGTCCATATGGAGCCACTGTCTTCTCATGCCCAGCGTGAATCAATCCCGACCCATTCGACGTTCACCAATTCTGGCTATATACACGCAGTATCCCTTGCTGCCACAGCTGTCATGACACATCCGCCCGATGTATACGCCTAGCCA
>Ga0265798_10005255_pt1 | contig 17507 bp, 17 predicted proteins | sample P3T30metagenome_FD_192430 | JGI IMG/M metagenome (GOLD analysis project Ga0265798, IMG submission 192430) | Plant litter microbial communities from East Loma Ridge, Irvine, California - P3 T30 | ecosystem: Environmental > Terrestrial > Plant litter > Unclassified | place: USA: California... | reverse complement strand
CAAATCCAGACGCGAATAGATCAGCAGGCTGTGGTCAGGGAGCAGCAAAAGGCTATGATGACTGCTGTTCGATTACAAAATTGAGGGTGATCGACATTCGCTGTGATTCCTCTCCAGTAGGTATCCCTAAGCCTGCGGGATAATGCGATCTTCGAGGGATTCGTACGGCGAGTTCCCCGGCTCGCTGGATGTCATCTATGATGGGTAAGGCGAATGGCCACTCCCGCAGCTCTCCTTTAGAGCCAGGTGAGGCGCTACAAATGGATTTCGCCTCACTCATAGATGACGTTCAGAGGATATCGGTCGGTGAAAATCAGAAAGATCGTGATCAAGAACTTTCGAGGGGTGAAAGCGCTTGATTGGAACGTGCCAACCGCCGACATTTTTTGCCTCATAGGCAAGGGCGACTCCTCAAAATCCACAATCCTGGAAGCCATCCGGTACACGTTCCATCCCCAGTGGAATCTGGCTCTCAGCGACTCAGATTTTTACCAATGCAAGATCGCTGATCCCATCGTAATTGATATCACAATCGGGCGTTTGGCAGCGGACTTCTGTGCACTCAATAAGTACGGGCTTCACCTACGGGGCTGGGACGCGGCAGCTCAGAAGCTTCATGACGAGCCAGATGATCATTTTGAAAGCGTATTGACCGCCCGGCTTACCGTCGAAAAGGACCTGGAGCCGAAGTGGACAGTCGTGTGCGATCGCAATCCTGACGGAGTTTCGTTCAAACAGGCAGACAGAAACAAGGTCGGTGTGGGACTCATCGGAGTATTTAGCGAACGAGAGCTTTCCTGGGCAAACGGAACTGCTCTTGCCAAGGTTACCGCGGCGCAGAGCTTGAGCGAGCTATTGGCCAATGCATCGAGGACCGCGAGGAGTTCGCTCGATGTCGACCGGGCTGTCACCCTGACAAACTTCGACACTGCAGCAACCAAATCACAAGAGATTGCGAAGCTCTTGGGTGTCCCTGTACTTGATGCCTATAAGGCCCATCTCGACTTGGCGTCCATCAACCTGAAAGTTGGCGGTCTTTCCCTACATGACGGAGAAATCCCGTTACGCCAGTTAGGTCTGGGGTCTCGCCGTATGCTTCAGTGTGGAATCCAGAAAGCAGGACTGGAAGAAGGCCATATCACCTTGTTCGATGAGTTGGAGTTCGGTCTTGAGCCCCACCGAATCACACGCCTCATCAAGCACATCAAAGATGATATGCGCGGGCAGTATTTCCTGACCACTCATTCTCCCATGGTGCTTCGCGAACTCACAGTGCAGGACCTTTATATCGTCCATAGCAAGGGCGGGGTCGTGACAATCGTCTCTGCTGCCGAGAAGGGCCTCGAAGAGCATCAGGTTCAGGGGAAAATTCGCTCAAGCGCTGAAGCGTTCTTGGCCAAAAAGGTCGTCGTATGTGAGGGCGCTACCGAGGTAGGATTTCTAAGGGGCTTTGACGATCACCAGCTCGAGGATGGGAAAGATCCATTGTCGTATCACGGTGTAGCGTTGTTGGACGCCAAGGGGGCCAGTAAAGTGAAGGGGATGGCCCTAGCCTTCAAAAAGCTTGGTTATGACGTGTCGGTGCTAGCTGATGGTGATGCCGAGAAACAGTTTTCAATCGCCGATGCTGCTGCGCTTGTGGCGATGGGAATCCCTACCTGCGTTTGGAGCGATAAGCTTTCGCTTGAGGAACGGGCTTTAGTGGATCTGCCCTGGGCTCACGTACTCGCAAGTTTGACGCTTGCTCAAGTCGAACTCCTCTACCCGATATACGATCAAGTGCGCTCGCAGTATCAGGAGGTATTGGACCCAGATATCCGCAAGTGGCCGGATGGTCCCAAGCTACGAACTGCTATCGGTGCGGCAGCAAAGAGCGCGGGTTGGTTCAAGGACACCACCAGAGGTGACCTATGGTTCAAGGCGGTGAGTGCAGCTTTCAACGATCCCTTCTTCGGCAAAACAAATCTCGCCGTAGAATTGGGAAGGCTTTGGGAGTGGGCGGAGCGTGTCTGAAGACCTCGCAATCAAGCTCAACGACTGTACCACTAAGGGCTACGTAATAGCGCCTGCGGGGTTTGGAAAGACGCATCTCATCGCGATGGCGGTGCGAGCATCCATTGGCCGGCAGCTTATCCTGACGCACACTTTTGCCGGCGTGAACTCGATTAAAACGAAAATGGCGTACTTGGGCGTTCGTGCTTCCCAGTACCAGGTCGATACGATCGCTAGCTGGGCACTTCGAATTTGTCTGGCATACCCAAAGGCATCAGGGTGGAAAATTGAAAACCCGACCAGCAAACAGTGGAATAAATTGTACGAGTGCTGCTCCCGTTTGCTGGAGAAAAAGTTCATTCGCGAGGCCGTGTCGTTCAGCTATATAGGTCTTTACGTCGACGAGTACCAGGACTGCTCGGACTTGCAGCATGACTTGGTCTGCAGCCTGGCAGAATTTCTTCCAAGTCGACTTTTGGGCGACCCCCTGCAAGCCATATTCGATTTTGACGACGGCAAGCCCGTTGATTGGGAAGCCAGCATTTACCCCGAATTTGAATGCTTAGGACAGCTGGAGGTCCCTTGGCGGTGGATCAACGCGAAGAGTCCAGCCCTTGGCGAGTGGCTAAAAGAGACAAGGCGAAAGATTGAGCTCGGCCAAAAGATTGACCTTCTGACCCAACTGCCATCGAGCGTAATTAGTGTTCACACCCAGCCCGAGTATCTAGCCGCTAAACAGTACTCGGCGCTCTGTGGGCTGTTGCACCATAATGAGAGCGTCATCGCACTGCATGGTGGCGATCAGCAGTCCAAGAACAAAACGCATCTATTGGCGAAATCTATGGCCGGACGCTTTTCGTCAATTGAGGAAATCGAAGGGAAAGACCTGCACTTATTCCTCAAAAAGCTTGGGTCTGTAAAGAGCGCTCAGGATGGCTTTCTGTTCGCCGTGACGTTCGCGATGAAATGCTTAACAGGCGTACCTGGCACGCTAACGGCAGGTACAAGACGAGGCGAGGTGACTAAGCTTCGCCAAACTACCAAATATCCGCTGGTACTCCGGGCGGCGAATGACTATCTGACTGATCCGTCCAGCAGCAATCTCAAGGCTTTTTTCCAAGCATTGAAGAGCAACCCTGAAACATCAGCCTATCGCCGTGATTTGCTCTATCGCTTCTTCAGCGTCCTCACGATCCATATTGATGTCCAAGCAGCCACGCTAGTGGAGGCTGGTGTCCTGTATCAGCGTGAAATGAGGCATTCCGGGCGGCCGATCAGCCACCGCAAGTTGATTGGAACGACATTGCTGGTCAAGGGACTTGAGTATGACCACGCCGTCATTCTCCATGCCGACTCGCTTGATGCGAAGGATTTGTATGTCGCCATGACCCGGGGGGCGAAATCGCTAACCATCATCGGTACAGGTCGACACCTGCCGGCATAATGCGTGGTTTATTGCAGTTCCGTGGCTTTCGCCGAGAAAAAACAAACCAACCGATGCTTGGACGGAAATACATTCGTAGGTTTCAAAGGGGGGGGCAGCCCCCCCCCGGATCTTGTTGGCAGTGGTGTTGAGGCCTATTCTGAATTGACCCAATTGCCGGTTCAAGACTGCCTCACCTCCAAATTGGCGCAAATCCTGCGTATGCAATGTTTCGAGAGTCAGGCTAGGTCAGTAACATCTCGCTATAGAGACAACTCAGCGACAACACCTTGACGACTCCAACCAACGTTTAGGTACTAGATCGTCGGGAGATTCTCGAGGTTATCCTTGGTTGAGTTGTCTTGCTTGGTTTTCAGGTAATCAGTAGTTACCGAAATGATCTGAAGCTTGGCGCCCAAGCCCCATTTCTCACCATTCTTAGTGATCGTACTGAAAGTTTTCTTCTTGCTGATTAACTCGACCACCTGAGGCCGAGTCAAATCCTCAAACTTGCTTTCGTTAAAGTTACCATTCTCCTGATTGACGGCATGCACCCTGAGCTTGGCAATGTGTGTGTTATCGCTGTTGTACTCGACAGCGGAAACGTAGTAATCCGGACGTGCCATGACGTTAATCTCCATGATGGGTAGGCAGAACGGATGCTACTTAGTAAATACACGGCCGGCTACGCCGACGCAGTGAGCCAGTGAGATCGAGCAACTGCCGCCACATCAGTGGATGCCGGCCTGTGCGGCGCAAGGTGAGTTCGCCGGCCGCTTTCACTCTGATACCGACCTCTCGAAGGTTAGCTCCAAAAGGCCTCACTGTCGATGTGAGACGCCTAGACGCTTACAAACGACGGTACTGGCAGCGGCATTTCGCTGCTGAGGCTCTCAGCCCATGCGCGAACCGCTTGGTGGCCTGATCAAGCGGCCAGCGTCAACATCGTCAAGTGCGGCACTTGTGAGACCAGTACGGTCGTCTTGATCGACCTCATGTGAATATCGCGCCGAAGTAGGAGCCGCAGTAGCTGCAAAATTGCACTCTACTTGACCACCCGCTTGCATTCGACCTGACCAGTCATTTGTATTCGTTCTGACCACCGATTGCATTGGATTTGACCAGCACGCTTTGTAACCATGATCGGCAGAGAACGGCCAAAAGGGTGCAGTTATTGCTCGCCAGGACCTGATGACTGTGCACAGCAAAAGGCACCACCCTATTACTATTGCGAAGCCTTTAATGTGCGGTTGCTTACACCTCAAACTGTACCGAGGCGGATCGGTACCCGATTCGTTCGAGCCGAAAACTGCCTGATTCAATGCTTTCCTGCTTTCACATCAAAGATCGCACTCAGAGTGGCTTGCTGTACCGCTACGCGTAGGCCAAGATCAGCCGATCTCTCACGGAAGGAAATCCAAATGATGGTATTGATTAGCAAGCGCTTTACCGAGCTCGAGGACCAATTAGAGGTATTGCTGAATAACGCCATCCTCAAGCGAGATGATCACGATGGGACCTCGGAGCTTTACATATCACCCGACTTGATCCTCAACTGGAATGTCAAAGCTAAATCGTTAATGGAGCGTGTCTGCGGCGCAAACTCGACGCACCTCAGGATGTATGCGGATGCAGATGTACAAGGAATGTATGAATCATATATAGATCGTCTGAACCGCCTCAAAGCAATCTTTCTGGCGGCTAAAGAGGACTTTGAAGGAGGCCACCTCAACACTATCCGTAATCTAGTTCAGGCAGAGGTGTTCACCAGCGAGCTAGAGCAAGCCGAAGAGCTCCTCAAGGCGGGCTACGCAACAGCAGCGGCAGTCATTGCTGGAGTTGTACTTGAAACGACTTTGCGCGATCTGTGTTCCGCCCACGATTTAGAGCACGGCAGCCTGAACAAAATGAACGATGACCTAGCTAAGGTCGGTGCATACAACACGACTCAAAAAAAGCGGATCATAGCCTTAGCGGCAATTCGCAACAGCGCCGCTCATGGCAAAACTGAGGAGTTCACGGCAGCGGAAGTGAAAGGCATGATTGATGATGTTGAACGCTTCCTTACAACGACTCTTCAGTGATCAACATTGCATCGAGACGTGCTCAAAACCAAGCACGTCGTATGTTGCGAGAGATGCGAGCGGGATTCCGCGCATCTCGTCTATACATTCAGTCCTAGGTGCACCGAAATCAGCAAAGAGGTACGCGCGAAAAGTGGAGATGATATTTTATAATTTTTTCACTCCAAGCTGTATCACGGCCTTTTTATTTTTCCCCGGAGTGTGTTAAGCACTTCAGCCAACGGATTTTCACTCTGCCGTTCATCTTCAAGGAACGTGTAAAGCTGTTGGACTTCACCAGCAGCCGAAGCAAGATTATTTCTCCACCTTGATAGCATTTGTACCTTAAGGTTGTTAAGCCCCATAAATTCAGCGTTTTGACCACGAATTTTTTCGTAGTCAGATTTAGAAATTACATCCTGAGGAGATGTGAAGCCACCATCAAAATCAACATACAAAGAAGAGTTCTTTAGACGATTTGACTCCTGATGAAATTCTTCTTGCATAGCTTTAAATGCGCTCACCGCTGCTGGGAGATCATTATTTTTCTCTGCTAACATTTCTTCCTCCGAACGAGGAAGAAAGTACGCATTCATTTTATTTTTACTTTCGTGCCGCCTAAGAACCTTGGAAAGAGATTTGACATTCACCTCTACCCCAATTAAACAAGAAACGACTGCGGCGCTTAATATTTCGACTTTTCCGCATTCTTCAAGTCATATTTGGTGTAACAGATAAGCTCTAGGAAATTCTTCAACATCAGCCAAACTACCGGCCTCATAGAACAGCCGATCAGCGTTATCAAATACGCTTAAAGTGCCGTCAATAAGACTAAGCGCAAATGCCTCAGGTTCTGGTGTCAGTACCATTTAACCTTACTCCTTTTCCATAGGCAAAACGTCATTGTGCGCGAGCAGCAGTCCGAACCCAATACCGGACCTCTGTAGTCAACAACCATACAAACTCCAGTAACAGACCGCGACTGCCCCCCAGAGTGACAGGCGCTCGTTTGCTGCAAAAGTCTTGCTAATGACGGGCGGCGTAGAGACAGCACAGACAATCCTCGGGCACGCTCGTTATGACCACAGCAAACCCTATCTGAACGTTGATCAGGTAGTCATCCGACGGACTTTTGAGGTCGCGCTGTAGGCTGCCAATCTTTACCGTTATCATGAAATCGTTTATCTAAGCATAAAATGATGTTTTCATGCGCTTGTGGCGTGTATTGTGTTTTGTACGAATTGACCAGCTGGAGTGTGGACATGGCATTTAGGGCTGATGAAGCAGCGAGAACAGGCTATGAGTCCGTGGAGGCCTACCTTGTATCACGCAGCATTGACGATTCAGAGCGCGGCCGCAGTCGTGAGGCCTTGCAGGAAATTACGGGCGACCTCGGGCCAGTCGTCGACAGCTACCCTTCCTGGCACCCTTTGGTGTGTCATCACGATGACCGACACCCGGTGATCGTTCCCGGTAACGGGTGTGGGTACAAGGGAATCGATCACACCCGTTTTTTTGCCAACGGATTCATTACCTGTCCCTACGGTAATGGGCAGGAGGTGATCGATTCGGTGAATGCACTACCCCATCATCCTGTCGCTACGATTACGGCAGAACGGCTCGATGTACAGTTCTATAATCCTCATGCCGCGCCGGTGTTAGTGAAGTGCATTTGGGATAAACCGCTCCTGCTGGATGGCACAATTTCTCTGTCAGTGGCAATGCCCTTGATCCTGGAAAAAGAGATCCCAGGGTGGCGGTGGGCTGAAGTGGCTGAGACATGGGAAACAATGCGCCCGTACTTTCTGGGCAGCCCCCATGGAGCCAGGTCATCTTTGTTTGTAAACCAAGAAGCTGGCCAGGCTATAAAGAAAATATGGAACGCCCTGATCTACACAGGGATGTACGGTCCGATCAAGGTGTGAGGGTGATGCTTGCAGCAACTTATGTGACTGTATGACCCTGTCAAAACCTGAAAGTCAGATAAACCGAAAATCGAGCCCCGCCACTGTGCGGGCTTTGCCATTACCAGAGGGCGGTTTTCGTACCTCACTTGCGAAGGAATTAAAGGTGATGAAAGTACTGAGATTGTCGCGGGGCATTTCGGCCGAGCTTCAGCAGGGCGCCATCAATATAGCGTTCGATTGCGCGAAGGACCTCTCGGTGTACAGCATGGTCGAGAACGATCCTTTTGAAACACTCGCCCAGGCAGAGGTCTGTACTCGCCTGAGAAGTGATTTCTACCTGATCGAAAACCCTATGAATGCAAACGGGGTGATGTCACGGGGTGAGGTAATCTTCGTTCTTGACGAGAGCTATTCCCCAGCTCTGGTCGTAGGATTCGCCACCTACAAGCCGCGGTTCCCTGAGTTTACTTCCGCCTCGGTTTGCTACATAGCAGTAGCTGAAAGCCATCGCGGCCAAGGTGTCATGCGCCTAATTATGAGTGAATTGCTGGAGCACCATCCTGTGGTGGCGCTGGACTGCCCAATCGAGTTGGAAGGGCTGTACAAAAAATTCGGGTTCTACATCTCGGGTAGCCAAGGCGGTCACATCGTCATGGCAACAGGGCCAATAAATGGGGACATGTTCAGCATGGCTACGGCAGACTTGATGACTGAGCCACCTGCCCGGATAGCCAAACAGAAAATTTCCAAGGCATTGGGTGCCAACTCGGAGGAAGGGTTCCGTAATTTCAATCTCCGCAATGAACTTGCTGTGGCAAGGGCCACAGAGTTTGCGGAATCGAAGAAAAACAGATAACCCATGCCGATCGACACCTAGCTCAGGACAAAGACTGAGCACGCAAATAGCACGGAAAATCGCACCAGTTACACCACAGCCCCTTGGTCGACCGCGACAACAAGCGGGCTCAGCTCTACACCCAAATCCAGACACGAATAGATCAGCAGGCTGTGGTCAGAGAGAAGTAAAGGACTAAGATGACTGCTGTTCGATTTCAGAATCGAGGGTGATCAGCATTCGATGTGATTCCTCTCCCAATAGATATCGCACTATCCTCCATCAGCGAAAATAACTGGTACGTTCCTAAATCGGTTTGGCGTACCTCTCATATCACCTCAAAGGTACTCACCCCGGATCGTGGTGGCAGTTGTACTAGTGGAGGTGCGTTGATTTCAAAAGGAGTTGCCTTGGCCTGGTGGTTAGTCTCTCCATCGGGCAGCCGACGGCGAGAGTAAGTTTTCGACCGTCGTAGCTCCACGTGTTTGAGTTCGGCTCGCCTGCTTTTTTACAAAAAATATATTAAAATCAATAGGTTGAGATTTTTCGACAGACTTTATTCAGTAGGTCGAACGGCAAAACCTCAAAAAATTGGTCCTGCAACAGACTTTATTTCTGATTAGTACGCCGGCTAGCCCCTGAAATTGCTGGGCTCGATCCGACAAACTTTATTCCGTAGGATCAGCGCCGTCATCGTAGAAATCAGCCGATCCTACCCCCGGACGCCCAAGCGCACATTCACACGCTGCCCTTGGGCTCCACACTCGCCAGGATCCGATCCAGCCGCTCCAGGATCTCCTTGTCGATCTTTTCATGCAGCCGCATGATTTCCAGCTCCGCACGCAGGTTCACCTCGAAGTCCAGGCTTGCGGCCAGGCGGTCTTTGGCCGACTGGCGGTTCTGACTCATCATGATCACCGGCGCCTGGATGGCCGCGACGGTAGAGAGCATCAGGTTGAGAAAGATGTACGGGTAAGGGTCGAAGGCCAGGCCGAAGTGATCGAGCACATCGGTATTGAGCAGCATCCAGCCGAACAGGATGATGGTAAAGGCGATGATGAACGCCCATGAGCCGCCGATCGCCGCAACCCGATCAGACAGTCTTTCGCCGAACGTTGCGACTTCGTCGGAGGCGTCACTGGCATCGCGGCTGACGGGCAGACGCTTTTTCATCTGCTCCAGAACATGTATTTCTTCAGGTTCGAGCTGATGGGGGTGTTTGCCAAGGAAGCGTTGAGCCAGAGGTTCAAGTGGGTGCTTGGTGGCCATGGGGCAGGGTCTTCAGATGGGGAGAAAGACGGACACTATCCCATGGAATTCGGCAGCGCTGAATGCTCGGATGTGCCTGTGGCACCGCGCGTTCGGTGAAATTTCACCAGTGGCCCACGCAGTCCCATGCCAGCGACATGGAGGTTTTTTTCCCGCCCAATGAGAATCCCCCTTCAGAATCGAGAATTTGTTCTTATAGTGCAGTCATGAACGACCCACGAACCACCAGCATTGTCGACCGTGTGCTGCAGGTGCTGACCTGCGTGGCCAAGGCTGGGCAACCGATTGCGGCCAGGCGCATTGCCGCGCAGGTGCAGATGCCGTTGAGCACGGTCTATCGGCACTTGGCGTCGTTGAGGAAGTGGGGTCTGCTGCAAGAACACATGACCACGGGGCTGTACGAGCCAGGCGCGACCGGCGTGCAGTTGGCGTGGGGTTTCGATCAGACCTCCAACCTGATCAGCCAGAGCCGCGACGAGATCAGCGCCCTGGCTGAGCGCACGGGAGAAAGCGTCGGCTTGTTGGTGTACAGCAACGGCCAGATGGTGTGCATCGCCATGGAGGAGAGCAGCAGCTCGCTGCGTTGCTCGTTCACCAAGGGCCGCGCCCACTCCATGATGCAGGGCGCCTCGGCCAAGAGCTTGTTGGCGTTTCTGCCCGAATCGGTGCAGCGCCAACTGCTGAAAACGCAATCGCAGGAGGGCGCCATGGACGTTGCGGCGCTGGAAAGGGAGATCACCAGGATCCGCAAGAATGGCTACGCCACCAGTGACAGTGAGGTCGATCTGGGTGTTTGGGGCGTGAGCGTCCCGCTGATTTCAGCGGACGGTGCCCTGGAAGGCACCATTACGTTGATGGCGCCGTCATTGCGCGTTGGCCCACGGGAGGCTGAACTGATCAGCCTCACCAGAAAAGCAGCCAGCCGCATCTGCAATCGCTTCTAACTGCCGCCCAATCCATGTTTCAGGTCCTGACCGGACCTACCCTTGCCGAAGGAATTCGTGATGAAAGCGTTGAAGTTATTCACCCCCCTGGCTGCCGCGCTGACGCTGATGGCTTCGCTGTGCACCTCGGCCCAGGCAGCCGATGAAGTGATGCGTGTCGGCACCGATGCGACCTTTCCACCCATGGAGTTCGTGCAGGATGGCAAGCGCACCGGCTTCGATATCGAATTGATCGAAGCCATCGGCAAGCAACTGAACAAGAAGGTCGAGTGGATCGATATCGGCTTCAAGGGGCTGATCCCTGGCTTGATTTCCAACCGCTTCGACGTGGCGGCGTCGGCCATCTACATGACCGAAGAACGGCAGAAGGTGGTCAACTTCACTGATTCCTACTATCGCGGCGGCCTCGCTGTGCTGGTCCTGAAGGATGACACCAGCATCGATAAACCCGGCGATCTGGTCGCGGGCAAGAAGGTTTCAGCCCAGGTAGGTACCAAGTCCATCGACTTTCTGAAAACCAACTACCCCGCAGTGAGCGTGGTGGAAGTGGAAAAGAACCAGGCCATGTTCGACCTGCTGGCCATTGGCCGGGTGAACGCTGCAGTGACCGGGCGCCCGGCGGCGGTGGAATATGCCAAGCGTCAGCCCAAGGTGCGCGTGCTGGACGAAGGCTTGACCACCGAACTGTACGGTTTTGCCGTTCGCAAGAATGACACCGCGCTGCAACAGCAGATGAACCAGGCGCTGCAGACCCTGCGCAGCAATGGCGAATACTCCGCACTGACCCAGAAGTGGTTCGGCACCACCAAAGAATAAGTCGCCGTTGCAGGCTCGGCCGATGCTGCGACGAGCCTGCACACTTTACGCCTTCAACCGTAAGCCTCTGCGGAGTACCTCATGGATCTCGACTTTTCCCCGGTCTGGGACGGCTGGCGCGCGCTCGCCTCCGGCACCCTGACCACCATCGAAATCACCGCTGCAGCGTTGGTGCTGGGCTGTGTCCTGGGCCTGTTGATCGGGCTGGGGCGGCTGAATCCCAAGCGCACGCTGATCTACGGGCTGTGCACCACCTACCTGACGCTGGTCCGCGGCACGCCGCTGCTGGTGCAGCTGTTCATTCTGTTCTTTGGCCTGCCGCACTTCGGCATTCAGTTACCCGCTTATGTGTGCGGAATTTTCGGCCTGGGCATCTACAGTGCGGCCTATGTCTCGGAGATTGTCAGGGGTTCGATCCAGTCGGTGGAAAAGGGCCAGATGGAAGCCGCCCGCTCGCTGGGCCTGCCGCACAAACTGGCGATGCGCAAGGTCATCCTGCCCCAGGCCTTCGTGCGCATGATCCCCGCCCTGGGCAACGAGTTCATCGCGTTGATCAAGAACTCGGCGCTGGTGTCACTGCTCACCATCGCCGACGTGATGCACGAAGGCGAGAAGATCATCAGCGTGTCCTACCGTTCGCTCGAAGTGTACCTGGCCATTGCCGTCATCTACCTGATGCTGACCAGCATCACCACCTTGATCCTGCGCCGCACCGAGAAAGTGCTGCGCGCCGACGGGAGAGTGTGATGAGCACCGCCATTATCGATATTCAAAACCTGAGCAAATCGTTTGGCACGCATCAGGTGCTGCACAACATCGACTTCAGCGTACAGGCCAGCCAGGTCGTGGTGGTGATCGGTCCCAGCGGGTCGGGCAAGAGCACTTTCCTGCGTTGCATGAACGGCCTGGAAACAGCTGAAGGCGGGACGCTGCGCGCGTGTGGCCATACCGTGGTGGAGCAGGGCAGGATGATGTCGGAAGGCAAACTGGACGCCCTGCGCAGCGAAGTCGGCATGGTGTTCCAGTCGTTCAACCTGTTCCCGCACCTCAGCGTGCTGGACAACATCACCCTGGCGCCCATGGCCCTGCGCGGCAGATCGCGCCAAGCGGCCGAAGAGCAGGGGCTGCGCCTGTTGAACAAGGTTGGTCTGGAGCACAAGGCACAGGTCTACCCCGGCACTTTGTCCGGTGGGCAGAAGCAGCGCGTTGCGATTGCCCGCGCGTTGGCCATGGAGCCCAAGGTCATGCTGTTCGACGAGCCTACCTCGGCACTGGATCCGGAGCTGGTGGGCGAGGTATTGCAGGTCATGAAGACCCTGGCGAGCGAAGGCATGACCATGATCATCGTTACCCACGAAATGGGATTTGCCCGGGAAGTGGCTGACGTGGTGGTGGTCATGGATCAAGGCGCGATTGTCGAGGCCGCGCCACCGGCGCAGCTGTTCACCGCACCGCGTGAAGCGCGGACCCGCAGTTTCCTGCACAGCGTGCTGTCGCGAGACGCAGCGCCCGTTCTTTGATGGCTTGCGCTTGCGCCACTGCCCAGAGGTTTTTGTGGATATACCAATCGATTCAGTTGCCAGCCAAGCCCAGGGCAGTCTGTTTGCCCACAGCGCCTTGCTGCCTGGTGGCTGGCAGCGCAATGTACTGCTGAGCTGGAACGCCGCTGGCGATCTGACCACCGTGGCCTGCGATGCCGTGCCCTTGGCCGGCACGCCGGTGGCGCGTGGCCCGGTGATCAGTGGCATGCCCAACTTGCACTCCCACACGTTCCAGCGCGCCATGGCCGGCTTGACCGAAACCCTGGGCGACCCCGCCGATTCCTTCTGGAGCTGGCGTACCCTGATGTATCGATTTGCCCAGCGCTTGCAGCCTCGGCACTTGCAGGCCATCGGTCGGCACCTGTACATCGAAATGCTCAAGGCCGGGTACACCTCGGTGTGCGAGTTTCATTACGTGCACCACGGCGCTGACGGCCAGCCCTACGCGAACCCCGCCGAATTGTCCCTGCGCGTGGTGCGGGCGGCCGAAGAAGTAGGCATCGGCATGACCCTGCTTCCCGTGCTTTACCAATACGGTGGGCTAGGCCAGGCAGAACCCTTGCCGCACCAACGTCGTTTCATCAATTCACCGGAGTGGATTCTGGAGCTGCGTCAGCACCTGCAAAAAGCCATGCCGCAGAACGGCAATCGGCGTTATGGCGTCGCGCCGCATTCGTTACGTGCCGTGAGCGAAGCGTCCCTGTCGAGACTGATGGATGGCCTGGATGCCGACGATCCGCGCGCGCCCGTGCATATCCATATTGCCGAGCAGACCCGCGAGGTCGAGGAATGCGAGGCAATCCTCGGCCAGCGACCGGTGCAGTGGCTGTTGGACCGCCAACCCTTGGACCCGCGTTGGTGCCTGGTGCACGCCACCCACATGGACGACGCTGAATACGCAGCGTTGGCGCGCAGTGGTGCCACCGTAGGGCTATGCCCGAGCACCGAAGCAAATCTTGGGGATGGATTGTTCGACGCTCAGCGGTTTCTGACAGACAAGGGCCGTTGGGGTATCGGTTCGGACAGCAACGTAGCCGTCAACCCCTGGGCGGAGCTCCGCCTGCTGGAATACGGCCAGCGCCTGTTGCACCGTCGGCGCAATGTGCTGGCCAGCCCCGACGCGCCGGTGGTGGCGGATCGCCTGTTCGATCAGTCGGTCAAGGGCGGGGCCCAGGCGACCGGCCGCTCGGTAGCCGGGCTGATGGTGGGGCAGCGTGCCGACCTGGTCGTCATCGATTCCGACGCCGTCAATGTCGCCCCGGGCCATCCAGCCCAGCTGTTGTCCTCGCTGGTGTTCTGCGAGCACGGCAACAATCTGGTACGCGACGTCTTCGTCGGCGGCAGGCAGGTCATCGATGACGGCCAGCACGCCCTGCAAGTGCAGGCCCTGCAAGGCTACCGCGCCACCCTGGCCGATTTACTGGAGCATACGCTATGAATCGGGAACCTACCTTCGAGCTGCATCAGGGCGTCGGCCCTCTACTGATATCGATGCCTCACGTCGGTACCTTGCTGCCGGACGAGCTGAAAGCGCATTACAGCCTGGTCGGCCAGGCGGTGGATGACACCGATTGGCATATTCATGAGTTGTACGACTTCGCCGTCGCTCTGGGCGCGTCGACGTTGCGTCCACGTTTTTCGCGCTACGTGATCGACCTGAACCGGCCTGCCGATGGCGCCAGCCTGTATCCGGGCCAGAACACCACCGGGCTATGCCCGCTGACGACATTCGACGACGTGCCGCTGTACCAGCCGGGGCACGAACCAGACGATGCGCAAATCGCACAGCGCTTGGAGCATTACTGGCAGCCGTACCATCGAGCGTTGCAGCAGCAATTGGAACGAATCAAGGCGATCCATGGCTACGCCCTGCTGTGGGACGCGCACTCGATCCGTTCGGTCATCCCGCACCTGTTCGAAGGCCAGTTACCGGTGTTCAACTTCGGCACCGCCAACGGCAGCGCCTGCGCGTCTGGCATCGGGGAGCAGCTGCTCGCCGTGGCCGAGCGGTTGGCTCCGCAGTTGCCGGCGGTACTCAATGGCCGCTTCAAAGGCGGCTACATCACTCGCCAGTACGGCCACCCGGCCCAAGGGGTTCACGCCGTACAGCTGGAGTTGGCGCAGCGAGCCTACATGCAGGAAACCGCCCCCTATGGGTTGCAAGCAGACAAGGTCGAGACTCTCCAGCCGGTACTGCGTGCACTGATCGAGCGATTCATGGCGTTCAAGCCTGCCTGACATTCCTTTGGTAGCCAGATTCCGATGACCGATGCGCACGTATACCGCCCCGAAGATTACGCGTTCATGCCGTGGAAGAACGGCGGCGGCAGTACCCTGGAAATTGTCCGGCAGCGCTCCGTCGATGACAGCGGGTATGACTGGCGCCTGTCGATTGCCCAGATCAGCGCCGACGGACCCTTCTCCGTGTTCGCCGGTTATAGCCGGATCATCACCGTGCTGCACGGCGATGGCATGGTGTTGGAAGTGAACGGGGTGGAGAGCAGGGCGCTGGGTCCCATCCAGCCTATGAGTTTCGACGGTGGGGCGAAGGTACGGTGTCGGTTGCTGGGTTCACCCATCGAGGACTTCAATCTGATCTACCGTCACGATCGGATTCAGGCATCGTTGCGCTGGGTGGATTGCCATCCGGTGGTGGTGTTGAGCTCGGTGGCGGCCGAGGTGATTTTCTTCAACGCCTCTTCAGATGCTGTCCAGGTGACCGACGCGAGTGATGGACGCAGACACGAGTTAATCTCGCGGGCAACGTTGCGCTGCACCAACGCAAGCGGCCGGCGCCAGCGTTACAGCCTGGAGGGTACGGCCGCGCAGGTGTGCGTGGTTGAGCTGGACAGGGTGGGCTGAACCGCAGCGGCTAAATATCCACCTTGTCGGGCGAACCGTCCCGTGCCTGCAACATCAGCCTTTGCAGCTTGCCCTTTGGAAGTCTGTACAGGGCTAGGAACGGCGCGTGGGTCCCTTGCAGCTCAGGCAGCGCCTGAACTGCAAGGACAGTCACCCGATGTTCAGGCTGCGCGCAGGGCGTTGGTGTTGCCCGACGTCTCACGCTTGCTCTTGACCACCCAGCGACTCAACGGACCCTGCAACAGCCACTGCCGCGTGCGGTTGCCAATCTGCTCCTGAAAGATCACGCACAGAATGATGCACGCCAGCAGCAGCAGCGGGTAGTAAGTCAGCGACAATGGATGCCCCTTGGCCTCTGCCACGCACGCCGCCGCATTGGTGAAGCACAGGTTCACGTCGATGTTCGCCAGCATTTCCAAGCGACGGAAGACGATGAAGATCGGCGTGTGCAGGGCGAACATCGGCAGTGACGCGGCGCCCAGCCGGCGAGCCCATTTGATATGCCGCTCGCTTTGCGCACTCGAGGCCATGGCGCACAGGATGATGACGCTGAGCACCATCGGCAGCAGCAAGCCATTGTGCAGCAGCACATACCAATGGCTCTCGCCTCGCCAGTTGACCTCGGCGGCGATCGCCACACCGAACCCCAGGGCAATCACCGCCATCAATTTGCGAGGCCCGCGCAGGCCGGTACCCATCAGCCGATAATCGCGAAACAGCAGGTAGGCGACGATGCCTGCTAAAAAGACCGGCAGCCGCAGCAACGGGAAGTGGTGCAGGAAGCCAATCCAGATCGAGCTGTAGTCTTCATTGAGGACCACCAGCAATGGAGGGATCAGGCAGGCGGCCCAGATGATCAGCAGCAACCCTACCTTATGTTTGGCGGCTGCCAGGCGTGGCGCAAACCAGGGGAATGTCAGGTAGAAGAAGAACAGCGCCGAGATCGACCACAGCGGGCCGTTGTAGGCCAGGTAAACCGGGTTCCAGGCCTGCAGCAGGGTAACCTGCAGCACAGCATTCACGGCTATCTGGAAATCGCTGAGTTTGTATTTGAGCAGCTCGGGCGCGGTACGCTTGAGCAGGTCATCGGAACGATACGCCACACTCAGGTCAGTGTTGCTGTCGAACAGGCCTGTCAGCGATATCAGGACCACGCAGCTGGCGAGGCCGAATATGTGGATCGGATAGAGGTTGGCAAATCGTTTGGTCATGAAGGAGACCGGCGGCTCCCGCAGTTTGTTACCGTCGAGGTAGACGTGCGCGAGGAGAAAACCGGACAACGCAAAAAAGCTGCTTGTGGCAAAGAAACCCAATTCGGTGAATTCCACCAACCCACTCAGCTGTGTGTATTCCTCGTAGAACGGCAGCGTGTGGAACATCACCAGATACACGCCCAGGAAAAACCGCAGCCATTCCAAACCGATGAATCTCTCTTTCTCTGCGTTCATGCAGGTCCACTTCCCTTTAGTAATATCGAAGCCCGCTCATGGTACACGAAGCGTTTCCAATGTTTCCTTATATGTCTAAAGGCAGGCTTCGTTGCCGATCAGCTGACAAATTCGCCTACTGCGCGCTACAGGATAGGCGAAATCAAGCGCGCCACTCGCATACCGAGCTTTTCCAAACGATGTGTCTCTTTGCTATCACGGACATCTATTTCTCGTGACTGGGCGAAATCATCGAGCAACATCTGTTCCACTTCGCTGGTGAATGCCTTATCGACGGTCAGCAACATGATTTCGAAGTTCAAACGAAACGAGCGGTTGTCCATATTGGCACTGCCGATTGCCGTAATTTCATCGTCGACCAGCACCACTTTCTGATGCAGAAAGCCTGGGCCATAGCGATACATTTT
>Ga0265798_10005253_pt1 | contig 17512 bp, 12 predicted proteins | sample P3T30metagenome_FD_192430 | JGI IMG/M metagenome (GOLD analysis project Ga0265798, IMG submission 192430) | Plant litter microbial communities from East Loma Ridge, Irvine, California - P3 T30 | ecosystem: Environmental > Terrestrial > Plant litter > Unclassified | place: USA: California... | reverse complement strand
ATCTGGTATTTGGACATCCACTGCTGTGTCTCTGTCGAATGGAATGCCCGCACTTCATTCGTAGCGTCTCTTCCGACCATGTGTAGGATGGCCTTGTCACCACCAGGGTGGAAGGGTAGCCATGCATCTGCCTTGATTACATTCCCGTCCACAATCACAATCTTTCTGCCATCGGCGATCTGTGCCTCAATATCATCGCGAGAAAGCAGTCGTTCCCGGTAGGCGGTACCTTGCTGTACTGTAGCCATCGTGGGCACGTGTATATCAGATTGGTAGAGACTGGTGTGCGCAATGGCGCGTAAAGTGCGAGGGTACAGTGAGGAGTGAGGAGTAAGGAGTGAAGTGAAGATAGAAAGGTGTAAGTGAAAGGTCTGGACCCTGTTGCCTGGACCCCCGCCTACAATACAGTAGGTATATTCCGTCACCGACGGTCTGGTTGCTCAAGCTCTCGAATGCAAACATCTCAAACTCAACTCAACTTCCATTCACACCTTCAACCTTTCGACCTCACTTCGCCTCTCTGCTACTCCGACCTTTCAAACAGCTTCGCCCGAGCCCTCTCACCCACAAGTAGCCTCCGACCTCCTCACAAGCGCGACATCCGAACAAACGCCAACGCCGACGCCGTTACTGTACTATCGCCGTGAAGCCGAGATCGATATACATCATTGGCCTCTCGAGATCGCATCCACCACACATCTGAAGGCTCGCACGACTGCACATCAATCATGGCGGACCCACTTGCCGTCTTGCGCTCATTCCCGCCTGACAAACCCAAGTCGCAAGCACCGCACGACCTCGACACACAGATCCTGGCCTACATAAAGAGATTGGACAAGGTGCCGGCAGCAACATGGACCAAAACCGTGGACCAAAAGACTCTGCTCGAAATCCTCGATCCTGCTGTTCACAGCATTGCCTACCTCAAGAGCCTCCATGAACATATTTCCCTCGTCAAGCAGGACAGACAACGCGCCGAGCTTCTCTTCGATCAGATATGCATTTTCTTTGCATCATTCGATCCCGTCCAGGTTCGTTTCGTTGGAGAGCTATGGCGCACCGTCTGGGAGTGGGCTTTGAACAGCTCCCAGTCTCTCGGCCTCCTCGACCTGAGCGTGCTGTCAACCGCCCTGCGACGCCTCGACCCATCCGGTGCAACTTTCACAACGCTGCATCTACGCTTTATCAGGCAATGTTTGGGAGCCCAGACACCATCACAGGCCCTCGCTATTCTGGACCAGAACATTTTCGCATATCCACAAGCACTACCCAAGAACGCACCCGCCGAGGTGCTAAGCGAAGATCACGAATTGAGCAATGCGTTCATAACCTCCACTTCTGGATTCTCAGAAGACGTCCTGCCACAGCACGTGCTGGAGTACTACCTCCTTGGTGCGCACGTCTATATGGGCATGCGCAATTACCAGAGAGCTCGCCTGTTCCTCGAGCACGTCATCCTGTATCCTACTTTACAACACACAGCAAGCATATTCCAGGTGGAGGCCTACAAAAAGTGGATTCTGGTTGGTCTGCTCTCGGACGGCAAGATGTTCCCTCAACCGCGCACGGTTGATCAAGCCGTGTGGAAGACGCTCAAGGCTGCTGGGAAGGCATACGAAGCGTTAGCGGACAACTTTGAGAAGAGGAATTGGAACAAGTATCAGGCAGAGAGTGAGGTTGGCTCACAGATCTGGCTGGATGACGGAAACATGGGTTTCGTCACGGAGGCGGGTAACGCGCTACTGAGGTATCTCGTCTTGGACCTGCAAAAGACCTACGCGGCGTTGACTGTGGACAGAGTGGCAGCACACCTTAGTCTGGCTGCCGATGTCACTCTTCGCGTTCTCTCGCAGATGATCGAAGGGCTGTATTTGAACGCAACTCTCACGCCGGGCTCCACCGCAGGAGAAGCAATTCTTCGTTTCAACTCCACCTCTTCGACCCTTGCTACATCGCAGCAGTCCGACCTAGCATTACAGACCAAGCGCATCGAGCTACTAGTAGCCGCTGTGCGTGACGTCGACTGCAGGCTGCAGCTCACCAAAGAACATGTCGCCATGGCGAAACGCAGCAAGAGCTCGGCTGCTCCAGACGCCGAGCTGGCTGATCAGATGGATCTTACCTGGGAGATCCCTGGAAGTTCGACCGTCGTTCCTCATCAGATCAACGATGACAGCGGGGACGATGAAGATATCATGGTTTAGACGACCGTGCCGCAGGAATTGTGGTGGGTCATTCAGAGCCTGCCATGTCCCACGAGTCGCTTGAGTTTGTCACTCTGAAGCCATTCACGGAAGGAGAGGAAAATCCCGGAATAGCGATGGGGCAACGGCGCCTTTTGGCGCAGGTCATGAAGCATGAGACAAGATCATTTGCATTGCTTTACGCATACAGGAGTTAGTAGAGCAGACTGGCGGAAAACACAGCTAGTATGCAAAGGTTCGGTCTAAGCAAATAGAGGCATAAACATCGCTAGCGGATTGGCCAGACTGCATAATGAAATGAAATGTACAAGATCACATGTCTTCTTAATTCCCTTGTAAGATTCACTCGTGAGCGCGCATCTGAATCACTACAAACACCCACCTGCACATGCGACATGAGGTTGACATCACTTACAAACACGACCGCGTTTACAGCGCGTTCCCCGCGACTACTTTCCATTCTCAATCGCTACAGTAAGGTCAGTGTTGGAGCTCCACCACCACCAAACCTTCCCTAAATAATCAACCATTTCAAGATGAGCTACAACTCCACTCCTGATCCTCACCAAGGCCGTCGCACACCCAAACGAAAACGCTCCGAATCTCTCGATCCGCCCTCCGCTTACCATTCAGCAGAGTCCACGCCATACCCTGCACCTCTCGACGGCGCCTCTGAACAATTTGCTTTTGCATACGAAGACGACAATGAAGGTGGAGTGCAAACACCTGACGTGGCTGGAGAGCAGAGGAGCAGCGCAGAGCAATCGCCTGAAAACGGCGCAAAGAGGAGGAAAATCGCCGAGCGGCCACGCACGCTGGACTATGCATTACAGTATACGCTGAAAGGGCACAAGAGAGGCGTAGCGAGCATCAAGTTCTCACCGGATGGCAAGTGGCTAGCAAGCTGCTCGGCGGATTGCACGCTCAAGATCTGGTCGGCAGCAACGGGCGCGCTACAACACACCCTTGAGGGACACTTGGCTGGCATTTCGACTCTGGCATGGTCGCCCGACAGCCGCGTGCTGGCTTCTGGGTCTGACGACAAGCTCATTCGCTTGTGGGATGTCACGACTGGCAAAGCGCTGCCTGTGCCATTGGCGGGCCATCACAATTACGTCTACTCGCTGGCTTTCTCGCCCAAGGGCAATATCTTGGTATCAGGCTCCTACGACGAGGCAGTCTTTCTTTGGGACATACGGACGGCGCGCGTCATGAGATCACTACCAGCGCACTCCGACCCGGTCTCAGGCGTTGATTTTGTGCGCGACGGAACGTTGGCAGCGAGCTGCAGTAGCGATGGCTTGATCAGGATCTGGGATACAGGCACCGGACAGTGTCTGAAGACTCTGGTGCACGAAGACAACGCGCCGGTGACGAGCGTGAAGTTCTCGCCGAACGGCCGATATGTTCTGGCTGCGACGCTGGATAACAGTCTGAGGCTGTGGAACTACGTGGAGGGACGGTGTGTGAAGACATATCAAGGACACAAGAATGAGAAGTTCAGCATTGGAGTCTGCTTCGGGACGTACTCTGTCTCTGCTTCTGCTCGGGAAGAGCTCGACGAGGAGCAGCGGAAACAATGGGCTCTGGCTGCTTGCGGGAGTGAAGATGGTAGTACAGTACTCTGGGACGTCAATTCGAAGGAGATATTGCAACGGCTGCAAGGCCATGAAGGCGTCGTGTTAGGAGTCGACGTTTGCGCGCAGGATGGCGCGATTGCGACGTGCGGCAAGGACAAGACCATCAAAATCTACAGGCGACGGGCGACTGCTGTCAATGGGCAAGCGGATGGTGGTGCTGAGCCTGCCGAGCAGGAGAAGGACAGCCCACTGCCAGTCACGAATGGCATCGCTTCTGTACAGAACGGCGAGAGCCCGCAGCCTCCACTCGATACCATCATGACAGAAGGTTGAACATCTCTTTGGGGGAAAGAATAAGCGACTTCTACCAGGTCATCTATCTTGTCCGCAACAGAAGACCTGTTGCATTGTGAACGGCTCGCGGAGAAAAGCGCAGAGCACATGTGCATGTTCACATGCAGTCAGCAATCAGCAGCAGGAAAAGCAAGCTGCAAGATCTAACTTTCCGAGCCCTGCTTCTCTGCCTATCAGAGTGAGAGCGATCTTGGTTTCTTCGAAAGGCTCGCCGCCGAGAGATGGCACAAGGGGAGGACGACGAAAGCCAAGGGCGGGGCCGAAATCCTTCTCGGGAATCGGATCCTTCAAATGATCTTGTTTGTACCTCGATACTTTGCGGTGCGGCACATGTAATCCACACGTCAACGATACCGCATGAAATTGCAAGTACAACACACGTATACGGCATTGATGAAAAGGGAAAGGGAAATGGAAGACGTTTCACGGCAGCATGCATGCATCGCCAACGAATACAGCAGGTACGGCAGACAGCTGCCGCGATCCGCATGCGTGCTCGCAGACGCCAATGCAATGCTGCTTTAGCCACCTGTTGATCGTATCTTGGTGTCGTCAGGAAGAATGGTTGTGGCTGCAAGCAAAGTTCGACAGAACATTGCTGCTCACCACCAGGCGGCTTGCTATCACAAACACCAGCACCGGCACCTATAATGGACGGAAAGTCAGTCTGAGGTCGGCGTGTAGCAACGCCGGAGCGCCGACGTGTGGCGCCCGCAAAACGATGTGAAACCGTTCCTGGGCACATGCAAGGGCAAAGGCGTGTCTTTGATGAGGATCCCTGCCCATACGATCACTTTGAAATAATACAGCCAATCCCATTGCAATTCAGCGTCCCAATCACAATCATTACTTTCATCCTACCTGTCTTCTCAAACAATACGACTGTGATGGTTTTAATTCCATGTAGGGCTTACCTGCCTGTTAAAGTGAAAACGACAAGATGTCAACATGTCAAGTATTACGCCAGCCTCTTGGCAAAGGCCGGGAAAAGCTCCAGCAAGCCTCCCAAGATTCCTCTTGCCATGCGCCCAGCCCGATAGCAGTTAACAGACCCACGCCTGACATCCTTCACCAAGCAATGCAGCACCAGTACCATCATCTCCACCCTCTCCGCCCTGCCAGTACCGTTGATCGACGCCGTTGTTGAGAGGCGCGGGGAGCACGACACCCCGTTTCACCGCGCTATCTAGCCATTGTCTCTCTGCAGATGAAAATGACGATGTCCCGTCTCTGCTTGGCTTGCATAATCGACCCGGTCATCACTCCTGTCAGGCGTGCTGCACGCTCAAGCATGTACTTTGCGCCTGCACTTCTGAATGTCCGTTGTTGTGCTCACTCGGTGGCTACAGTCCTGGACTGCGAGCGTGCAGAATGCACCTCTTGTCTTGCAGTTGCCACGTCTGTGAGGTACTCAGTAGAGCACGGCTCTGCAGTCACGTTGTGTCTCGTCACATCGCGCGCTACTGCCGGTATTTTTGCTGATATGTTTCGGTACCCTAGCGACTACGTGCTAGGAGGGCACAAGGGAAAGGACGGTGAGAGAGGGTGTCTGCTCTGCCCGCCTGTATGATCATCGACGGGATAGCGCCAGCGCCAGCCTAACATCATGAATGCCTACATGTACTCGTCACAAAAGTCCGACCCGTTCAACCAACACGAAATGACGGCTGGAGTCCATGACGTTTGCAAAAGGCAATAGCCTAGAGCCACAGTCTATCATATGGCGCATGCAGATTACTGTCCGCCTTACGGTACGCAGTTTGGTATGAGCTGGACTTTTGCGTACTCTTGCAGGGGCCTGCATGTACATTCGATTGGCCCGGAACGTCGGGCGAGGCATTGATCTGCCAGATGCACCATCGAAAGACTGGATCAACTCAATCTATAGGGAAGCTCGAATCCCTCTGTGTTCGACAGTCGAGAGCTGGCCGTTGAGGTTCTGCGTTACACTAAACCAACGTTACTAACCGGTACTCTCAAGACAGGTCTCACCCGCACGTTCCAAGCTAAGAGGTTGGTCTTTGAGCCTCCTGGCCTGCTTCGACTGCTTGATTGACTAGCCTCGACTAGACTTGGCTTGAGTTGACTTGTAAAGACTGGAGGCTCGTACAAGGCTGGAAACAGAGACAGCTTTGCTCATACTGCGTCGACCGTTCCTCTCTGCAAGAACGAACGTGGCGATCATTCAAACGACAGCCACGACGGCCAGCCACTGGGCTCACGATATTACCCACCATGCATCCGCCGAACTCCCTCAAAGTCATTACCACAGCATTTCCTCCTCTCATACCAATCGACTCATCAATAGACCAAATGGATTTCCAAAACATGGCCGACAATATGCCACAATCAGTGACCCACCCCTTGTCCGAAGTCAACATCGACGCACTGGAAACTCAGAGATTCGACCTCCCAAGTGGCATGGTCCAACGCTCCAACTCCACTCGATCGACCCGTTCAGACAAGTCTGTCTCTTCAACATCTTCGTCAGTCGACAACAGCGTAGTCAACACCCCCGTTGAAGTATCGACGCCAACGAAAAAGACACCACCTCCACCCCACTTCATCGTCCTCAGCCTATGGCCGCACGCCACCCCATCCCAAATCGCATCCTACGTCGAAGGCTACGAAGACCTCTACCCTACCGCCAAAGTGCTCCTCCTCCGAAGCTCCTGGCAAGCAGCAAGCCCTGACCTCGACGATGTTGCCCACACCCTCACCGGCTCCCTAGAAGAAAAGACCGCCACCTCCTCGCATCCGGTCCTCCTCCACCTCTTCGGCCAAACCGGCGCCCTCAACGCCTGCAGTCTCCTCCGCGCTTACCGCGCCCGCACAGCCACAAGCCTCGATGTCCGCGCCATCGTCTCAGACACCTGCCCACGCCTCAGCGCCTCCGACCTGTACTCAACCCTGCTCATCTCCCCGACCCAGTTCTTCACACTCCTGCTTTCTGTCCTCCTCACTTTCGCCACCGCAGCGGTCTCGCTCTTTGCTTACGACAACGTCACCCACCGCATCCGAGCCGACCTGACGAACCCGGGCCTTCTGCCGGCGAATGTGAGGAAGTGCTTTGTTTTCCCGGCCCAGGAGATGATGTTTTCATGGTGCGAAATGTCGGGCCGCAATGGACTGCATGAACGAAAGGAATGGAGCGTTAAGAGGACTGGCGTGGATGCTAGAGGCCGTTGGAGCGGGGAGAAGGAGAGGTATTGGTTGGGTGTTGAGGGGGTTTGGGAGGGCGGGTGTTGAAGAGAGAGAGAACGAGATCCCCACTTTTACCTGATTTACCTGACGACCGCGAAATGGAAGAACGGACTGGAACTCCTTTTTAGGGGACGAGTGTGAGAGCTGTTGGAGGAAGTCTTGCGGTATGCTTCTTTCTGACGGAGACGGAATTGTGCAGGACATTTTTCTTTTGGTGTTACGACTTACAGTTTGCTTTTTCTTCTTCTCTCTCTTTTCTTTTTCTTTTAACGAAGGACACCGATATACCATGACAGAGAAAGATGAAAGACGGTTAATGACGGATGCGATTATGGGTTACCGGGAAATGGATTTCTTATTTTTCTTTCTAGGAACGAAAACGAATATATCAGTGTATGAATACGAGAAACGTCATGACATTTAAACTCGATGAACACTCACAATCTCCATTCAAAGGCTTTCCTCTGAAGGACACTCCACGGCCACTGTTGTCTCATACTTGCGGAGAGCTTTGAAGGGCTGATTGTCGGTATTGGCTACCTCCCGCCAAAGCATCTCAGTGTCCTCAGCCATCAGTCGATATAGCGACCTCTCGCTTGTTCTTATCGGCAGCGATACCATGTCGGGATACATGGTGCTGGGGTTGTGAAGGAAGTGAAGAGAGTCGTGCGATGCTTGGCTTGAGCTCCAGTCTGACAGGTGCCACGTCACTGCTCGTATAAATTCTGGAGGACCTCTGCTGCTCGAGAACTCCAGCCCTTCCTTGTTCCTCAATCATACTTCGCCGTCCGCACCGCTATGAGAAAGTCAATACCGCTTTCGGGAATTGCAAAGTCATGCCTTGATCTCATTCGGATGAAAGGCTGGCCCTACTACATATGTACGCGTCCATCCTCAGTCACGGCGGATGTCTGGGCTATGTCAGGGTTGTGAGAGGTAGAGACATGTCATCAGCTGAAAGATGCTTAGGTTTCGAGAGGGCAACATCGAAATCGTGAATGGTAGCTGGACGCGTTTCAATGCCAGTCGGCTGTTTCATGCGATTTGATCAACACAACAAGTTTCCACCTCGTTGATCACGCGCTGGACTATGCTTGAGATTGAGTTCGTAGGTACCTCACCGGACGCCGTCCTTCTCATCGGACAGACATAAGTTCTAGACGCGCCCCCTCAAGGGACAACACGTTGCCATAAGCCAGTGTCTGAAATGGCATCAGAATCTCTGCGACCGCCAAAGGGCAAACGAACAATACTTCAGACTCTTCTGAACAGAGCTGAAGACAACCCCGACCAACTCTACGGGTCATTCCCTCTTACTGACAATATTGAAGATGGGTTCAGGGACTTTACAGTTGGTGAGCTCGCGCAGGCTGTCGATGTATGTGCGTGGAAGATCAAAGAGCAGTACGGCATCGGAGTCGAGTACGAGACGATCCTTTACATGGGCGTAAGCGACTTTCGATACACCATCTTCACGTATGCAGCCATCAAATGTGGCTACAAGGTAGGCAGACATTCCCTGAACAAGTCAAATTTTGGGCAATATCTTGACCATAACATACAGGCGTGCTTCCAAAACCCTGGGAACCCCGTGCACGACAATCTCGCCATCCTGGAGCAGACGAGCTGCGTCAAGGCCTTCTATTCGGAGGAACTCGAAGACCTTCTAGTGCAATATCGACGATTCCGACCGCAGCTGCTAGCGTTCGAGTTGCCTCCACTCATGCATTTCTTTGAAAGCACAGCCCAGCCCTTCCCTTACCACCCCAAACCATGGGATGAAGCCAAATACGAACCCATAGTCGTCTTACATTCCTCAGGAACGACAGGTGCGCCCAAGCCTCTCACATACCGCAACGGCATAGTGAAATGTCTGGACTCTCCTTGGCCCGATGACGTGGGCCCCATGAACCTATTCAGCCAACTGGACGGCGGCTTCTGCTACGCACCAGTCCCATCTTTCCACACAGGCGGATTCCTACTCATGACACTCCTCACCACTATGTCAACGCACTGCGCCCTCGTCACGGCACCTGCGGCCTCTTCCGCTCCCAAGAACGCCCATATAGCGATTCAGATCATCAAACAGAAGAACGTCAAGCTGCTCACCGCCATGCCGTTCCTACTAGAAAACCTCATGCGAACTGCAGAGGGCATTGAGACCTTAGCGCGCTTGGAATACGTCACCTACGGCGGCGCTCCCCTCCGGAAAACCTTAGGCGACGAGCTATGCTCCAAAGGCGTGCAGCCGCTATCAATCTACGGCGCCACAGAGACAGCCTTCCTCCCCCTGCAGCGCCCCAGCCGCGAAGCGTGGGACTGGATGCGGTTCCCTCCAGAGCTGAAGATATCATGGGAGGAGCTCGACGCCGGCAACGGCACCTACGAGCTGTGCTTCAGGAGTGAAAGCGAGGCGACAAACGAGCTCCGTGGCACCCACTGGTCGCTGCAAGTCGACGACTGGCGATCGAAAGACCTGTTCGTCCGCCACCCTTGCACGCCGGATTTGTGGAGATACATCGGCCGCAGGGACGACATGCTGATCCTCGGCACCGGAATCAACATCACCAACCCCACTGTAGTCGAGGAGGCACTTCAATCGCACCGAAATGTATCCGGCGCCCTGTTGGCTGGCGAGAATCGATGGCCGCCCTGTGTGTTGCTCGAGACGTACGACGACGTCTGTGAAAGCGACGTTGAAGCTTTCCGAGTCGGGCTCCAGCCGGTGATCGATGAAGCAAACCAGCTCATACGCGCCGACGCTCGCATCCCGCATGACTACGTCGTAATCCTCGGCCCTGGTTCATTCGTGCGTAATCCCAAAGGCGGAATCGTGCGGGGCAAGACAGTACAAAAGCACAAGGAAGAGATAGATCGAATCTACGCGAAGCAGCAGTCAGTGTGAAATCAGAATTTCGTTTCTCGGATACAAAGGCTGGTGGTATTCAGATATCAATGCCCTTCTCCGTCTTCGCCTTCGTGAACTGCGCCAGCATGCCCAAAACACCCTCTTTCCCATCTGCCAGCCCTCTGCCATCGTCCTCAGCATCAGTATCACTCTCCAGACCCAGTCCGCTTTGGTCCCGACCCACGGCACGATCGTATTCGTCCAAATCACTGTCCTGAGCCATGATTCTGCTTTCGGAAGGACCAACTGAAAGCTGTTGTTGCCGCAGACTGTCTCGCTCCGCATGACGCGTTGGAGGCTGTCGGCGGTCGCGAGCGAGCTGTTGGGGAGAGAGGGGATTGTAGCGCTGAGACGCTGCTAGAGGCGGCTGGCGAGCTATCTGTTGTGCATGTGGTCTGGAAGATGTTTTGATGGGCTCAGATTCTTCCGTGGCCATCGGTGGTGACAAGGGTGGCCATTCAGGTGGGCGCTGGTATCCGTGCAGCGGTCTTCGGCCATTTTGACGCTGATTGTACGCGCTGTAGTATTGGGCGAAGTTGTGGATCGACGCTGCCATCTTGTCGTCTTTCAGGCCGAAGTAATCGTCGCGGAGACCGTCTGGTTCCTGTAGGGCGGTGGTAGGGTTTTCGACGACATTCTGGTGTTTCTTGAAGTTGAACACTGCAAAGTTGCACTGGTTGCCTACGCCTTCCACGTGGACGGTCGATTCGCGGAAGAAGTCGACAATGCGCTCGCATCGATCGTTAGAATTGCGGTAAAGGATGATCGGAGCTAAAACAAGACTGATGATCTCTTCAAGAAAAATCAGGACTTTGTTTTGGTAGAGAGCAGAGAATTCGGCGCGGACTTCGTTGCTGTGCAGACGATCCTTCCAGTGCGTGGGCATGTAGTGGATGTACATCAATACTTCCTTTAGGTGGAGCACAGGGTCGTGGCTTTCGGTTTCGTCGGGAAGAGCGCCGTGTGCGACACTGAAGATACCGACCATTACGGACACCCAAAAGACCGTCGTGCGGCCTTCGGTGATTTCAAAACCAAGGAACAGTTCAGAGTCGAATAGAGTTGCCAGAGCCAGGACGCCAGCAAACGCACCGCTGACGAAGGCCACGAAGCGGCAAAGCTGATCGGTTTTGTCTTTAGGGAATTGCTTGAGGTAGTCGACTGCGAAAGGGTAGGCTTGGCGTATGCGGCGCTGGAACAGGTGGTCCAATTCGTTGAACTCGCGTATCTTCCATTCAGCGAAAGGTGTGAATGCTCTGAGGCTGACTCGAGCGGGGTTGCGCGTGAATTCGGTGTAGTAGCGGAAGAAGTAGAAGATTGAAAAGCGTATGATGTTCCATGGTGCAAACAGGATGCTCAGAAGAGCAGCAAAGCGAAGACGGCGGCGCAGGCCTTCCACGAGGACTTTGCGGTTCTTAACATCCAGAGCGAATGGCCTAGGTGCACCTTGCTCGTCAAAGACGAAGTTGGTCAGGCTGAAGTCAATGCACCACTCCAAGCTTTTCGAGTAGAACAGACGAGGGCCGAGAAAAGGGATTGGAAGAGTGAAGTCAAAGATTTCCTTGTTGAATAGCGCAACGTAGTAATTATCCTGGCGCATGAGGCGATTGGCAACAGTCTCTGCCGTAACACGCTGTTGCGGCTTGTTGTACTCCAGATATCGTTTCATCCTTGGTGGATTCATGGCTGTGGCGACATTCGCATTCTGTACCTTGACCAGTCCGTCCACGACGCGTAACCATGACACAGTTTGCATGTCTTCGTCGTCTATCTCGAGGACGTGGGTATAGAAGTCTCGCATACGCCGCAGACGGCCAATATCTCGTATGTTGCGAACAAACATCATGCCCCAGTAGACTATGAACAAGAAGATCGCGGCTTTCTTGATCCAAGACGACTGGTCTATGCATTTGGGGATAAGTACTTCTGACGTCTTCTTGCTGACAGGTATCTTGGAATAGTCGATGCAGGTCGAGAGAAACATGGCGAAGCAGAACGCAAACAATTCTGTCGCTTGAGTAAGGAACTTGGCGAGCAGTATTGAGCTCATACCGTGGCCGGTAAAGTACTGATAAGCCTCGTGCAAGAAGGCGTCTAGATTTGGAGCGTTTGTGAATGTCCACATCGCATTTGCTTGTGGGTTCGGCCGGGCTGATGGGCCAGCTATCGATTCATGCCCAAATCCAGCGGGAGCATTCCGACCCGGATTCAGTACGTTGGACGAGTATAGCTTGTGTTGTTGCTGCACCTTGTCCCACTGCTCGTCTGTAGTTGTCCGCCCAGCGTCTTGTGTGGTAGGCACTTTTGCTCGTCTTGGTGCAGGCTTGCCCTTCCGTTCCATCAACAGTGACTCAGGAACATCCTCTTCATCTTCTGCCCTCCTCTTCTGTTGGCCATCGAGCCAGCCTGGCTGGCTTTGAGCAAGCGACATTGAACCTCGGACCATCGGGCGAGTCTCAGGACTCAAGGCAACATCACGGAAGGGACCTTGGTCGACTGAGGCCTCGTATAGCATCGCTTCGGGGTCGTCGTCGCCAGACTCGTGCTGTCCATATGGGCCTCGTCTCTGGGATTCGAGATCCATGTCGTTGGCGAGCCGGCCGGGTTCGTACATGGAATCGCCTTCAGCAACAGGCAGCAGCCTCGAGACGATGCGCGAGGCCATCATCTTGGCGGTGTTTCAACTGGCTGTAATATGTGACTATCTTTATGCTCAGTCGGTGACCTTGATGTGATGGGGTGTCATTTGGTGAAGCACGTTAAGGACATAGCCGTGTCGCTATGATTCACCGGGGCATGGTATGGGCGATAAGTAGAGCCCAAGTAGCTTTGGTAGGTGGATACTATAGGAGAGGTAGACGTCTGGTGATCAAGTGATCAAGTGCATGTGTTACGATTAAAGGTAGACCGCGTGGTCGCGATTAGCTGCTCCAGTTAACGTGAACGAGCCGTGACGCAATTGGCTGGGGTTGGATCTTGGCAGCCTGAGGCTGAAGCGACTCGTGCCAGCCAAAAGCTTCGACTTTTGACGAGTTCAAGCAACAAACATCATCCACACGACAACATAGTCGATTGGATAAATTCAGGCACAATTTACCTGAATTCGACCGAAAAATCCGCTGACAAACTCGAGCAATCACAGATTCAAGGTACGCGATACCAACGCCCAAATCGTGATGCATGAACAGCAGAGCCAGCGCCGACGTGGTCGCGGTGGCGGCGATCGTGCAGCGCGCCGAGGCAGCAACCACAACTTTCATACAAATGCTCATTTGTCGCAGAATCCATATCCGACCAGTTCGAACCAGTCCTCTCCCAACTCTGGCTCTTACAGCGAATCACACATCTCCGGTGCCGTTCCTGCCTACGCCCCAGGCCCTAACCCTTGGATCAACCATCAGACATCGTACAACACCAGTGCGCAGCCCGTGCCGCCATTTGTGACCTCAAGTTACACATCAGTGGACTGGCAACAACGCGTTGATCAGCTGGTAAGACTTGACCCGATCGCCTTACCCATACGAGGCCGCGTGAAATCCACCAAGACTGACGAGCACCACAAGTTCAACATCCAAACCACACAGGCACAGTACAGTGGCCGTCCTGCCCAGGCAATCTCTCAACCGAGCTACTACGGTTCTCCAGCTCAGGTAAGCGTGCAATCACATGCGCTACCCATCAGGAATCACCCCAAAAATTCTCTTGAGAGTTCAAAGGTCTCGCAGTCTAACCCTGGAGATTCTCAGCATAACAACGGTTGGTACTATTCTCCCACCCAGCAGACTCCTGTAATTCCAGCGTCCAACCCAAACATGTCTTACCCCTACGACAACTCTCAGTACAACTACGCGCCTGGGTCTGCGTACCAATACCCTCAGCAAGGACAGCAGTCTTACGATCAGAATCCACCGGCAATCCGCAACCCTTTCCCCGCGCCGCCACCAGCTCGTAATGCGTATGGTGCGCAGAACGCGGGCTACGACCCGGAGCAGGACGCATTGCTGGCGCAGTGGAACTCGCAGTATGCTCCAGCTGATGTCCAAGCTATGAGAGACGCACGTAGCAAAGCAGAAAACCCGAACACCACCCAAGTTGGCCCCCGCCCGGGTGCAGCTGCCGCGGTCGACAGCCAGCCTGCAAATCCTGAGAAAAAAGTAACTGTTGTTCGCAAAGGTGGCGGGCAGGTCTGGGAAGACAACACTCTTCTTGAATGGGATCCTACTCAATTCCGCATCATGGTCGGCAATCTTGCTGGCGAGGTCACCGATGACTCTCTTGCGAAGGCATTCGCCCAGTATGGTGTGTCAAAAGCCCGCGTTATTCGCGACAAACGCACGACCAAGTCAAAAGGGTTTGGCTTTGTTTCCTTCACAGACGGCGAGCTAGGGTTCAAAGCTGCTCGTGAAATGGTTGGAAAGTATATTGGCAGCCACCCTGTTACCATCCAGCGCTCTAAAACCGATCTCAAGCCCGTTGTTCAAAAGGACAAGTACAAGGGAAAGGGCAAGAACAACAAGAATAACAATCGTAACGACAAGAAGGAGAAGAAGAAGGAGGACGATCCTCTCCGCGCACACACAGGTGCGGTCATTGAGAAGAAGCCGGTTAAGAACGCGGGCGGTTACAAGGTCATCGGCTGAGGACGACTACATCGGTTCTTCGAAGTTGAACAACGAATTGACAGATCAAGACCGCTCCCTACGTGCGCGCAGCAAGTAAGATCGCGGTCGAGGCTACACGCAATCAGCCTACATGGAAAATTTGGACATGCCAAAGGGATGTTGTAAAGGAAGTGCGCCCCTACCCCCGGGAAGAAAACTATACGTTTCGTCCTTGCAATGTGGCAAATCGGTCTAGCAATTGGGAGAAAGGGTACGAGGGTTACCCAGTTGGTATGGTAAATGGGGTGCGTAAAGCACGCGAATCACTCGAAAGGTTGATTGAAGTAACAGGGCGATGGCTGAGGAAGATCGCATGTGAGTAGCTTTTGCAGAGTTCCAGGAAGAACCACTGTGCTGTTGTATAAGAAGAATCAAGAAAAATTAGCCAGTTGTCGCACACATTCTCATATGAACGAATCAATGCATCATCAGAGTTTCATACATGCGTGTACGTTGTGCGTCCTTCAATCCTTTAATAGGTCTGCTTTTGGTGGGTGACTGAGTGGGCCGACACGGAGACCCTTGATCTCCATCCCGCAGCCATTGATGATGCCGACGTAAACATTCCATGTTGCAACACTTTCAACAAGAACCTCTTTCCACCAGCACACCGACTCTTCACAATCCCACTTACAATCACCATGGTGGAATCAGCAATAAGAACACCGCAACCTCCCAACCACAACATCCTCGACCTCCCCGCCAACCTCCGTGTCCTCTCGCTCAACTGCTGGGGCCTCAAATTCATCTCCAAACACCGCAATGCGCGCCTCGCAGAAATCGGCCGCCAAATCGCCGCGCTCGACCCTCCTCCCAACATAGTAGGCTTGCAAGAGTGCTGGACCCAAGAAGACTACCTCTCGATCCGCGAATCGACAAAGCACATCCTGCCGCACGGCAAGTTCTACTACTCTGGCATCTTCGGCGGCGGCTTGGCGATATTGTCGAGATGGGAGATCGAGGAGAGCTCCATGTACCGGTATCCGTTGAATGGAAGGCCTGCGGCTTTCTATCGCGGGGATTGGTTTGTAGGAAAGGGCGTGGCTTGCGCGCGGATACGGTTTGGTGAGGGGGAGAAGGATGTTGCGGAGGTGTTCACCACGCACATGCACGCGCCGTATGAGAAGGAGCCTTATGATAGTTACATATGTCATAGGACGGCGCAGGCTTGGGAGGTGGCCAAGTTCATGCGCCATGCTTGTGAGAGGGGACATGTTGTTCTTGGGCTGGGCGATTTCAATATGCTGCCGCTTAGTCTGGCGCATAGGCTGATTGAGGCGCATGGAGGGGTGAGGGATATTTGGAGGATCAAGCGGCCGGACTCTGCGCTGGGTGCGTGGGAAGATGGACATGGTAGGGATAGCAAAGGTGGGAATTGCCCGACTGTCGATTGGTGTTTGAACCAGGCTGGTGCTACGTGCGACTCTAAGCTGAATACATGGCGATGGAGCAAGGCTATGCGCAAAGATTTGGAAAAGGGCAAAGACACCATCATCGACATGCAGGCCGAAGACCCGCGTGCGAAACGTCTGGACTACATTTTCTTCTCGCCCGGCCAAAACTCCCAAAGCGATTGGGACGTGACGAGTGCACGCGTCGGAATGACACAACGACACCCAGAGCTGAAGTGTTCATTAAGCGATCACTTTTCCATCGAGACCACAATCACCCGCAAGCCCAAAACCGAGACTACAACAGACGCATCGCCCGCCGTCAAAGCCCTCCCGACAACAACCTACGACCAGATCCTCGACATGACACGCAAGTACATGCAACGCGAACGGACACAGCGCAAACTCCGCATCGGTCACTTCTTCTTCCACCTTACATTTTCTGTTGGATGCTTGATCGGAGTTTGGTGGGCGCCTCGGAATTTCGTGTCTTTCATCCTCATGCTGCTCAGCTCGGTTGGGCTCAGCGTAGGAGTGATCGATGGGTTGATGGGCTTCTTGTTCGTGGGCAGCGAATTGCGTGCGTTGAGGGAGTTTGAGTGGGAGATTGTGAGTGCGAAGACGAGGGCTGAGAGAGATATTCGGGATGGGAAGACGGTTGGGGAGGGGCCGGTGCAGGACTCTTGCAATGATCACCAGGCGTGATACGATACTTGTAGTCATTTAAGACGACGCGATGCCAAGTGATGCCGCTTCAAAACTTCAGAGATGGCTTTCTGGCCTTCGACACTGGAATTTGAGCAAAACGAGATGGGCAAATACTTCCATCCAGGCGTTGTCCGCGTTTGTCCCATCAAGTACCAAGCATCATAGCGGCTATGGCAGTTATAAGATGGATCGATTCATACGAACTGATCGTTGATTCAATCGCTGCTTGCTGTGGATCCATCATGCAAGCCTTGATTTCGCATTCAACAACTTCTCGACAAGTCTTCGACGACTCACTCCCTTGCTCTGTTGTCGCCAGATCGATCGACGCACGTCGCTCTAGCATCGCGTTGATTGAGGTACATGAGATTAGAAATAAGAAGCTTTCACATCAGCAAGCCTGGTCTAGCGGTTATGATTTCTGTCTAACACTGCGTTACAACACATGTGTTTGGGTTCACAGAAGGTTCCCGGTTCGATTCCGGGGGTTTGTAACAGATGT
>Ga0265798_10005252_pt1 | contig 17517 bp, 15 predicted proteins | sample P3T30metagenome_FD_192430 | JGI IMG/M metagenome (GOLD analysis project Ga0265798, IMG submission 192430) | Plant litter microbial communities from East Loma Ridge, Irvine, California - P3 T30 | ecosystem: Environmental > Terrestrial > Plant litter > Unclassified | place: USA: California... | reverse complement strand
CGCAGGCATTCGTGGTCGGCGTGCTTGTGGTGCAGGGTCCACGGCGCCTTGCCCTTGAACAGGATCTGGTCGATGCCGACCATGATGGTGCCCATGTACAGGCCCTTGCTCATCCACGGCTTGAAGTTGCGCGCCACGTGCAGTTCCTCGTGCAGCCAGGACTGTTCGAAGGCGGCCGGGAAGGCTGCCAGTTCGTCGTGCTGGCGGCCTTCGCCCAGTGCGGCAAAGGCGGCATCGGCGGCCAGCATGCCGGTCTTGATCGCGGCGTGGCTGCCCTTGATGCGGCTGACGTTCAGGAAGCCGGCGTCGTCGCCGACCAGGGCGCCGCCCGGGAACACGGTCTTCGGCAGCGACTGCAGGCCGCCCGCCGTAATCGCGCGCGCGCCATAGGAAATGCGCTTGCCGCCTTCGAAGAACTTGCGGATCTCCGGGTGGGTTTTATAGCGCTGGAATTCCTCGTACGGCGACAGGTAGGGATTCTGGTAGGCCAGGCCCACCACGAAGCCGACCGCGACCTGGTTGTTCTCCAGGTGGTACATGAAGGAGCCGCCGTAGGTATCGTTGTCGAGCGGCCAGCCGGCGGTGTGGATCACCAGGCCCGGCTTGTGCAGGGCCGGATCGATTTCCCACAGTTCCTTGATGCCGATGCCGTAGACCTGCGGATCCTTGCCCTTGTCGAGCGCATACTTCGCGATCAGCTGCTTGCCCAGGTGGCCGCGGCAGCCTTCGGCGAAGAAGGTGTACTTCGCGTGCAGTTCCATGCCCAGCTGGAACGCGTCGGTCGGCTCGCCGTGGCGGTTCACGCCCATGTTGCCGGTGGCGACACCCTTGACCGAGCCGTCGTCGTTGTACAGCACTTCGGCTGCCGGGAAGCCCGGGAAGATCTCGACGCCCAGGCTTTCCGCCTGCTGGCCCAGCCAGCGCACCACGTTGGCCAGGGAGATCACGTAGTTGCCGTGGTTGGTCAGGGCCTTCGGCACCATGAAGTTCGGGGTCGCATGCGCCTTGGTCTCGGTCAGGAACAGCACGCGGTCCTCGGTCACCGCGGTGTTCAACGGTGCGCCCAGTTCTTTCCAGTTCGGGAAGAGTTCGTCCAGCGCGCGCGGGTCCATCACCGCGCCCGACAGGATGTGCGCGCCCAGCTCACCGCCTTTTTCGAGCACGCAGACCGAGACCTCGCGGCCCTGTTCCGACGCCAGCTGTTTCAGGCGGATCGCCGCCGACAGACCGGCAGGGCCGCCGCCGACGATGACGACGTCGTATTCCATCGCTTCGCGCGGACCGTATTGTTCGATGAGGTTGTTGGGCTGAGTCATGTTTTAATAGTGTTGGAAAAATTTAAGCACGAGTGTGCACTTTTTTGCTCATGATTGCAACGCAGCGCGCTATTGTAGGGCAGATATTAGATGCGGCAATCTAAACGCGGCGAAAATGGCTAAGTATGTAATCATTATGTCTTCGCAACAGAATATCGTTCGGTGGGTTCGGCGAGTTTGGTGACAGGGAGCGCAAACGTGGGCATTGAAGTCAATTTCGAAGGCAAGATCGCAATGGTGACCGGGGCATCCAGCGGACTGGGTGCGCGCTTCGCGAAGGCCCTGGCCGGGGCCGGGGCGCAGGTGGTGCTGGCTTCGCGCCGCGTCGAGCGCCTGAAGGAACTGCGCGCCGAGATCGAGGCGGATGGCGGCGCCGCCCACGTGGTGTCGCTGGATGTGACCGACCTCGCCAGCATCAAGGCGGCGATCGCGCATGCCGAGACCGAGGCGGGCCCGATCGACATCCTGGTGAACAACTCGGGCGTCTCGACCACCCAGCGCCTGCTGGACGTGACCGAGGACGACTACAACTACATCATGGACACCAACCTGCGCGGCGCCTTCTTCATGGCCCAGCAGACCGCCAGGCGCATGATCCAGCGCGCCAAGGGTGACCCGCGCAAGCAGCACCGCATCGTCAACATCGCCTCGGTGGCGGGGCTGCGCGTGCTGCCGCAGATCGGCGTCTACTGCATGAGCAAGGCCGGCGTGGTGCAGATGACCAAGGCGATGGCGGTGGAGTGGGGCCGCTACGGCATCAACGTCAACGCCATCTGTCCCGGCTACATCGCCACCGAGATGAACGAGGACTACTTCGACACCGAACAGGGCAAGAAGCTGATCGAGATGCTGCCGCGCCGCCGCATCGGCAAGCCGGAAGACCTCGACGGCCTGCTTCTGCTGCTGGCGGCCGAGGAAGCGCACTTCATCAACGGCACCATCATCACCGCCGACGACGGGATGACCGCGCAGTGAGCGGCGCAGTGGGCAATACAGGCGCGCCGCTGCTCATCGTTCATGGCCTGCTGGGGTCAGGCAGCTACTACGGGCCGCAGGCATATCTACCGGGGCTGGATGTGCGCACGCCCGACCTGCTAGGCTACGGCACGAAGCGCAGCATCGACGTCGGCATCGACCTGCAGCGCCAGGCCGAGGAAGTCGCGCGCGTGCTGCGCGAAGAAGTCGGCGAACCGGCCTGGCTGCTCGGCCACAGCGTCGGCGGCGCGGTCATGATGCTGGCGGCGGAGCAGGAACCGGAGCTGGTGCGGGGCCTGATCAGCGTGGAGGGCAACTTCACGCTGAAGGACGCGTTCTGGTGTTCGCGCATCGCGCCGATGCCTGAAGCCGATTGGGCGTTTGAGTATGGCGCGATGGAAGACGATCCCGCCGCCTGGCTGGAGCGGATCGGCATCGAGGCCACCGATTTGCGCATCGCCTGGGCGCGCGACATCCTCGCCAACCAGCCATACTCCACGATCCAGTCCATGGCGCGCTCGGTGCTGGAGGTGACCGGCGCGCCGGCTTATCTGGAAGGCGTGCGCCGCGTGCTCGGCAGCGGCGTGCCGCTCTACCTGCTGGGCGGCGAACTGTCGGCCTCCGGCTGGGATATTCCGGAATGGGTGCTGGCGCTGGCTTCGCAGAGCCTGGTGCAGCCGAAGGCCGGGCACATGATGATGCTCGAGGATCCGGCCGCCTTCTGCGGCCTGGTGGACGACATCGTGCGCGGCCACGCATAAACACGTCGGCGGCCGAACGACTACAATGCCTGTTTTTTGAAAAAGCAGGCAGCAATGAGCGACAAGAAATTAGTGCATACCATGCGCCAGGCGATCCGCTGGGGCGACATGGACGTGCTGGGCCACGTCAACAACACCGTCTATTTCCGCTACATGGAAAGCGGCCGCATCTCCTTCCTGGAAGAGGCGGCGGGCGAGTTCAACATGCAGGGCGAGGGGCCGGTGATCGTCACCGCCTACTGCACCTTCATCAAGCAGCTGAAGTATCCGGGCGAGATCGAAGTGCGCACCTATGCCGGCGCGCCGGGCCGCTCGAGCTTCGAGGTCACCCACGAGATCAGCCTGGTGGATGCCGACGGCAAGGCCGACGTCGTCTACGCCGAAGGCGGCGGCAAGGTGGTCTGGATCGATTTCAAGAAAGAGAAGTCGGTGCCGCTGCCGGAACACCTCAAGGCCATCCTGCCGGCCTGACGGGCGGCAATTCTCCGGATCGGAACGCACCATGCAGCTTACTGACCTCCCCACCCACAAGCGCACGGTGCGCTTCGACCGCGAGCGCCTGGCGCTGGAAGACATCGTCGACATCGCGCGCGGCACCGCCCATCCGGCCCTGTCCGACGATCCGGGCTTCCGCGCCGCCATCGCGAAGGGCGCCGACTTCCTCGACCGCCTGCTGCGCGAGGATGGCGCGATCTACGGCGTGACGACCGGCTACGGCGATTCCTGCACCGTGACGGTGCCGTTGTCGCTGGTCGCCGAGCTGCCGCACCACCTGTACACCTACCACGGCTGCGGCATGGGCCAGTTCCTGACGCCGGCGCAGACGCGCGCGGTGATGGGCGCGCGCCTGGCCTCGCTGTCCAAAGGTTTTTCCGGCGTCAGCGTCGGCCTGCTGGAACAGATCGTGCGCCTGTTCGATGCCGGCCTGCTGCCGCTGATCCCGAGCGAAGGCTCGGTCGGCGCCAGCGGCGACCTGACCCCGCTGTCCTACCTGGCGGCGGTGCTGTGCGGCGAGCGCGAAGTGCTGCGCGAGGGCGAGACCGTGCCGGCGGCCCAGGCCCTGGCGGAGGCAGGCATCGCCCCGCTGCGGCTGCGCCCCAAAGAGGGCCTGGCGATCATGAACGGCACCGCCGTGATGACCGGCCTGGCCTGCCTGGCCTGGGACCGCGCCAGTTACCTGACACGCCTGACGACGCGCATCACCGCACTGGCCTCGTTCGCACTGGACGGCAACGACCATCACTTCGACGAGACCCTGTTCTCGGTCAAGCCCCATGCCGGCATGCAGAACGTGGCCGCCTGGCTGCGCCAGGACCTGGAATACGCGGGCCAGCTCGAGCGCAACGGCAAGCGCCTGCAGGACCGATATTCCATCCGCTGCGCGCCGCACGTCATCGGCGTGCTGGCCGATGCGCTGCCTTTCTTCCGCAGCGCCATCGAGAATGAGCTGAACAGCGCCAACGACAACCCGATCATCGACGCCGAAGGCGAGCGCGTTCTGCACGGCGGCCACTTCTACGGCGGCCATATCGCCTTCGCGATGGACGGCATGAAGAACGCGGTAGCGAACCTGGCCGACCTGCTGGACCGCCAGATGGCGCTGCTGGTCGACGCACGCTACAACGCCGGCCTGCCGGCCAACCTGTCCGGCATGACGGGCGAGCGCGCCGCCATCAACCATGGCCTGAAGGCGTTGCAGATCAGCGCCTCGGCCTGGACCGCGGAAGCGCTGAAGCTGACCATGCCGGCCTCGGTGTTCTCGCGCTCGACCGAGTGCCACAACCAGGACAAGGTCAGCATGGGCACGATCGCCGCGCGCGACTGCCTGCGCGTGCTGGAGCTGACCGAGCAGGTCGCCGCGGCGCTGCTGATCACGGTGCGCCAGGGCGTCTGGCTGCGCCGTCGGCTGGACCCGTCGCGTGCGCTGCCGGCCCCGCTGGCGCGCATGCTCGACCTGCTGGGCGGCGACGTCGAGCCGATCACCGAGGACCGCCGTCTCGATCCCGAATTGCACCTGCTGCTGGGCCGCATTCACGAACAGGCCTGGCGTTTGTACGCCTGAGGCTAGGTTAGGCGTCAGACTTGGCACCTAGCTCATGCATGATGCACAGTTAATTCAAGTGACGTTGCATTAAGGACACAATAGTGCTTCAGTTCAATAATATAGTTGCTGAGATATCAACCTTATATTAAGGTGACAATTCAGGCATTTGAATTAGATTCAATGTGCTGTTCGATAACAATATTAGGGATTGTCATGAAAAAAAACGTGTTCCTTTGTGGCGCAATCGTGGCAGCGTTCATGCTTACCGGATGCGCAAGCGTCGGTAACGAATCGCTGCGTAAAGAAAGCGAAACCTCCGTTGCGCAGAAAATCGTTCAGGGCAAGACGACGAAATCGGAAGTCAAAGCAATGTTCGGTTCGCCTACCAAAACCACGTTCACCGACGGTGGCCTGGAGGTCTGGAACTACGACTTCTCGAACGTATCGGCAGACGCGATCAGCTACGTGCCTATCGTCAACCTCTTTGGCGCGAGTGCAAGTGGCAAGAAAAAGGAATTGGTCGTCATGTACGACACCGCAGATGTCGTCAAACGCTTCTCGATGAGCGAGTCCGACGTCACCCACAAGACCGGCCTGTTCAACAATTAAGCAGGTATTCCTGCTGCGTCACTGGCTGCCGCTTTATGGTGGCGGCCATATTCTTCCGATTCCCTAGGTAGCTACAGCAGGCCGAGTTTCACCGCGCCACCCCCACCAGCTTGTGCACCAGCTCCGACGAGGTCGAGGCCGAAAACTTCTTCATGAGCTTGGCCCGGTGCATCTCCACCGTGCGCGGCGACAAATCCGTCTCGCGCGCGATCACCTTGCTGGTCTTGCCCTCGACCAGCAGTGCCGCGATCTCGCGCTCGCGCGGGGTCAGCGCGGCCGTCACCGGGCGCTTCTCGCTCACATCCTCGAAGGTCCAGACGCCGGCGCCCAGCGGCTGCTGCGGGTCGAGCGCGCGGCCGGTCACGTGGCACCAGAACAGTTCGCCGTTGGCGCGGCGCATGATGCGCTCGTCCGAGTAGCGTCCTTTGGCGTTCATGATGGGAACGATGCGGTCGCCGGTGCGCAGGAATTCGTCCTCGGTCGGGTACAGCACCTCGAAGGACTTGCCGTTCAGATGGGCGCAGTCGTAGCCGAACATGTCCGCCAGCGCATGGTTGCATGCCTGGATGATGCGATTGACCGAGATGCACATGCCGACCGGCGCGTGCTGGAAAATCATCTCGTAATCGATGGCGTATGATGCGCTCATTTAGGGGCCGGTAGTTCTACGGTATTGTGCTTTGCAGGTCGCTATTTTATTCTCGAATTCTACTCTGCTGTACAGATCATCAACTAAAGGGACGGGTATGAATAAAGTTTATCCAGATGCGCGGTCCGCACTCGAGGGCATCGTCCAGGACGGCCAGACCATCGCCGTGGGCGGTTTCGGCCTGTGCGGCATTCCGGAGGCGCTGATCCTGGCGCTGCGCGATTCCGGCGTCAAGAACCTGACGGCCATCTCCAACAACGCCGGCGTCGACGACTTCGGTCTGGGCCAGCTACTCACCACGCGCCAGATCAAGAAGATGATCGCGTCCTACGTCGGCGAAAACAAGGAATTCGCGCGCCAGTACCTGGCCGGCGAACTCGAGCTCGAATTCACGCCGCAGGGCACGCTGGCCGAGAAACTGCGCGCCGGCGGCGCCGGCATCCCGGCCTTCTTCACCAAGACCGGCTACGGCACCATCGTCGCCGAAGGCAAGGAAACCCGCGAATTCGACGGCGAGATGTACGTCATGGAGCGTTCGCTGAACCCGGACGTGTCGCTGGTCAAGGCCTACATGGCAGACCGCGCCGGCAACCTGGTGTTCCGCAAGACCGCGCGCAACTTCAACCCGAACGTCGCGAGCGCGGGCAAAGTCTGCATCGTGGAAGTCGAAAAACTGGTCGAGATTGGCGAGATCGATCCGGATCAGGTGCACCTGCCGAGCATCTTCGTGCACCGCATCGTTCATAACCCGACGCCGGAAAAGCGCATCGAACAGCGCACCGTGCGCCAAGCTTAAGACCAGGAGACGACAACATGGCATGGACTCGTGATGAAATGGCCGCGCGCGCGGCAAAGGAACTGCAGGACGGCTTCTACGTGAACCTGGGCATCGGCCTGCCGACCCTGGTGGCGAACTACGTCCCGCAGGACGTCGAAGTGTTCCTGCAGTCGGAAAACGGCCTGCTGGGCATCGGCCCGTTCCCGACCGACGATGCGGTCGACGCCGACCTGATCAACGCCGGCAAGCAGACCGTGACCGCGCTGCCGGGCGCCGCCTACTTCAGCTCGGCCGATTCCTTCGGCATGATCCGCGGCGGCAAGATCAACCTGGCGATCCTGGGTGCGATGCAGGTCTCGGAAAAGGGTGACCTGGCTAACTGGATGATCCCCGGCAAGATGGTGAAGGGCATGGGCGGCGCGATGGACCTGGTCGCCGGTGTCAAGCGCGTGGTGGTGCTGATGGAGCACGTTGCCACCGCCAAGGACGGTTCGACCAGCCACAAGATCCTCAAGAAGTGCGACCTGCCGCTGACCGGCGTGGGCGTGGTGGACCGCATCATCACCGACCTGGGCGTCATCGACGTCACCGACACCGGCCTCAAGCTGGTGGAACTGGCGCCGGGCGTGACCAGGGAGCAAGTGGTAGAAGCGACCACGGCCGAGCTGGACGTGTCCGCCGTCTAAGCTGGGCCGACCATGAAAAAGCCGCCATCATGGCGGCTTTTTTCATTGCAGCGTCCAGACGTACTGGACAGGGACCATGGTCCGCACCGGCACGCCGTCTTCGAGCGCGGGGCGGAAACTGCACAGCGCCAGCGCACTGCGTGCCGCCTCGTCCAGGCCGGCATAGCCGCTCGATTTCCTGACGAAAACGTCAAGGACCTTGCCTTTTTCGTCAAGCATGAAGGCCAGCGTGACCGTGCCCTGGTGCCCCAGGTCGAGGTCGGTCTTGGGGTAGTGCGGCTTGCGGCAGCTGTTGAAATCGACGACTGCCTGCTGCTTCACCCCTGTCCTGTGTGTGGAAGCGGATGCCGTGTCGCGGTTCGCCGGCGCGTGCGCGCTGGCGGCGCACACGACGGCCAGCCCCAGCACCGGAATGGCCGCCTTCCAGTTGAGCGCCTGCACGTCCGGGCGCAGCAGGCGGCGGATGCGCGCCATCAGGTCGCCGCCGTTTGCGGCCTGGGCCAGGTGGTGGCAGGAAAACTGGAGCTTCTCGAGTTCCGACAGCGCCAGCGCCAGGCGGCGCGGTTCGCCCAGGTGGCGGGCGGCAAAGTCATCGGCGATCTGTTCGCGTTCCGCGCGGATACGGCGCGACAGCCACCACACGGCCGGGTGGTAGAACAGCAGGGTTTCGATTACGTTCTGCAGTAGATTGACCAGGTAGTCGTGGCGCCGGACGTGGCCGAGTTCATGCGCCAGCAGGGCTTCGAGCAACTGCGGCGGCATGCCGGCCACCAAGCTGGCCGGCACCAGCACCACCGGACGCCACCAGCCGGCCGTGATCGGGCTGGCCAGGCCTTCGACCACGCGCAGACGCACCTCGCGGCCCAGACCGCAGTGTTCGGCCAGGCGTGACAGGCGGTCCTGCCAGACCGGGTCCCGGGATTCGAGACGGGCGGCGCGGCCGATCCACAGCAGGCCGACCGCCATGCGCAGGCCCAGTGCGCCGGCACAGCTGGCCCACAGCGCGACGATCCAGCCCAGGTTCTGTCCGAGCCAAGGCAGCAGCCCGGCCGCATTCGGTCCGACAGCGGCAACGCCGGCGCCGCCCGGGGTCTGTTTGCCGCCCGCCACGCCGGCGCCTTCGTTCAGCAGCAGCGCCAGGTCGACGGCCGGCCACGCCAGGCAGAGCAGCAGGCCGAGGCAGGCGACCGCGTAACGCGTTTCGGGCCGGGCGTTACGCAAAAGCGTCAGCAGCACGGCGACCACGCAGCCGAGCACGGCGCCCTGCCAGACGAAATGGACCAGGGTCCAGCCGATGGCGGCAACCAGGGCCGGGGCGCTCATTGCTTGCCCTCGCCTGGCTTGGCGTCGTCCTTCAGCAGCGCTTCGATTTCTTCGCGTTCCTTTTTTGAGATACCGCTCTTGAGCGCGGCCAGCACCAGCGCTTTGGCCGAGCCGGAGAAGGCGCGCTGCATCAGGTCCTTCAGCAAATTGGTTTGCAGCGATTCCTGGGCCTGGGCCGGCGCATACACGTGAGACCGTTCGCTCTCGTCGCGGATCAGCAAACCCTTGGCATGCATGATCTGCATCAGGCGCAGCACCGTGGCGTAGGTGACGTCGGGGCGGGTCTTCAAAATCTCGTCGTGGACCTGGCGGGCGGTGCCGGAACCCAGCGGCCAGAGCACCTGCAGCAGGTCGAGTTCAGCCGGCGTCGGCTTGGAAGGGGCGGGGGATTTGGCCATGGGGGAACCTCGAAAAGCTGAATAGTCGCCCGCGTAGACTATCCCTTCTAGATTGGCCTGTCCAGAGAAATATTTATCGAAATGCTATTGCCGGAAGCAGCATTAGCGGAATAGCATAGACAGTATTGTCTACATCATCGAGGATGCCGATGAAGCTGCGAAACATGCGCCTGGCATGGCGCCTGCTGGCCAGGGAGCCCGTCTATTCCGCCGTCGCCGTGCTGGGCCTGGCGGTGGCACTGGCCGCCTGCTTCCTGCTGTTCGGCCTGGTCCGCTACGCCTGGACCTACAACGACGCCATTGCCGGTGCCGACGGCATCTACGTCGTCAAGGAGCGCCGCAACATCTTCCCGCGCGCGACCTGGGGCCCGAGCGGGCCGGCGCCGCTCGCCGCCAGGGCCATTGCCGCCGGGCTGGCGAGTGCGGCAACCAGCGCCCGCTCGCAAAAGGTTGGGGCGCGGGTCGAGGCCCGTTTCTTGCAGCTCAAAGTGTCCGTGGTCGAAGCGAACTACCTGGCTTTCTTCGGACTGCGCGCCATCGCCGGCGACGCCGACGCCGCGCTGGCCCGGCCCGACGCGCTGGTGCTGAGCCGCGGCGAAGCCGAGCGCCTGTTCGGCACACCCGATGCACTCGGTAAAGTCGTCACGATCGCCGGCAGTCCCTTCGTGGTGCGCGCCATCGTCGCCGAGCTGCCGGCGAATACCAGCCCGGCCTTCGGCGCCCTGCTCGGCAAGGGCGTGCACAGCTGGGATCCGCCGCCCAAATCCGCGCAGGATGCCTGGTTCCGGCGCGACAATCTCTACTTGCAGCCGGCCCCGGGCGTCACCCCCGCGCAACTGCAGGCGGCGCTGGAAAACATGGTGGCCGCCGAGCGCGACGCCAGCCTGCCGGCGTCGCTGAGGGAAGGGCGGCCGTCGCCGCTGACGAGTATTGGCGTGACGCAGCTTTCCAGGATTTATTTCGACCAGGACCTGGTGGCCGGCGGCAGCGCGTCCAGTTCCGGCAACCCGGCGGCGATCGCCGGCCTGGCCCTGCTGGGCGTGCTGATCCTGGTGCTGGCCGCCACCAATTACGTGAACCTGGCAGCCGTGCGCACCGCCGCGCGCCGGCGCGAGATCGCGGTGCGCAAGACGCTCGGCATCTCCGGCGCCGGCCTGGCTGCGCAGTTCGCGGCCGAGGCGCTGCTGGTGGGCGCCGGCTCGACCCTGCTGGGCGCGCTGCTGGCCTGGCTGAGCATGCCCCTGTTTTCCGAGCTGGTCGCGGTGCCGCTGGCGGCCAGCTTCGGGCCCGGCGCCTGGGCGTTCATGCTGGCGATCGGCATCGCGACCGGCTTGCTGTCCGGCCTGTATCCCGCCTGGCTGGCGGCGCGCGTGCCGGCCAGCGTGGCGCTCGGCGGCCGCGACGGCGAAACCCGCGAAGGCGTGCGCCTGCGCCGCATCTTGACGGTGGCGCAGTTCGCGGCCGCGATCGGGCTGGTGGCCGCCAGCCTCTCGGTGTGGTGGCAGGCCCACTATGCCAGCGGCGCCGATCCCGGCTTCGATCCTTCGTCCCAGCTGGTGCTGGAATTGCCGGGCCAGCGCGGCGCGAACAGCGGCAGCGCGGCGCACGCCTTCAAGGCCGAGCTGGAACGCCTGCCCATGGTCGAGGGCGCGACCGCGGTGTCGGAAGCGGTCGGCCGCGACGAGGTCACGATCACCCTTGCGGTCAGCATGCGCGACGGCAGCACGCTGCCGATGGAGGGCAAGAAGGTCGGCGCCAACTTCTTCCAGGTGTTCGGCTTGCGTCCGCTCGCCGGCCGACTGTTTTCGCGCGAGGGCGAGGAGGGCGTGGTGCTGAATGCGCGTGCCGCCTACGCGCTCGGCTTCGCCACGCCGGAAGCGGCAGTCGGCCAGATCGTCGACAAGAACCGGCGCGTGCTCGGCATCGCCCCTGACCTGCGCTTCACCACCTTGCGCGAGAAGCCGGGGCCGATCATGTACCTGCAGAGCGAGGACGGCGGCGTGCTGACCGCGCGCGTGCGCGGCCCGCTGCCTGAGGCGCGCGCCGCCGTCGAGGCGCTGTGGGCGCGCCACTTCCCCAACGACGCACCGAATATCGAAAGCGCGGCCGCCGTCTTCGCTGCCAACTACGCCGACGACCTGCGCCAGGCCAGGCTGCTGGCCCTCGCCAGCCTGGTGGCCACCGCGCTGGCCTGCTTCGGCATCTACGTGTTGTCCAGCTACACGATCCGCCGCCGAGCCCGCGAATTCGTCCTGCGCAAGCTGCACGGCGCGACGCCGCGGCACATCGGCCTGCTGGTGGCGCGCGAGTGGCTGGGTCTGCTCGGTCTGGGCGCGCTGCTGGCGCTGGCCCCGGCCTGGCTGTGGACCGAGCGCTACCTGGCCGGTTTCGTCGAACGCGCGCCGATGGGCTGGTGGCCGCTGGCGCTGGCCTGCGCCGGCGTCGGCGTGGTCGCCCTGGCCGGCTGCGCGCGCCAGGCGGTGGCGGCGATGCGAGTGTCGCCGGCCCTGGCGCTGCGCGAACAATGATTTCTTACTGATGGAGTGTCCATGCTGAACATGAAGCCCTTCCTGCCCATCCTGGCCGCCTGCGCCATGGCTGCCGCCGCCCTGACCCTGCCCGCCGGGCCGGCGCTGGCCTCGTCCATGCCCAATTATCCCTTTGCACACGTGAGCGGCAGCAGCTACCGCGTCGAGATGCCGGATATCGCTTCCCTCGACTTCCAGATCGTGGCCGAGGGCACCGACCCGGCGGCGGCGCGCGCGACCATCGATGCGCGGATGGCCGAGGTGCGCGAACTGATGCAGAAGCTGAGCATCGATGTCGAGGACATGCAGGTGCGCGAGGTGCGCCAGGGCGTGCGCAAGCAGCGTGCGGCCGACGGGGTCCCGGTGTACGAACTGAGCTGCGACGTGAAGATCAACCTCCGCAATGTCGCCAACTGGCCGGCGCTGGCCGACGGCCTGCTGGGCAAGCCCAACCTGGACAGCTTTGCCGCCGATTTCGACCTCAGCACGATGGACAAGGTGACCGACGAGATGGTTGCCGAAGCGGTCGTGGACGCGCGCCACCAGGCGGAGGTCATGGCGACGGCATCCGGGCGCCGCCTGGGCCCGGCGATGGCGATGACCAGCGATGCGATCAAGAAGCTGGGCACCAACCTGGGCCTGGAGCGCGAAGAATTCAGGGGCGAGCGCAGGCCGGCGCGCCGCCCCGCCAACCAGAGCGCCGCGGAGATCGACCGCGATGTCTTCATCATGGTCCAGATGCTCAAGCTGCGCCAGTCGGTGGACATGGTCTACCGGCTCGAGAATGCTGCGCCGGCAAAGGCGCGCCCGGCAAAGTAAGCCATGCACGCGCCGGCGCACGCTTGAGGCGGCGCAGGTGCGCGCAGCGACCCAAATCCGCCCGGCCCGGTCCAAGGGATATCACCCCGGACCGAGGCCATGGCGCACAACGCTGACATTGCAGGCAGTACCGACGAGCCCGACCCGCCGGGCCCGCGGCCTCCTTTCGCGGCCGAGCTGTGGGCGGTCACGCAGCATTACCGCTGGCGCATCGCCGCCTCGGTGCTGCTGTTGATCGTCGCCAAGATCGCCACGGTGGCGGTGCCGCTGGTGCTCAAGCGCGTCATCGACGCTTTCTCCCAGCCGTCGCTGCCGGCGCAATTGCCCATCTATCTGCTGGCGGGCTACGCCCTGCTGCGTTTCGCCTCGACCCTGTTCAACGAATGGCGCGACCTGCTGTTCGCGCGCGTCACACTCAGCACGGTCTCGAATTTCGCCCAGAAAACCTTCGCCCACCTGCACGCGCTGGGGCCGCGCTTCCACGCCCGGCGCCAGGTGGGCAGCCTGCTGCCGGACATCGACCGCGGCACCAACGGCATCGCCTTCCTGCTCGGGGTCGGGCTGTTCACCATCGTCCCGACCCTGGTCGAGATCGGCCTGGTGCTGGCCGTGATGCTGCGCCGCTACCACCCGGGCTTCTCCAGCATCATCGTCGTCACCTTCCTCGCCTACGCCGGCTTCACCCTGGTGTTCACGGCGCGCCGCGTGGTCTACCAGCGGCGCGTCAACAAGCTCGACTCGCGCGCCAAGGGCCAGCTGGCGGATAGCCTGATCAATGCAGACACCGTGAAGTACTTCGGCAGCGAAGCCTTCGAGTCGCGCAAGTTCTCGAGCATCATGGACGGCTGGCTGGAGGCCGGGGTCGGCAACCAGCGCGCCCTGTTTACCCTGCACGTGGGGCAGAGCTTCGTCATCGCGATCGGCGTGGCCGCCATCATGCTGTTCGCCGGGCAGGCGGTGATGGGGCATCGCATGAGCGTGGGCGACCTGGTGCTGATCAACGCATACGCGCTGCAGGTCTGCCTGCCGCTGAACGCCCTCGGCTTCGTCTACCGCGAAGCGCGCGACGCCCGCGTCAACGCCGAGCGCCTGTTCGGCCTGCTGCGCGAACGCCCGGAAATGCCGGACCCGCCCGATGCGCCGGTGCTGCACCCCGGCGCCGGCGAGGTCGTATTCGAGCACGTCAGCTTCCATTACGATCCCGAGCGGCCGGTGCTGTTCGACGTCAGCTTCCGCATCCCGCCCGGCACCACCCTGGCCGTGGTCGGGCGCAGCGGCTCCGGCAAGTCGACCCTTGCGCGCCTGCTGCTGCGCCTGTACGACCCGAACGCGGGCCGGGTGCTGATCGACGGCCAGGACATCCGCCACCGCAGCCCGTCCAGCGTGCGCCGCGCGATCGGCGTCGTGCCCCAGGACGCCGCGCTGTTCAACGACACGATCGGCAACAACATCGCCTACGCGCGCATCGACGCCAACAGGAATGAGGTCGAGGCGGCGGCCCGGGCTGCCCAGCTGCACGCGCTGATTTCGGCTTTGCCGGAAGGCTACGACAGCCCGGTGGGCGAGCGCGGCGTGATGTTCTCGGGCGGGGAAAGGCAGCGCATCGGCATCGCCCGCGCGATCCTGAAAGACCCGCCCATCCTGATCTTCGATGAGGCGACCTCGGCGCTCGATTCGGTGTCCGAGCACGCGATCACGCAGGAGCTGGAAAGGCTGGCGCGCAACCGCAGCACGCTGATCATCGCGCACCGGCTGTCCACCATCGTCAACGCCGACGCCATCATCGTCATGGAAAACGGGCGCATCGTCGAGCGCGGCACCCATGCGGAACTGCTGGAGCAGGAGGGCGCTTATGCCCAGCTGTGGCTGCTGCAGCAGCGCATGGCGCAGGCGCCCTGATCAGGAACGGCGCCGCAGAAATTGCAGGCCGAGCGCCGCCAGCACCGTGGCGCCCAGCGCCAGCGCCGCCTTGTTCTGGCCGCCAGAGGCAGGGGCGCCGCCCCGCATGCCGCTGCGGATGCCGCTCGCGCCCGCAGGCGGCGCGTAGAAGGTGCCGGTGGTATCGGCCGCAGGCTCGGCCCGCTTCGTCCACCTGTCCATGAAGCGGTCCATCAGGCTGGCGCTGACGGGCGACGCGAACTGGCCCAGCTCCAGGACGCTGGCCGGGGCGCCGACGACCGTCGTGGCGCGCGGTTTGCGGGCCAGCGCGACGACGGCTTCCGCCACGCGTTCCGGGGCCATGGCGCCGGGCGGCATCTTCAGCCGGGCGCCGGTGTAGTTGGCAGCGTGATAGATCGCGGGCGTGTCCACGAAGGTCGGGTAGACGTCGCAGACATGGATGTGCGGATAGTCGTGCAGCTCGCCGCGCAGGGCCTGGCTGAAACCGCGCAGGGCGAACTTGCTCGCCGTGTAGGCGGCGGCGTAAGGAGAAGCGATGAACCCGCCCACCGAGATCATATTGACCCAGATACCGTGGCCCTGGTCGCGGAAAATCGGCAGCACGGCGTAGGCATCGTTCATGTGGCCGATGAGATTGGCTTCGATCACCCGGTGGTGGTCGGCGATCGGCACGTCCTGGTACTTGCCGACGACCCCGATACCCACATTGCTGAACCACAAGTCGATCTCGCCAAGGAGCTGGCGTGCATGGCGGGCGAAACGCGCGACCGAGGCGGCATCGGTCACGTCCACGGGCACGGTGTCCACCCATCCGCCGGCCGCGCGGCAACGGCGCGCAATGTCTTCGAGGCCGGCCTCGCCGCGCGCACCCAGCAGCAGATGCGCGCCCTGCCGGGCAAAGGCGATGGCGGTGGCGGCGCCGATGCCGCTCGATGCGCCGGTGATGACGACGCGGATCGTTCCTGATTTCATACATTCACTCCCTGTCGGTTTGTCGGTCCAAGTCTGGGTATGGGGGCCGGCGCACGATGCGCAAGGGGGTGTTTGTTAATTAACTTTCCAGCTTGGCCAGCTTGCCCAGGCAGCGGCGCTGGAAGTTGTCGAGCCCATCGGTGACCAGGGCATCGTCCTCGGCCAGCACCTCGGCGTCGATCAGCAGGCGCAGCTTGGCGATGCGGTCGCCCAGAGCCAGCGCTTCGGCCAGGTGGTCGGCACCGGCCTGGCCTGCATGCGCGATGGCGCTGGCCACTTCTTTGGGAAAATTCCAGTGCAGGGCGATGGCGGAGGACAGCTGGCGGCTGCCGCCCAGCAGGCGGGCGCCGAAGCCGCTCGAGCCGGGTATGCGGCCGTCAAGGCAGATCCGGTCGGCCACGCGGAAGGCGACGATCAGGCCCAGATTCTGCATCAGGCCGGCCAGGTAGGCTTCGAACACGCCGGTGCTGAGGCCCGGCGCCATCAGGCTGGCGGCGAGGGCGCAACTCACCGACTGCGTCCAGACCTGGGGCGCGGCTTCGCGCGCGAAGCCGCCCGCCTGCATCGTGATCAGCGGACGGAAGGCGATGCGCGCCAGCAGCATGCGCAAACCGTTCTGGCCCAGCATCATGATGGCGGCCTCGACGTTCTTCACGGGCGAGATGGGACGGTAGTAGGCGCTGTTGGCTTCGCGGATGACTTCCGCCACCAGCACCACGTCCTGCGCAACCTGGCGCGCCAGCTCGGGCACGGAGGCGTCCTCGTCGTTCAGGCTGGCCAGCAGCTTCGGGATTGCCTCGGGCACGCGCGGCACCAGGCCGGCCGCTTCGCCCGGCTGCAGTGACAGGATCCGCACTTCGTCGAGGATGCGCGTCTCGACCTCGTCCGGCGCCGCATAGCCGCGTGCCGCCGTCAGCCAGCGGTAATAGGTCGCATCGATCTCGGCCGCCAGGTCGGCGGCCCGGTCGTCGGGCGCAGGCGCCTGGGGCGCGGCGGCGGGCGCGGTGTCGGCACCGCCACGCAGGCGGTTGATCCAGTTCTTCATAGGATGGATTGTAACCGCAAAAAAAAACGCCGGGCGAACCCGGCGTCTGAACGAGGATGGCTAAGCCGGAAGGACTCAGGCGGTTTCGTGCAGGGCCTGCTCGCGCAGCGTTTCGTCTTCCGCGCTCGGGTGTTTCAGCTCGGCGCTCAGGCGTTCCTTGTCGAGCTCACCTTCCCATTTCGACACGACGATGGTGGCCACGCCGTTGCCGATGATGTTGGTCAGGGCGCGGCATTCACTCATGAACTTGTCGATGCCCAGGATCAGGGTCATGCCCGCCACCGGAATGGTCGGCACCACGGCCAGGGTTGCCGCCAGGGTGATGAAGCCGGCGCCGGTGATGCCGGATGCGCCCTTGGAGGTCAGCATCGCCACGCCCAGGATGGTCAGCTCCTGGGTCAGGGTCAGCTCGGTGTTGGTGGCCTGGGCCACGAACAGGGCTGCCATCGTCATGTAGATGTTGGTGCCGTCCAGGTTGAACGAGTAGCCGGTCGGGACCACCAGGCCCACCACCGATTTCGGGCATCCCAGCTTTTCGAGCTTGCGCATGATGGCCGGCAGCGCGCTTTCCGACGAGCTGGTGCCCAGCACGATCAGCAGCTCTTCCTTGATGTAGGCCAGGAAGCGGAAGATCGAGAAGCCGGTGAAGCGGGCGATCGCGCCCAGCACCAGCACGATGAACAGGAAGCAGGTCAGGTAGAAGGAACCGACCAGC
>Ga0265798_10005251_pt1 | contig 17520 bp, 15 predicted proteins | sample P3T30metagenome_FD_192430 | JGI IMG/M metagenome (GOLD analysis project Ga0265798, IMG submission 192430) | Plant litter microbial communities from East Loma Ridge, Irvine, California - P3 T30 | ecosystem: Environmental > Terrestrial > Plant litter > Unclassified | place: USA: California... | reverse complement strand
CGTCGACTTGCGGCAGCCGCTCGGTCCGAGCACGGCGACGATCTCGCCGGCCGCGACCTCGAGGTCGACCCCGCGCAGCACGTCGCGCGCGAACCGTCGCCCGACACCGCGGACCGAGATCGGCAGGGCGCGGGAGGCGGTGGTCGCGGTGGTGGGCATGCCCTGACGGTAGGGGCGGTGGGGGAGTCGGCGCTTGGTTGGCGTAACGCGGCGCAACGTGGGGGTGTGTTGTGGCGGTGTGTTGACGTGGGCCGGGTTATGGTGCGCCGACTTGGTCAGGGCCTGTCCGTCGGGCTCAGGTCGGCCGGCTGTGACTCGTTCGTGTCGTGCGTGGCGCGAACCGCCTCAACGATCCGCTATGCTGGTCAGGTTGCCTCGGTCGGGGCAACACCAAGGAATCGGTTGCTCAGCAACAGTTTTCTCGGGCTGTGGCGCAGCTTGGTAGCGCACTTGACTGGGGGTCAAGGGGTCGCAGGTTCAAATCCTGTCAGCCCGACCAATCATGCGAATAATGCTTGCTAAGGCCGTGTGACAATCGAGGCACAGACACTCGCATTTCTGCTCCCGCTGTCAGGGGATGATGGGTACTGATCGCGCGGACGCTGCACTTCTGTGGTGCCTCCGATGTCCAAATAACCGGGGCTCCCGCGCCTCTGGGTTAGCTGGCGAAGTTGCGAAGTGTGCCCCCTAGCAGTAGAGGACCGCTGGCACGTTCTGATACGAGCGCCAACTAGAGATGGGGACAGTCCATTGCCTGACTTCATCGGGGCGGCCTCGCCGGCGCGGGACACCAGCTATGTCGGACGCTGCTCCTACTGTTGAGGGAACGGCCCGTGGAACCTGCGGTGAACCGCCGTATTCTGTTCCGTGCCTCACATCAGGGGGCAGAAGCAAATCGAACGATATCTCGGATTTCAAGGAGAACGCGCAAAATGGTAGGCCAACCTCCCTCGTTCAGGTTTGTTGACTTATTTGCTGGGCTCGGAGGTTTTCATGTCGCGCTCGCGGAACTCGGTGGCCAGGGCGTATTCGCGGCGGAGTGGGAGTCAGGCCTCAACGCTCTCTATAAAATGAATTTTGGTGTCGCCCCATGGTCGGACGTAAACCAACTTGACACGGATGAGGTGATTGCCGAACAAGTGCCACACCATGAAGTTCTCACAGCAGGCTTTCCGTGTCAGCCGTTCTCTAAGTCAGGTGCTCAGCAAGGATTTGAGGACACGCTCCAAGGTCATCTATTTTTCAAAGTACATGATATTTTGCGCGTTAAGCGTCCCAGTCGATTCGTCTTGGAAAATGTCGCAAATATTTTAAAACATGATGGTGGTTCGACATTAGCGACCATCCTTAGGATGCTTGTCGATCTTGGCTACGAGGTCGATGTTAGAAAATTGTCGCCGCATCAGTTCGGTATCCCGCAGGTTCGCGAACGGGCGTATTTTGTTGGCTCCCTTGCATCAGAGGGAGGCCTGAGTGGATTCAAGTGGCCAGTTGAGGGCCAAGAGATAACGACAATTTCTACTGCACTAGATCCGGATGCCCGTCCTGTCCGTGAGGTACCTCCTCGGACTCAGATGGCGATCGACATGTGGAGTGACTTTCTGCAACGTGCACCGAAGAACGTAAAACTTCCATCTTTTCCAATTTGGTCAATGGAATTTCGGGCGAATTATCCCTTTGAGGAGATGACGCCACCTCGAGCTTGGTCGGAGGGATCTTCAGACGAACTCAATAACTTTAGTGGTTCGTTCGGTTGGCCGCTTCGAGGACTTGATATCGCTGAGCAGAAAGAAATCATTCCAAGCCACTCGCGACGTGAAGGCAGCCTTGTATTCCCTCAGTGGAAGCGCGCCTTCATTCGGCAGAACCGAGATTTTTATCGTGACAACGAAGCCTGGATCGATCCGTGGCTGGCTCAGTGGAAGCCGTGGACGTACCCTTCTAGCTTCCAGAAGTTCGAATGGAATGCTCAAGGTGGCGTCAGAGATATAGATGACTATGTGATGCAAGTTCGAGCATCAGGAATCCGAGTGAAGCGGCCAACAACGGCGCCTGCGTTGATCGCTATGACGCAGACACAAGTTCCAATCTTAGGATCTAATATTTCAGGTACGGGTGCGCGGCGGTACATGACACCTGGCGAGTGTGCAAGGCTGCAAAGCCTTGGAGGAATTACTCTTCCCGCTAATGACTCTGACGCGTACAAGGCTTTGGGTAACGCCGTGAACGCGATGGTCGTCCGAAAGATTGCAGAAACTCTCGTCAACGATCTCGTTGCAGGCGAGAGCCGGGTGAAAATTGTGTCATCGGATGTCGGGATGACGTGCAATGCTGCATAGAGGCAACTTACGACAGCATCTGGGAGGAACCCAAAATGACTCACGAATCTCCTGAGACTCTCGAGGATGGGCCCGACGAAAGTTTGCGCGGCCAAGCGCAGGATCGAGTTGCTGAAGCTCTCTCCGAACTATCGGACGTAAGTGATTGTCCCGAGGGGGTTCAAGCGTGCGCTAGCTTTACGCCCGCCGACGTCGACTTCGAGTCCGACGCTTGGATTTCAAGGCTAGTCGATGTCCAGGGCTGGCTACACTTCGATGATGATCTCTCGGACAACGACCGCGAAGCATTTATCTTTAGTATCGCTAGAAGTCTCAGTTTTGCTCCAGTCGCAGGAGGCGTTGAAGAGGAGAATGGAGTTGCGAGGCTGACCGGCGATGCCATGGAGCGCCTCGCTGCGCGAGCTGAAGTGGCCACCCGGCTTAAAGACGAGTTTCTAGCGGAACTTACTGCCGTCGGCGGTACTTACGCGTCCGGAACTGCGTCGTGGGTGAGTCGTTGGGAAACTGAAGGTGATGACGAAGATGTCACTCCCGCTGAACCTGTAACTGCGAAAGCTGACGTCTGGCATATTTTTCAATTGACCAAGAAAAAACTGAACCTGACACCGTCATATCAGCGGGGAGACGTGTGGCGAACTGGGGATCGGCAGAAACTCATTGAGTCGATTCTTCGTGGCATTCCATTGCCTTCCATCATATTGCTCCGTAAGGCTGGTGCGGAACCCGACGATGTTGTCGACGGTAAGCAGCGACTGACGGCTATTTTACGCTTCGTAGGCAAACATCCCGCAGCCGTAGCGAGAGTAGCTGAGGCTGACAAATCAAATCCAGAGGCTGGATTTTTCGATAAATTTCAAAATGATTATCCAAAATTCCGCACTGCATGGAAAGCGTATATGGGTGAGCCGCTCACCGCCAAGTTGGAAGATGACTACTATTTTCCTTTTCGTCTTCGCGACGACAAAAGCGGAGTGCTGGTCGGAAAAGACTTAGAGCCATTGCGTGGCAAGTATTACACGCAAATTAAGGGCCATACGATTCAAGTAGCCGACCAAGAAGTGACGGTCGAGGAATTATTTGAAGGCGCGCCAGACTATAAAGTGCCTGTCATTGAATACACAAAGGCTAGCCAGCGTCAGATTCATGAAGTTTTCAATCTGTACAACAAGCAAGGCATGCACTTAAATGCTGAGGAGATACGTAATGCGGTCTTTCATGATGTAGAACTGACTCGCGCCATCCTCGTGGCCGCAGGTGACGCAAGTGCTAGCGCGCAAGTCGCAGACATCGCGCCTTCGCTCGTGCAAGTATCTGGTATTGGTGAACTTGGAAAGACTCTTGCTGACTACGGATTCGGCGAAGCCCGCTATCGCCGCACCAAGGTGCTGGGATGGATCATCGCGGCGCTTGTAAACGATTCGGGGAGCAAGCTGCTTCCCTCAACTGCACGACACACTGATGACCTGTTAAAGCGGGTACAGGATGATCCTTCACATCCGCTGCGCAAGACAGCAATTCTCGCTGACCTGTTCATTCTTGTTTCAAAAGCGGCCAGTCTGCACGCAGCTTACGATGAGCTTTGGCCAGAGAGATTCCGGGGGGATGGGAAGAGCGGCCGATGGCAAGATCTCCAATTGGTCGGGACACTACTCGGAGTTGCTATTGCCACGGCGTATGCACCAATGACTGTAGAAGAACAACTCGAGGCGCATGCCGAAGGGATTCGGGAGGCTGCGCTTAGCCGGTGGACGCGTCCTTCCAAGACTCAAACCCGTACGCAATGGGACTTCATTGCCCGTATCGCCGCGGGTGTCGTTGAGGAGCTTGGAATAGATATTTCTCTGGCCTCGGAGCAAATTCGTTCCAATTATGGTTCTTCCGGCGTCGAGTCTCTCCTGGCAAGTCGTATTTTGCCGAAGGGCGTGTGACTGAACCATGGAACAAGTGCACTTCGACGGGCCGTCCAAATCGGAAAGCACGTGGTGGGACCGGTATTCTGCCGCGCTGCATGAGATGACGTCGACCGCACGTGGCGTACTTGAGGCTGACTGTACGTACATTGTCGACCGGGGCTTATTGGGTGGCGGTCATCCGGGTACGGCTACGTGGCCCAAAGACAGAGCACGCACCGGCCTTGTTTTAGGGTCAGTGCAATCGGGTAAAACAGCCTCAATGTTCGGGGTAACTGCGCTCGCGCTCGATCAGGGTATTGACGTAGTTGTCATACTTGCGGGTACACGTCTATCCCTTTGGCGTCAAACCTACGAGCGTCTAGTTGAGCAGTTAGACGCGGGTGAGGAGGGCGTAGAAAAATCGCGGCGTCGAATGTTGTCTCCGAGCCCCGGTTTTGTAACGTCCGGCAATTCTGGGTCGCTTGACAAGATGTACAAATTGCCTTCTGCGCAAGTCAGGCGCAAATTAACTCGTGGTTTACCGTTAGTGATTGTCGCGATGAAGCAGACGGATCACTTGTATGCCCTTGGCCGTGAACTAAGGCAGAGCGTCTTCGGGGAAGTTGAGCAACTCGGTCGTCCTGTGCACATGCTCGTTCTTGACGATGAGGCCGATGATGGATCGGTGCTTGATGCGGTCGTGGAACAGGCTCAAGACCCGCTGACGCCTACTCTAAAGCAGATTCCTCGTGCGATTGCCGACCTGTGGGAGCCGCGATCCAGCGGTGCACCGAATAACCTTTTCGCATCATACATTGGGTACACAGCTACTCCTCAGGCTAATTTGCTGCAAGAAGACCACAACCCTTTGGCTCCGCGAGATTTTATCATCTCACTCAGGACACCGCTGGATGTGGGCCAACAAGTCGATCACGACAATCTAGATGCCCCTCGCTCGTCCACGTATCCAGAACCGACTGGCCTTGCGAACTTTTACACTGGGGGTGAGGTCTATTACGAGCGTGGAGCGGGTGCTGGGCTTTGCGTCGAAACGTCGGAGGCGGCCGACGGGGATCTCGCCGATTCTCTCCGGGCTTTCCTCATCGCTGGGGCTATAAGGTTGCATTGGGCTTCGACGCCCACGTCAGGTGTAATCGGGCCGCATTCGGTAAGATCCTTGGATTTCTCCTCTCGAAAAGACTTAGAAGTCATTTCGCCGCCCGCTCACTCAATGCTGTTGCACCCGGCAGCTGACATCGGTGCTCACTTCGCGGCGGCCGAAGACGTTCTTCTATGGGCTGGCGTTCTAGACCGCGCCGTGGCACGGGACATGATCGAATCGGGCGATGCACGCCTCCCGAGTCAACTGGTTGCGAAGATGTACGCTGAGGAGTCCTTGTGGGAGGCATGGATAGATCGTTACACATCGTCGTCAGCGGCTATTGCCTTAGAATTTAATGTCATGAATCCACGGTCGATTCCTGATTGGTCGACAGTGCGTGGCATATTGGAAGCGGAAATTATCCCGGGCACGCGCGTATCCGTTGTGAACAGCGACCCGAGTGCCGACGATCGACCCGAGTACAAGCCGATTCTCAACCAATCGACCGGGAAATGGCACGCTGCGCGCGACCTCTCGACAATATTCGTGTCCGGCAACGTGATGGCTCGAGGGCTTACCCTCGAGGGCATGACTACGGCTTTGTTCCGCCGCAACTCCGCAAGCCCCGTTGCTGACACGCAAATGCAGATGCAACGCTGGTTTGGCTACAGAGGCGAATATATCGCTCTATGTCGCATGTTTGCCGGAAGGCAACAGATTGAATTATTTCGCTCGTACCATCACGTAGATGAGGCATTGCGTGAAGGGGTTGCTGCAAAGATGGCTGAGGGTGCTGCGCCTTCCCCGGTGGTTTTGCATGGCATGGGTTTTCTTGCCACAGCAAAGATTGCCAATATCGGCCGTTTGCCGCTTTGTCCAGGTTCGAGGCCTTTTGTTAGATTGGTCAACGATGGACAGCGCGTCGACCCAAATGCGCAACTGGTCGCTAATCTCTTCGCCGCAGCATCTTCCGACGTTAACGTTGGGAGCGTGACACGCGGACGCGCTTTGGACCGGACGCTTTCCCTCTCCGAGGCGGCAGACCTACTTCAGAGCTTATCATTTGACTCTTACGCCCCTGGCCAGGAAAGTCGGTTGGCGGAGTTGTGGCAGGAGATTCAAGTGCGTGTGGACGGTGTTGTAAAGCTCCCTGCCGGCATGAAGTTTTACAATGCCCCCGAGCGCCCGAGTGGGCCGACTTCCGAGGCGCGGTATGAGGACCCATATTCCATTGCTGCTTATCTTCGCTTGTGGGAGGCGTGCCTTACGCGCCCTGTTCGTGGTCTCTTCGTCGCGGGGGTGCCCTCCGGGCGATGGTCCATGGCTAACCTGGCGGCCAAGCAACTTCACCAGCCCCGGTTTTCCGTTGGCATCCGTTACGGTGATGGCGAGAGTGTGACAGGCGATGCGTTGCCTGGTCTCGGGTTTGCAATTCGGGCCACTCGAAAGGGCCTCAATGCCAAAGGCGACCTCAGCACGACTTGGGGTACGAACGACCCAAGCGCGGGTATGTTGGACTACCGCGGCGACGAGTTCTTCGACTACTACCATCGCCACGAGTCTCTCCCGGCGACAGCGGGAACAAGCTCGTGGCGACCGCAGGGGTCGCATGGCCAAATTCTGTTTTACTTCAACAAGCGGCTAGACCAACCTCATCCGGCAGTCGCCGTCGGCGTTTGCATACCAGCTGGCGGACCCGAGCAGTTCGCCGCCACGCGAGCAGGTTCGATGATTGGCACCTCGGAAATGTCTAATGACGAGTTATGAAGATGTCCGGCAGCGCATAGAGCGCCTTCCGGTGTCGCGGCAAGTGGGATCTCGAACGGTCGAATGGATGACCTCCGCCGCCGTCATAGGAGTCGCACGGGACGTCGATGGCAAAGTCGAGATTTTTCTTAGAGGGATCGAAGTAAGGCCCCTTTCCAGTTCTGTTAAGGAAGCGTCCGAATATCGGACGGTTTACAGGGATGACGGTTCCTCTTTTGAGGCCACCCGACTCGTTTTGCCGGCTCTCTCACACTTCGATCAGGTGGCTGCATTTGTCTCTGCTGAACTACTGAGGAATGGTGCGGATAGTGACCTCGGTCGAGCTTTCACCCTAACTGAGCCAATTATTCGACTAGCCATGGAGAAACTTACGTTGTCCAATGAGGCCTTATTGGGCCTCGCTGGTGAACTTCTTTTTCTCGAAGTATTGTGTCGCCAGGCAGCCGATGCTCGCGTCTTGGATATCATTACTGGTTGGCATGGTTGGAGACGATCGGCACGAGATTTCGTGCTTGATGACACCGGCATTGAAGTGAAGACAACCACTGGCTTTACGTCATCACATCATGTCGAAGGAGTGCACCAGGTTGAGCGCGAACAAGGGGGCGATGAAGCCCGCTTCTTCCTTGTAAGTATCGGGTTGCAGCGTGCCGGCATCGATACGGACAACGCTTTCACGGTGCCGAGTCTTGTCGAGCGAATTAAGACTCGCATGGCGAGCGTTGGAGTGTCGTCACTCGTTAATGATCAATTCATTGCGCGAGTTGCGGAGTATGGTGCCGTTTCTTGGAATGGATACGATCACAACACCCAATCGTCAGAGCCGGGATACAATATCCCATATCAGACAATGTTTTTCCGTGCGTATGACATGGATAGTTCGGACATAGGTGTCCTGCGAAGTGAAGATATTGAGAAACACAGACATGTCGTCGATGGTTCTGTGCGTTTTCAAGTAGATCTTTCATCTCATGGAGCGGTCAGTGTAGACAACCCTGTGGAGGGTGCGAATCAGGTTGCCCATCTCATACTCAATAACTGACTCGCGATCCCTCATGCGGTAAAGCGTGTGGCTTTTTGGGTGGCGGTACGTATTGCTCCTTTGACGAAGTGGCCCTGCAACTCCACGCGGGTGCCCGTACTTTCTATGTCCCGATACCAGGTGGACGTCAAGCCAAGCCTCGAGTTGCGCACCCGCGCGGACATTGTCTTCACGAGACAGAAGATCGCCGTCTTCATCGACGGCTGCTTCTGGCAGGGGTGTCCGGTGCACGCCACGCGACCGAAGCGCAATTCCGACTACTGGGTGCCCAAGCTCCGGCGCAATGCGGATCGCGACCTCGAGACGACCGCCAGACTCGAAGCGCTCGGATGGGCCGTGCTGGGGTTCTGGAAACACGAGGAAGTCGGCTCCACCCTGGAGACCATCGCGACGACGTTGAGAGCGTGGACCGAGTAGCCACTGCAACCCGGCGGCGGCAACTCCTGGTCGATGTGCGCGCACCCCTTGACCCTGCCCCGAGGGCACGGCCTCTACTGGGTACACGCCGGGACACCAGCCGGCGCGACCGAGAGGAGCCCGCCCGTGGCCTGGAGCACCCGCGAGCTGGCCGAGCTGGCCGGCACGACTGTGAAGTCGGTGCGTTATTACCACCAGTTGGGATTGGTCGACGAGCCCGAACGGCTCGGTAACGGCAACAAGCAGTACGAGGTGCGACACCTGGTGCGCCTCCTGCAGATCACCCGGCTGACCGAGCTGGGCGTTCCCCTGTCCCAGATCGAGGCGATCGGCTCGACCGACGACGACCCCCAGGGCGCCCTGCGCACCATCGACGCCGAACTCGCGGCCACGATCGAACGGTTGCAACTGATCCGGCGCGAACTGGCGGCCATCCTGCAGCACGGCACCAGCGCCTCCTTGCCCGAGGGGTTCGCCGAAGCGGGGCGCGACCTGAGTGTCGCGGATCAGTCGCTCCTCCTCATCTGGTCTCGCGTGTTCGACGACGATGCGATGCGCGACCTGCGACAGATGCTCGTCGACACCCCGCGCACCGCGGCCGACATCGCCCTCGACGAGCTGCCGGACGACGCCGATCGCGCCACCCGCCGTCGTCTCGGCGAGCAGTACGCGCCCGTGCTCGCCGCGATGGTCGAGAAGTACCCGTAGTTGAACGATCCGGGGTCTCGGGCACGAGGGAACGCCTCCTCGGCCGAGGCGACCGTCGCCGAGTCCGTCGGCGAACTCTATAACGCCGCCCAGCGCGAGGTTCTCCATCGCGCCAGCTGGCTCAGCAGCGATTCCGTCGACGCGCTGGCCGCCCTCGAGGCCGCGCTTCCCCCTGATGACAGCCCCGAGAAGGCGCGGGGCCCCTTCCGTCCGCCCGTCACCAGCCCCGACCCCACGACCACCCCGCCACCCGAGGAGACGACCGATGACCGATGCGACGACGACTGCCGCTCCTGCTCCTTCACTGGCCGAAGACGTTCTGCTCGTGCTGTTCGACCCGGCGTCGGGGTCGATCTTCAGTGAGGGGTCGCCGCTGTTCCATGTGCTCGCCGGAGCGGCGCTGACCGAGCTCGCACTCGCCGGCCAGGTCGACATCGACTGCAAGACGACGCTGCGGGGGCGGCAGGTGCGCGTGACGGACCTGCCGGCGCCGACCGATCCGCTGCTGCTCGGCACCTGGCAGCGGGTTGAGAGTAGGCCCACCGACGCGTACTCGCTGGTGCTCGAGATCGGACCCGGGCTGCGGGCGCCGACGCTCGAGCGGCTGGTGGAGCGCGGGGTGCTGAGGCGCGAGGCGACGAAGATGCTCGGGTTCATCCCGGGGTCGCGGCTGGTCGAAGGTGGCGCGGGTCGGCGAGGCGAGCTCATCGCCTCCCTGTGGCGCGTGCTCGTGGACGGCGCGGAGCCGTCGGTGCGGGAGGCGGCGCTCGCGACCCTCGTGTCGGCCAGCGGGTCGCTGCCGGCGATGCACCGCGAGATCCAGTGGTCGGGCGATGTGTACACGCGGGGGAGGGCGCTGCAGCAGGGGAAGTGGGGCGCGCGGATTGCGGGCGACGCGATCGCCGTGGCGGCCGCGGCGATGATGTCCACCGCGTTGTTCGTGACCGTCGGGTTGCCTGCGCTGGAGGGGGAGTGAGGTGCTTGTTGGCGGGGTGGGGCGGGTTCGTGTCATCGGTGGCGGGTCAGCTCTGACCCGCCGCGGATGACACCCACCCGCCGCTCCTGCCGGCTGGGCCCCTTCTGCTAATTAACGGCACTGTAGAGCGCTGCCAGTAGCGCTGGATCGTCATTTGGGTCGATCCACTGCACCACGGCGATCGACGCGGCTGACTCGGCGCCGAGACTCTTTGAAATGGGGTGCGGTGTGACGACGACCATCGGGAAGAGGCCGGGCGAGAGGGCGCCGATGTGACGGAACCAGTTTGCGTATCCAGAGGCGACATTCAGTCTCTTGATGATGACTGCTACCCGCTGATCGCCGATTTCCACGATGGCGTCCGCAAGACCGGCGTCGGGCGGGTTCCGGAAGACGCGGAGGTCGTCGTGGGCCCAAGACATCGCGATGAGAGCCTTCGTCACCGAATTTTCGTAGACCACCGCCTCCGCTACTGACGATGCAGCCCTGGTGCCACGATTCGCCCGCACGTATGAATCTAGAGCGGCGAGGGCCGACTCGTTCGCCACCTCGGTTAAGGCCGTATTCGTTTCGCTATCGTCCAATAGCGCCGACTCGGCAGGCACCCTCGGCTCCACTTGTGCCGCGAGCATATCGATCATTCCGGCGCAGGCCGCCTGTTGCACCTCGGCAGTGGCCGTGTCTGCCAAACGTGCGAGCGTCGCAACTGTCACGCTTCCGGGCAGTGCAGTGTCGTCCGATCGTGAAGGAACCGCGCGCTCAGATGCCCACGCGAACATGACCCACCATGAGTCCGTTGCGGAGGTCGTTTCCTGCAGCAGTAGGGACTCGCTTGCCGCCCGACGGTTGAGGATAATGCCAGTGAGAGCGACGCCGGCAGCTATCACCGCTGCGGTCGCGGCGGCACCGGGGCTCTTGGCGAAATCACGGAGCCAAAAACCCAAGTTACCTAGGTTTGCGGTGGCCAGCGTCAAGGCAAGATATGCTCCGACGGCTGCGCCGACGAGGCCAGCTACCACTACCCAGGCTGTTGTCTGACGCCGGCGCCGCTTCTCACTGTTCACACGCTAATTCTTGTCCATTGGATTGCAAGTCGGAACTGCGACCAGAGGCGCTTTGGCCGAACGGCAACACCCGGCGGGACTACTGCAGTTTCCGTGGGCTCCTGGCAGGCGGGGCACGAACTCCTTCTGGAAGGATTTGCGCCTGGATGAAGGCGTATAGGAAGTCGTTCCGCGGTGATGCGAGGGCTTCGTCGCGTTTAGGGGTTCCAGACGCCGCCTAGCCAGAAAAAGGCAACCGCCTGCTGTCGCACTGCCCATGCCTGTTGCTGGATGTGTCTTGCGGACAATTGACTTGACTGACATCTCGGAGTGGAGAGTCCCTGCCCCTAGTCGTCAGGAGCCCCGAGCGAGTTGGCGACGCGTTGCTGGTCCATGACCAACCTGACGAAAGCGTGAACCGCCTAGAACTTCACCGGACACTGCGTAGGGCTTGCGTCAATGGATTGGTGAGTGCGTGACTCATCCTGCTCCAAGCGTTCGAAGTGCTGTGTGTGAGGTGTCGTCGCGTACCCGTCCCGTTGGAGTGGTCCGGCATGATGGGAGAATGATCACGGTCGTCCCGGACACCAACGCGCTCTTTGGACACGAGTGGTTGACGACGACGCTGGGTAGAAGCCTCGTCGACCTGGCGGTGGCGGGCAAGTGCCAGGTGGTGCTCCCGCAAGTCGTCGTCGACGAACTCGACCGCCAACACGGCAAGACACTGAGGTCGAAGCGCGATAAGGCAAAAGGTGCACTGAGCGAGGTCAGCGATGACATCAACGCGACTGCCATCGACGCGGCGTTCGACAGCCTCAGCGCAAAAAGTATTGCGGCGCGCGATGCGCTGTTTGCTGCGACCGGCGTCAGCGTCGCCCCGGTCCCCGAGGGCACGATTCGCGCCCTCCTGGATCGGGATCTTGCAGTGCGTCGCCCATTCATGGAGGCCAACGGCGGAAAAAAGGCGTACGGGTTCCGGGACGCGGTAATCTGGGAGACCGTTCTGGACTTCTTGGGTCGAGATGACGCTATGGATGCCGTCTACTTTCTAACCGAGGACAAGGGCTTTCTCGACGAGCAGCAGCCGAAGGCTCTGCACCAGCACCTTCTCGAGGACCTCGACACGCACGGCATCGATCGGAAGCGAGTCTCGATCGACAGTCTTACGAACGTCGTCGCGGCCGTCCGGGCGGCGGCCGCCGAGGCCGAAGCGAGGGCCGCCGAAGCCAGGGCTGCATCCACGCCGACTGACGGTCAAGCTCACGACATCGCGCGTTTGCTTCGCGGATACGCGTTCGATGCATCTCGTCTAACCGAGTTGGTTCGCGCGGCGACGGGAGCTCTCGACAAGCTCGTTGGCGAGCCGATGGACGAGGAACTGGCCTACGGCGGTAACTATGACCGGCCGAGCTGGGTTCAGTTTGACGTACCTTGGATCGGCGAGAGCCTTTCGATCTACGGTTACGACATTGAGTCCGAATTCGAGTTCGATCCGCCGGACGGGGACATCGTCACTGGCCGGGCCGATGTCGTTCTCGCGATCGAAGCGGGTGACGTGTTCGGCGACTCCGATGAAGTCCGAGCACGTCTCGTCGTCGAGATTGACATGGAGGATCCCGAACGGCTCCTGGTCACTAACATTGTGCTGGAGAACAACGCAAACCGGCGAGTGTTTGCCGATCGGACGAGTGTGCCTCTCGACTTAGACGTCGATCCTGATTAGGGCAGTCGGGAACTTGACGTCGACCCTGGAACACCTGAGCCTCACCCGGAACCGGGCAGCCCTGAACTTAGTTCTGCCCCCGGGGCCCCAGCGACGCGGTCTGAGCCCGCCGCCTGGTCTGCACCGCCGCGCAACGTGAGGTGCCGAAGAGCCCGGTCTTGTCTTCTCACTCAGGGCGTGGTTGGGGAGCCTCGCCTCCTACTTTGCCTACGATCAGGCCGACGAGGCTCTCTCCGACTTCGACGGCCCAGGGAAGGTGAGCTTCACCCTGGAACCCGTCTCGTTCACGGCGAAAGACTGCCCTCGTGCCGTCCGCCTGGCTACGTACACGAAGCCCGTTCTGAATATCCTCGGCGCCGCAGGTTTTACTCGTTTGATTCAAACTCGGAGAAGCGGACGTCAAAGTCTCTTGCCTGCCGCGTATATGCAGAGTTTGCCCGCTGGCTACGGTTAAACCAATCAAGAACGCGATCTCAGCGGAATGTGGTCTCGATGGGTTCGAGCTGGAAGAGGCACGACTCGGGTTCAAAGTCACCGACGCGCGCTGTGAGTCGTAGGTTCGTGCCCACGCCGACGGAATCGTTCGTCCTGGCCGAGTAATTGAGATCACTGATCGTATTCACGTCACGGTATTGAAAAGCAGGCCCTAAAGCAGTTGTCGGGCTGAAGTCACCGGATCCAAGCAGGATGTCGTACCGCGTCGTGCTGCTTCCATGATTGTTCAATGCGGCTATGTGGCCGTCGAAGGTGACGATCTGGTCTTCATGCGCTTCCGCAAACAACGCTATGGAGGGATCGCAGTAGTCACCAAGGTTCAGGAGGGCCTTGAATTCTGCATCTCTGTCCTCAGCGACAGCAGTCGAGGTCGCCACGGGAGACGGACTATCGACGCTCGTAGGCGTCGGCAGTCTCGAGACCGTTCGAGAGGGTTCCGCTGAGGCTGCCGACGAATTCTCTTCAGGGGCGTCTCCCGACAGTGCTCCGGCCAGAGCAATGGCACCTATCGCGAGGGCAAGCACTGCGCCGCCGACGGTATAAAGCAGAACAGGGCGTCGTGGTCTGGGTCGCCTCAACGTGATGTCTGTTCTCAGCCCGCGCGGTGTCTCGCTGATTACTTCCCAGCCATCGGCTTCCCATTTTGATCGCGTACGGGCTTCGAGGCCTCGTAATGAGCGGATCGTTCTGGTCTCGTACGAAGTTTTCTCGTCAGTCATCCGATGCCTCTAGTTGCTGGGTGCGCGGTACCAAAGAGTAGAGGATTCACGACCAAGGCGTTGACGCGGCGATTGTCGAGAGTGCGCCGACCTGGCCGGCCACATGACCGAATGATCGACGGCAGGTGCATCTGAGTTCAGATCGCCCGCTCGAAGGACGGGACCAACTTGCCGAGGTGGGAGACGGCATCAGCCGTCTCCCACCGGGTTGCTACATGCGCTTGCAGTTTCCGCAGAGCGGCCAATTATGGGTTCCGGTGCGCTTGTTGGCTGCTGGAATCTGTTGTCCGTTGGGGCAGTTGCTGAAGACGTGATGCACGTCGGGGTCGGTCAACACGATGGAATGGTAAGCGGGGACTCGCATAGGTGACTCCTTTGTCGATGAACAGCCCGTTGCTGCTCAAGGAGACGCTACTGAGTACCCCCGACACTGGTCGTTGTCGCAAGGAGCATGATTCTCGGTGCCACGCTCGACATGTCGACAAGGCACGACGATGGAAGAAGTTGATGCCTCTTCTTGCGAACGGACAAGTTCTCGGCGGAACGACCCTTATCAGCTCGACTACCGTCTGGGCCAGGCTGCACTAGATCGGCGCGGCGGCCGACCTTGTAGGCGAGGGCCCCGTAAGGGGGCTAGGTGTTATGTCTCCTTGACCCATAGCTTATGCGGATGACGACAAATTCTCAGCTGGTGCGACGATCCGCGGTGGCTGTCCTGCTCTTGCCTCTCATCACCTTCGGCATCTACTCGATCGTGTGGTGCGCGAAGACCCGAGGCTAAGTCAACCGCGCCGGTGCTGCTGCCATGACCACCTGGTGGCTGCTGTGCCCGTTCGGCGCTTTCTGGTACTTCTGGTCGCTCGCCAAGGGCATCAACGCCGTCACGGGTCTCGGCGCAGGCGGTAATTACGCGCTCATGCTCCTGCTCGGAAACATCGGCCAAGCCATCGTGCAGGCACGAATGAATGGCCTTGACGCCACGGCGGCCACCGCACCTTCCGTTCCTGTCGTCGCCTGACCAGAAGGGTGGCCTCACTACGGCTCCGGCGTCGTGAGAAGGACGTTCGCGCTAAGCAGTTCGACTGATTCAGGACGCGTGTCGTCGATCCAGGAGTGGTCTGTCCCCTGGAGTGTGTTCTGCCCGCCGATGGGCGCCGCGCGGCTAAGCCGGGGCGCCCAAGGCACTGACGACCGCGTCGAGCGCCGACGGCGTGGTCGTCGCGTGCACGCTGAGGCGCACGCGGTCGTCGCCGTGCAGCGTCGCCGTCACACCGGCGGCCTCGAGACGGGCGCCGACCGACGCGGACGAGCCGGCGGGGACTCCCGCCACGACGATGCCGGCACGGTCCGCACGAGCCGTCGGCGACAGCACCGGCACACCGGCAGCGCCCAGCCGCGCGATCACCTCACCTGCCGTATCTGCGATCCGCGACGCGATCACGTCGACGCCGACCGACTCCACCTGCTCCAGCGCCGTCGCCAGCGCACCCGACGCGAACGGCGAACCGTTCGCCACCGACAGACGCTGCGCTCCGGGCAACGGCTCATGCGGCACTCCGTCGTACCGGGAGGCGCCCTCGACGCCCGTCCAACCACCCAGAACCGGACGGAGGCGCGAGAGGGCCCGCGAGGACAGCGCCACGAACCCGGTTCCCCACCCGGCCCGCAGCCACTTCTGACCACCGACGACGAGTGCGTCGGCGAGGGTCCAGTCGGCGTCGAGCACACCGAACCCCTGGATGCCGTCGACGACCAGGAGGCGATCGTCGACTGCCTCACGGAGCCCGGCGAGGTCAGCGACGGTACCGGTGCGGAAGTCGACCGCACTCACCGCCACGGCCACCGTGTCGGGCCCGACCGCATCGGCGACCCGCTCGGGCGTGACCGGCGCGAGCGGCTGCCCCGGGACGGCGGGCAGCGGCCGGACCGTCGTGAGTCCCGCCTCCTCGGATCTCCACCACGCGTAGAGATTCGACGGGATCTCCGCACTGCTGACCAGCACCTCGCCCCGCGGCAGACCGAACGCCACCTGCATCAGCCCCAGGGAGGTGCTGCTCGCCAACGCCACCCCACCGCGCTCGAAACCGGAGAGACGCGCCACCGCCGCGAACGCCCGCTCGTCCTCGGCGTGCAGACCAGACGACGGCACCCCTGCGCTCGCCGCCGTCGCCAGACTCGTGATCGTCTCGACCACGTCTCGTGACGGCGGACCGTAGCTGCCGAAGTTCAGATACCCGACGGGCTCGGCGAACGACGCGAGATACGCGTCGAGCGCCGAGCTCGCACCGACGCCAGCAGTCACGTCGGCACCAGCAGTCGCGCCGGCGCCTGCAGTCATACGAGCACCACCCGTAACGCCAGCACCCGCTGCAAGAACTGCTTCGTCCGCGCCTCGCGCGGCGCCCCGAGCACCTGCTCGACCGGCCCCTGTTCGACGATCCCGCCGTCGGCCATGAAGACCACCCGGTCGGCGACCTCACGCGCGAACTGGATCTCGTGCGTCACGACGAGCATCGTCATGCCGTCACGCGCCAGGTCGCCCATCACCTTCAGCACCTCGCCGACCAGCTCGGGGTCGAGCGCCGACGTGGGCTCGTCGAACAAGAGGAACAGCGGCTTCATCGCCACAGCCCTCGCGATCGCCACCCGCTGCCGCTGCCGCTGCCCACCCGAGAGCTGACCGGGGTAGGCGTCGACCTTGTCGCCGAGGCCCACCCGCTCGAGGATCTCGACGGCCTCGGCCCGCGCCTCCTTCGCATTCCGCTTCTGCACCCGCACCGGGCCCTCGATGATGTTGCCGAGCACGGTCAGATGCGGGAACAGATTGAAGTGCTGGAAGACCATCGCCGTGCGCGCCCGCTGCGCCGACAGCCGCCGCTCGCTCAGCTCGTGCAGCACGCCGCCGCGCAGCTCGAAGCCCATCGGCTCGCCTCCCACCCAGACCTCGCCCGTGTCGGGCTCCTCGAGCCGGTTCAGCGTGCGGAGGAACGTCGACTTGCCGGCGCCCGACGGCCCGATGATGCAGACCACCTCGCCGCTCCGCACCGTCATCGACACGTCGCGCAGCACCTCGTTGCTGCCATACGACTTGCCGATCCCGATCGCCTCGAGAACGGGGGTCGCGTCGTCGACGGGACCCGCGCTTCCTGCAGTCGTCGCGTCTGTCGCGGTCATGGGGTGCTCCTCACGAGGGGTGCGCGACCGAGGTCGGCGGCGATCTTGCGACGCAGCGCACGGGCGTTCGGCGGGCCGCCGGGGCGGCCGTCCTGCCGGTCGAAGCGGCGCTCGAGATAGAAC
>Ga0265798_10005250_pt1 | contig 17521 bp, 16 predicted proteins | sample P3T30metagenome_FD_192430 | JGI IMG/M metagenome (GOLD analysis project Ga0265798, IMG submission 192430) | Plant litter microbial communities from East Loma Ridge, Irvine, California - P3 T30 | ecosystem: Environmental > Terrestrial > Plant litter > Unclassified | place: USA: California... | reverse complement strand
CTCTTTATCGGGGGAGCATTCGGGGCGACGATAACCATCCCTCATCCATGCTGGAACAGCCATGCAAATCACCGCCTCGCCACTGCAATCGCAATCGCTGGCCGCATCGCGCCTCGCCGGCGCCCGGCCTGGCGCCGGCCGGCTCCCGTTCGACATCGCCCAGGCGCGCGCCGATTCGGCCGAGGACAAGCGCCGCGTCGAAGAAAACGCGGCGCTCCACGCCGGCGCCATCGCCAGTTTCGCCAGTCAGGGCCTAAGCATGACCCAGGGCTCGTACACCACGCTGTACAAGCAGGAGCTGGCGAAGTCGATCGATGCCGATGGCGACGGCATCATCGGCGTCGACGAGCTGGCGAACGGGCTTGGCGGCGAAGAGGGGATGGCGCGCATGGAGCGCGTCAAACAGCTTCACGCGATGCTCGACATCGACGGCGACGGCCGCCTGGGGCTGGAGGAATTCGGCGACAGCGTGCGCGACCCGTTCCGCGATGCCGATTTCCGCCACCAGCTCGAAGGGCGCGGCGCCATGGACCCCGCCGCGATGGGCGCGCTGCACCGGCGCCATGCGGCCCAGTACGACGCCGCGGCGGTGCTGGGAGCGATGGCGCGATCGATCGATACCGCGGCATGAACGGTGGCGCGGCCCCGCCGCGTCATGAAGGAGAACCAAGTGAAGACAGGTTGGCGCATCGGACCGTGCGTGCTGTTCCCGCGCCGGCGCCGGCTCGAAGCCGGCGGGCGCGAAGTGGCGCTGGGATCGCGCGCCTTCGACCTGCTGGTGTGCCTGGTACGGCGCGCCGGCGAGGTGGTGGGCAAGGATGAGTTGTTACGCCTGGTGTGGCCGGGCCTGGTGGTCGAAGAGTCGAACGTGCGCGTGCACGTTTCGAACCTGCGCAAGGCGCTGGGCGCCGTGGCGCCCGACGCCGGCGGCTGGATCGTCAACGTGCCGCTGCGCGGCTATATGTTCCGCGGCCCGATCGAGCCGATACCCAGGTCAGATGAGGCCGAGGGTCAGGGCCTTGAGGGTGGCGGCGGCGCGGGTCGAGCAATCGAGCTTGCGGAAGATGCTCTCGACGTGGGTGCGGACGGTGCTGGGGCTGATGCGCATGGCGCGCGCGGCCTCCTTGTTGCTCTCCCCGAGGCTGATGCGCTGCAAGACCTCGGCTTCGCGCGCCGACAGCGTGGCGCGCGCCGGCCCGCTGGCACTTCCGTTGGCGCTGCCCGCACCATTCGCACGGTTGCCCGGCGCGGCGCGAACGCCCGCCGCCGCGGCCAGGACGGCGTCTACCGTGGCGCGGTCGAAGCGTCCACCCGTCACCTGGGCTTCGAGCAGGGCCTGGGCCGCCGCCGGCTCGTGGCCCGCGCGCCATGGCCGCGGCGAACGCAGCGCCACCCAGGCGGCGGCCGCGCCCAGCAGGCGCTGCGGCGCACCGAGGGTGCTCGCGTCCAGGCTGCGAAAATAACCGCTGCCGTCGAGCCTTTCGTAGACGTGCGAAGCCAGTTGCGCGTCCGGGCCCAGGCCGTGGATGCGGCTGCCGGCGCGCGCGGTCCAGTAGGGCACCAGGCGCACCGCTTCCCAGTCGGCGGCGCTCAATTTGCCGCTGCGTTCCCACACCGTGTTGGTCACCGCCACGCGCCCGATCCCGTGCAGCAGGGCGGCGCGGGCAACGAGGCGCTGCTGCGCTTCGGGCAGGCCCGCCAGCTGCGCCGCCTCTTGCGCCAGCAGCGCGACGCGGCGCGAATAGCCGGCCAGCCAGGGCAGCTTCAGTTCGATCATGTCGGCCACCAGCGTGAGCGGCACCGATACCGGAAGAAAATCCGGCTGCGACGATGGTGCTTCCTCGGCCTCGAGTTCGTCGAGCCAGGCGCGCGCGTGCGGCGCCACGAGCGCCACCAGCTGCGCCGGATACTTGACGTCGCCCAGCTGCGCGACCATCTCCAGTGCGCGCTCGACTCCGTGCACGCGCGCCAGGATCTCGAGGTCGCCGCCCAGCGCCGCGTGGTACACCACGCCCGGCACGTCGTCGCCGCGCAGGTGGAAGGGCAGGCCGCTGCCGTCGTAATGCTCCCATACGTGGCGTAAGCCGCTTTCGACCGCGGCCGGCAAGCCCATCATGGCGGCGATGTCGCCCGCGACTTCGCAGTGGATTTCGGCCAGCTCGGTGGTGTCGGAGAGGCGCGCCGACTGCTGGGCATTGAGGGTGCGGCTCACCAGCGCGTGGCGCGCGCCGACGTCGTCGCCCAGCATCGTGGCGAAGCCGGCCGCGTTGGCGGTGCAGCCCGACCAGCGCAGCAGCGCCACCATGCGCGCGTGCTCGCAGGCCGCGGCGCTGGCGCCGGCCGCCGCGGCCACGCGCGCGGCCAGGCGTGAGGCGCGCTCCGAACCGTCGATCGGCTGGCCCATGCTCAGGTCGCCGACGATGGCGAGCAGTCCCATCGCCTGGGACAGGGTCGCGGTGTCGTGGCCCTGGAGCGAGGCCGCTGGAAGCGTCAGGGAAGGAAAGGGTTCGCGCGCGGCCGTGTGCATCGATCGTCGTTTACATGCCCGGGGCGGGATGCACCGGGATCTGGTTGCGCAGACTCAGGTTGATGACGTTCCAACCACGAATCGCCGCGATAGTATAGCCAAGTTCGACGATCTCGGTCTCGCTGAAATGCTCGCGCAGGGCCGGCCACGCGGCATCGGTATCGTCGCGGTGCGGCAGCGCGTTGACGGCGTCGGCCCAGGCCAGGGCGGCGCGTTCGCGCTCGTTGAAGAAGGGCGATTCGCGCCATGCGGCCAGGGAATTCAGGTGGCGCGGATCGGCGCCTTGCTTGATCAGGTCGCGCCAGTGCATGTCGATGCAGACGCCGCAGCCGTTGACCTGCGAGACGCGCAGCTGGATCAGCTCGAACAGGCGCTCGCCGATCGAGCTCTGGCGATTGGTCATCGACAGGTTGACCATGGCTTTCAGGTTGGCGGGGGCCAGGGCGAACAGGTTCAGACGTGCGGACATGATGTGTTCCTTTCAGGGTGGCGAGGGCGCACTGTGCGGCCTTCTTGCAGATAAGACGAGTGGACAGGCCTGGCTGTGACATGCGGCGCCAGGTTTTTCGCGGCTCTCCCATCGGGGATAGACGTTTTGCGGCCCTGCGGATGCCGCATGCCGGACTCCCTCCGATTAAATAGGTATCTGCATTGCATGTTCAAATCCGGCTCGCTAGACTTGCCCGGGTCGATAACTGAAAGGGACATCCATGACGCAAGCAGACAAAGGGACCGCCGTCATCACCGGCGCATCGACCGGCATGGGCGCCGTGTACGCGGACCGCCTGGCGCGCCAGGGCCATGACCTGGTGCTGGTGGCACGCGACGAAGAGCGCCTGGAGCGGGTGGCCAGGCAGGTGATGGCCGCCACCGACCGCCGGGTCGAGGTGCTGGCCGCCGACCTGGTCGATCCGCACGCGCTGCGCCGCGTGGAGGCGCTGCTGCGCGTGCGCGCCGACGTCACGGTATTGGTGAACAACGCCGGCATCGGTTCGGTCGCGCCGCTGCATGGCGACGACGCCGATGCGATGGACCGCATGATCGCGCTGAACGTCACCGCGCTGACCCGCCTGTGCTATGCGGTGGCGCCCGGCATGGCGGCGCGCGGGGCCGGCACGATCGTCAACGTGTCGTCGATCGTCGCCATCGCGACCGAGATGATGAACGGGGTGTACGGCGCCAGCAAATCCTATGTGCTGGCGTTTACCCAGGCGCTGCAGCACGAGTTCGGGCCGAAGGGCCTGCGCGTGCAGGCAGTGCTGCCGGGCGTGACCGCCACCGGTTTCTGGAACACGCTGGGCCATCCCCTGGAGCGCCTGCCGGCCGGGGTCATCATGCGCGTGGAGGACCTGGTCGACGCTGCAATGGCGGGCCTGGCGCAGGGCGAGCAGGTCACCATTCCGGGCCTGCATGATGGAGAAAAATGGACCGCGTTCGACGCCGCGCGGCGCGAGCTGGCGGGATTGTTCGGCAATGCGGCGCCGGCGCCGCGCTACGCCGTGGCGGCGCAGCGGGCCGCCTGACAGTTCAGGCCAGGCCGGCCAGCTTGGCGTTGCGCTCGCGTTCGAGCTTGGTGATGTAGCGCTGCACCGCCGCCAGGCCGCCGCGCGAGATGTCGACGAACTGGCAGCCCACGCGGCGGCTGGTCTTCTGGTTCAGCAGGGTGAGGTCGAGCGAATTGCGGATCTCGAGCGAGGTCGCGATCGGACCGATCTCGGGCAGCTCGATGCGGCAGCCCTCGATCACGCGGCCGACGCCCGCGCCCAGCTGGAGCTTGTTGTCGAGCAGGGCGATGCCGCCCACGCTGATGTCGTGCAGCGGGAACACGCCCATGCCGCCGCCGGCGTCCATCGGCACCGGCACCAGCGCGCGCACCGGATTGCTGACCGGCGTCGGCATGCGGTAGTACTCGCGCCGCTGCAGGCGGATCAGGGTAGGCGGGATATCGGCGCGCAGCGCGGGCTCGCCGCGCCAGGTCGCGGCGGCCAAACCGTCGGCGGCGAACAGGATGCGGATCTTGTCGAGCGAGGTTTCGCATTTGACGCGGCCGGCGGCCACGATGCGTTCGTTCTGGGCGCGGTCAACCGAGCGGTCCAGGATAATGGCGCCGCTGTCTTCATCGACCGCCAGGATCGCGGTGACGCAGACGTCGGCCTCGCCCTTGATCAGCATGCGAATCAGCTGGTTCTTTTCTCCGATCTGGCGCAGCAGCGCCACGATCTCGCGGCGCGACCCAACTTCGTAGTCGTGCCAGTCTTCCAGTTCTGCTTCATTCATCGCTTGCATCTGTCCTTGCCGCTGGTGCCAATGGGAGGTGGGGCGTCGGATCTGGCGCGGGAGGCAACAGCCCACCATGTTGTCGAGCCGACTCTATATGATATAGCCATGCCAACAGTTCCGCAATCGCCCGATACAGGGCGGGCGGGATCTCGCGGTCCAGATCGACCTGCATCAGCAGCGACACCAGCTCCTTCGATTCGTGCACGAACACGCCGGCATCCTGGGCGCGCCGCATGATCTGTTCGGCGACCAGGCCGGAACCCTTGGCCACCACGGTCGGCGCGCGCTCGCCGGCGCCGTAGGCCAGCGCCACGGCGTTCTGGCGCCGCTTGTCGGCCGGCTCATTCATGGCCGCCCTCCGTTGCGCCGGTCGCCGGGGCGCGCGCACGGGCGTCGAAGCCTGCCAGCGGCGTGCCCACCGACTCGAGCGCCCCGGCCAGTTGCGGCATGTGCTCGCGCAGCAGGACGGCGGTGGCGTCGTCAGCCGCCGCGAACTGCACCTGCAAGGTTCCGTTCACCATGCGCAGCTGCGCATCGAGTTCGCCCAGTTGCGGAAAGCGCAGGCGCAGGCGCGAATGCCAGATCGCCTGCTCGCCGTCGCCGCCACCATCGTCATGAGGCTCGCGCTGCACATCCCATTCCATCGGCTGGCCCGGCCACAGCTGGCCTTTCCAGGCCAGCTGTGACTGTTCCTGGGCCGCCAGCTGCATGCTGATGAACTGGGCGGTGGCCGGATCCTGCGGATTGGGGCGCACGCCATCGCGCGCGGCCTGCTGCTGCGGCTCGCCGGCCAGTTCGGACAGGGGCAGGGCGCCGCGCGCCCATTCGGCAACATGCGATTCGTAGAACAGGCCGCTCTTGCCGAAGGCCTGCTGCAGGCCGGCCGCCAGCGCCGCCGGATCGGCGCCGGGGCTGCCCACCAGCGGCGCACGGCCGACGATGGCGGACAGCTGGCTGTCGGCCTTCTGGGCCGCGGCAAGCACGCCGGCCAGGGCCTGGGCGGTGGGACTGAGGGTGGTGTTCTTCGCTTCGGTGCCCCCGGCGAAGACTTGCGCGCCAAGCGCGGCGGCGGAGGCCAGCAAGGCGCTGGCGCGGCCGACGGCGCCGCCTTCGCGGTACGACAGCGGCGCATGCGCGCCATCGGCATCCTCTTGCGGCGCGGGACCGGCTTCGGCAAAGGCGGTGGCGGCGCCGTTGCCGGCCTGGGAACCGACCTGGAAGGTGGGACGCGGATGCAGGCCCACCAGGGTCATCGGCACGTCGGCGCCGACCTGGGCGCCGGGCGGCAGCTGCATGCGCGCCTGGGTGTCGGCGAATTTGACGACGAAAGAGCCGTCGGTCAGGCGGGCCAGGATCGCGCCCTGGATGGCCTTGCCCAAAAACGGCGCCATCTCGCGCGCAAAGGCTTGCTGGCGCGGATCGGCGGCCGGTTCGGCCGGCCGCGCCGGGGTGACAGGCGCAATGCTGCCGACGAGTTCACGCGGCAGCATCGGGCCCTCCCATTATCAGACGCCGTAGGCGCGCACGACGCGGCGTTCGGTCGAGGTGCTTTTCATCAGCGACGACAGGTGCGCCATCCATGGCATGGTGAGGTCGCGGATCTGGCGGTCGAAGTCGAGCATGCGGCGGATCGCGTTGACCTTGCGCAGGCGTTCCTGGCCGCCCAGCGGCGCGCCGCCTTCGTTCGCTTTCAGGCGATTGGCGTGGCGCGCGCATTCCTGCTCCAGCTCGGCCAGGCGGTCCCACTCATTGGCGCTGGCCGCATCGAGCATGCGCTCGGTGATGCCGACCATGGTTTCGTAGGTGCTCACCACTTCCTGTCCGCTCATCGTCATCATCGTCATCTTCTCAAACGCTCATCAGGGTAGGGGCTTTCTGGATTGCGGGCGGCATCGGCTCGGGCGCTTCCTGCTGCTCGCCGATCTGGACCCAGGCGCCGCGCAGGTCGGCCATCAGGCCGTGCACTTCTTCGACGATCGCCGCGTCGTTCTTGATATTCGCTTCCAGCAGGCGCCGGCTCATGTAGTCGTACAGCGAGTCCAGGTTGGCGGCGATCTCGCCGCCGGCCTTCTGGTCGAGCGAGGCGCGCAGGCCGTTGTCGATGATCGTGATGGCCTTCGAGATCGAGGCGCCCTTGATGGCGATGTTCGACGACTTGATGCCGTTGATGGCGCTGAGCAGGGCGACGATCACGCCGTCGTACAGCATCACCACCAGCTTGTGCGGCGAAGCGGCGGCGACGCCGGTTTCCAGGCCAACCGTGGCATAGGCGCCAACACCGCGTTTAGGGGTTCCAAACATGTGATTCTCCGGTAATTCTAGAATTAACCCCAGTTGGACGACAGGGTCGCCAGCTGCTGGGTGAGGTAGTTAGAGGTGTTCTGCATCGAGCTCATCATGGCGTCGAGTGCGACGAACTGTGCGCGGTAGCGCTTTTCGATGCTCTCCAGGCGCGTTTCGAAACGCTCGCGCTGCGAGGCGATCGACTTGATCGAGACACTCAGGCCGTCGGTCTTGGTCTGCAGCAGGCTGTCCTTGCCGGTGAAGCCCGCAGCCAGGTTGGTCAGCTGGTGGGCGAAGCCTTGGGAGAAGGTGACGTTGCCGCGGTCGCCGACCAGGCCGCCGGTGATCGATATCTGGATGCCTTCGGCGGGAGAGCCGGCAGCTGCGGTCAGCGACTGGCCGTTGCCGGTGGCGGCGACGCCGCCGATGGTGCCTTCCACGTCCGTGCCCTTGGTCGGCGTGGCGCCGCCGAAGATGCTGTCGACCGAGCTGCCGCTGATGGCGGAAATCGAAATGTTCGACAGGTCGCCGTACTTGCTCGACGACAACGTCAGGCGGCCATCGCTGCCGACCTCGGACTCGACCGTGTCGCCTGCGCCGGCAAAGGTGGAGTTGCCGTTGATCGCGGAACGGATCAGGGCGGCCAGGTCGTCCTTGCTGTAGGTGCCGGCCTGGAGCTTGATCTCCTGGGTCTTGCTTTCGGTGACCGGTTCGGTCTGGTTCAGGGTAACGCTCCACACCGTATTGGGTGCGATCGTGGTCGTAGCGCCCACTGCGGCGCTGCTGACCAGGTTGCCGCGGGTCGCCAGGCTGGTGATATTGATCCCATAGGTGCCCGCCTTGGTGGCGGCGCTCGACTGGTCGAACTTGATCAGGTTGTCGGTGGTCGAACCCATCGCGGCGAACAGGCCGCCGAAGTCGGCCGCGTTGTCCGTGATTGCCTTGTTGAGCTTGGTAGAATTGACCTGCAGGCTGCCATCTTTCTGGAAGCTGATGCCGATCTGGCTCAGGGAGGTCAGCTTGCCGCCAGTACCTTCCATGACCGCGCTGATCTGCTTGCGCAGCTGGCTCTGGATCGCACGCACGCTGGCGTCGCCCTGCAATACCGCGCCCTTCTGGGTCTCGGTGTTGTAGGCGGTCAGTCCGCCGATCGTCTTGTTGAGATCATTGTAGGCCTTGACGAATTCGTTGACCGAGGCGGTGATGGCTGCCGTGTCTTTCGACACCGTCAGCGTCGAGCTGCCGATCGCGGTCACGTCGAGCGTCACGCCCTGGATCGCCTCCGAGACCGAGTTGCTGTCGCTCTTGATCTCGATGCCGTTCATGTTGAGCTTGGTGCTCTGGGCGCCGGCCGTCTGGGTCATGCCCTGCACGCCGGCAGGGTCATAGCCGAGCATGGCGCTAATGGCTGGATCGCCTGGCTCGCCGTCTTCGCCGCCGACGCTGATCTTCATGGTCGTCGCTTCACCGGTCTTGTTCGAGGTCAGCACCAGGTGATAGGGCTTGGCGCTGCCGTCGGACACGATGGTGGCCGTCACGCCCATATCGCCCTTGTTGATGGCGTCGCGGATGCCTTGCAGCGACTGGTCGCCGGCACCGAGCGTGATCGTCTTGCTGTTGATGGCGCCGTTCAGCGAAAAGCCCGCGCCCATATGGGTGCCGACGCTGCCGGCGGTGAAGCCGGCGGCGGCCGGGTTGGTGCCGCCAACCACGATCTGGTTGCCGTCGTTCGAGCTCAGGGTGACGCCGGCGGTCGCGCTCACGGTCGAACCGCTATTGGCTGCGGTGGCGGCGCGGCCGATGCCGCCGCGTGCGGATCCGGTCACGGTTTCGGTCACGTCGATGGTCGAACCGTCGGACGCGCTGAATTGCAGCGTTCCCGCGGCAGCGCTGCCGCTGACCGTGATATTGGCCGCGGCCAGCGCATTGCGGGTGCCGGCACTGGCAAGCGCCGTGTCAAGGCCGGCGCCGGTGAGGGGCGCGCTGCCGGACGTCAGGTTGGCCAGCTGCACGCCGCCGACCGACAGGGCGTAGCTCGAGCCGGTATCCACGCTGACCTGGCCGAAATTGTTGAACATGCCGGCGGTGGTGCTGGTGGCGCCGGCCGTGGCGACCACGCCGGTTTTGTCGGATTGCGCATTGATTGCCTCGGCCAGGGCGCGCGCGCTGCGCGTGGTGGGGCCGGTGCCGATCGCGACGCCGTTCAGGCTCAGCGAGCCGTTGCCGATGCCGCTCGAGGCCGCGGCCAGGCCCAGCGCATTGCCGGTGGCGCCGAAGGTGCCGCCAGTCGCGGTGCCGAACTGGAAAGTCAGCGTGGTCGGCGCGCCGGCGCCGATGGTCGAGGTCGTGCTGGCGTAGCCATTGGTCTTGAGACTCTGGGCCTGCGCCAGCTGGGTGACGTTGATCTTGTACTTGCCCGGGACGGCGTCGGCGCCGGCGGTGCCGGAAAGGACGTCCTTGTTGCTGGCGGAGGCGCCCAGGCCCTGGAAGGTGGCGGGAGTGTTCAGCTTGGTAAGGGCGCTCTGGAAGGTGCCGACTGCGGCGCTGACCTGGCTGTACGCGGCGCTGCGCGACTGCAGCGCCAGCGTCTTCTTGTCGTAGTTGGCCAGCGGCGCAGCCTCTTGCTGCATCAGCTGTGAAACCAGGCTGTTAATGTCGAGTGCCACTTGTTTCTCCCGTGAAAGCGATAATGTAAGTGATTATCGGCAGAAACAAACGGTACTTAAGAGCGGTAAATGTGGCTTTATTTTGATTTTGCGAAACAGTCATCGCTCGATCCTGGGCTTGACCATGAAAAAAGCGCCACATCCTCGCGAATGCGGCGCTTTCTTTGTCCTGCGCAGGCCGATCAGGCGGTTTGCCGGATCAATAACCCCTGCATCTTGTCGATTGCCTTGGCCATTTCCAGTGCTTCCTTGCTCGGCATCTGACGCACCACTTCCCTGGTGCTCTGGTCGATGATCTTGACCACGATGTCCTTGCTGTCCTCGTCGATTTCGAACTCCAGGGACTGCGCCGAAGGCGGCATCGCCTCGTTGAGCTTCTTGACCGCGGCCGATACTTCATCCTTGCCCGGCAGCGCAGCCGGCGCATCCGGCTCGGCCGTCGCATCGGGACGCACCTGGCGCCCGTTGACCGGGCCCGCCGGCGTCGCAGCGGCCGTACGTTCTTCCGGCTTGGCGATGGCGGGCGTACCAACTGACTGGATCTGCATGTCGCACTCCCTAATGAAAATTCCCCGGCCAGATTTCTCTGGCCGAGGAACCGCTTACTTCGCGTTGTTGTTACTGCTCTTGGCGATTAGCCACGCAGCAGCGACAGGACACCGTTCGGCAGCGAGTTGGCCTGGGCCAGCATCGAGGTACCAGCTTGTTGCAGGATCTGACCACGGGTCATCTTTGCGGTTTCAGCAGCGAAGTCGGTGTCGACGATGCGGCTGCGCGATGCCGACAGGTTCTCGGTCGACGACGACAGGTTCGAGATCGCCGATTCAAAACGCGACTGCAGTGCGCCGTATTCGGCACGCTTGCTGTTGACCGATGCCAGTGCTGCGTCAGCGGTCTTGATGGCAGCCTGGGCGCCTTCGAAGGTACCGATGTCCAGGTCAGCTACCGATTTCAGCTTCGACGAACCGTTGCCGCCACCAGCATTGGCGAGGGCGAAGCCGCTGGTATCCGTAACCGAGAAGCTCTGTTCGGAGTCCATGGCGATACGACCGATCGCGGTGGTGCCGTTTGCGCCATCGGTGGTGAGTGGGGTGCCGAGTGCCTTGCCATCCGTGCCGTAGGTGCCGAGGGTCGCCTCGGCGGTGGTCACGGACGAGACGTTCTTCACGTTGATGTCTTCACCATCGGCATTGGTCAGCTTCAGACCCTGGCCGACTGCATCGTACGACGCGGTCACACCGGTCTTGGCCGACTGCGCATTGAACGCGCTGATTGCCGCGGCGTAGCCGTTGGCATCATTGCCGCCGGTCGAGAACGAAATCTTGACGGCATCGGTGTCGTTGTTCGACTTCAGTTCGAAGGTGAACGATTTGTTGGCGTCGGCCTTGAGCAGCGCTTCCGTCTTGGCCGTTGCCGTCACGCCGGTGGTGCCGCTGGCGTTGTTGATGGCGGCAGCAGTTTCCTTGGCGGTCGCGTTGATGGCGACTTTCACTTCTTCCGAACCGTTCGAACCATTGACGGTGATGGTGCCCGCGGTCACGCCGTTGGTGGCGGCCGTGCCGGCTTGCACGGAGCTCGAGTCCAGACGGTTGTTGCCGTAGGTGTTGGTATTGAAGTTCGAACCGGTCATCGAGATCAGCTGGCCCGCATTGGCGCCGACCTGGAAGTTCGCGGTGCCCATCGAGCCGTCCATCAGCTTCTGGCCGTTGAACTCGGTGGTGTTGGCGATACGGCTCAGTTCCGAGGTCAGCTGGGTAACTTCGGTCTGCAGGGCTTTGCGGTCGCTGGCCGAGTTCGACGAGTTCGACGACTGCACTGCCAGTTCACGGATACGCTGCAGGATGTCGCCCGAGCTCGACAGGGCGCCTTCAGCGGTTTGCGCCATCGACACGCCATCGTTGGCGTTGCGGGTGGCTTGGGTCATGCCCTTGATCTGCGAGTTCATACGATCGGAAATCGCGAGGCCGGCGGCGTCGTCCTTGGCGCTGTTGATGCGCATGCCCGACGACAGGCGTTGGATCGAGGTGTTCAGCTGAGCTTGCGAGGTCGACAGGTTACGCTGCGAGTTCAGGGAAGGAACGTTGGTATTGATTACGGATGCCATGGTGTCTACTCCAGAGACGTGGTCTTGCGGGGTGCAGCGACCTTGCTGCTGTGTACTTTGGTCCGTCGCGCTGTTCCGTGACGTTCAAACCGCTGTTGTTGCTGGTAACGGTGCCCTATGGAAAAAGTTTAGGGACCATTTTTAAAATTTTCGTGAAAAACGTCCTGCTGCGTCGTAGCCTGCCAGTCTTGGCGGCAACAAAAAACAGAACTTGAGGGTGAAAAAAGATTTTTTTGCAGGCCCCTGGCTTGCCTTCAGGTCCTGAGCAGCATGTACAGTTTGCTCATTTCCGCCCAGCCGCTCTCGTAAAGCGACTGCTTGACCCGCCGTGCGTAGTTCGGGTCATGCTGGAAGCGGCGGCAGTGCAATTGCACGGTGGACGTCAACATGACGGGGGGAACTTCCTCTTCGGTATTGCATTGGATCGCCAGCAGCAGACGCAACAGGCCATAGCGTGCGACCAGCTGCAGGAAGCTGTCGTATGGGGTAAGGCCGCTGAACGGGACGAGCTGCGAGAACATCTCGTTCATTACATAATTTTCAAGCAGCCAGGGTGCTTGCGCCAAGGCCTGGTCCAGCCGGACGAGACCGTGACGATAGGCGCCGACCAGCGCCTCGGCGCTGACCTGCCCACTGGCGTCAGCGCCGAACCTGGCGGAGATCTGGTTCATCAACCCTTGCTGGAACGGCGATGTGGACTCGAATCCCTTTGTCGCCCACAGGGTGGCGAACACCATCGCCTGGGCGTCGTGGTCAGGCTGGATCACGTCGAGGGTGGCCGTCAGTTCGCCGCTGCCGACCGCGCGCATGAAATCGTCGATCAGTGCCGGAATGCCGGCCTGCTGGTCCTGGGCACAAACCACGGTCAGGGCTTCGCAGAACGTCCCGAGCAGCGCCAGGCGCTGCCACAGATCCAGCTCGCGGGTACGCATCAGGTTCAGGCAGAAAATGCGGACCTCGGCCATCATGGTAGGCGCGACGCCGAAGCAGGTCTCTACCTCGACCATGGCGGACTCGCGCAACTGGATCGGCGCTTCGACGAAGTCGAAGGCGTCTTCGGCCAGCAGGGCCAGCCGCGCGGCTTCGGGACACGACAGGGTGATCATCTGCTCGATCTGGCCATCCATGCGCCGGTTGGTGCGCGGGTAGATCTGGCAGACGTTGGGCAGGTAGGATTCGCCAAGATTCGCCTGCACCGAGCACATGCCGTCATCCAGGGCGGGGCATTGCTTCTGCGGACCAAGCGTCCCGATCGCAGCAAAGGCGTTGGGGTTCGATCCCTGGTCGTCAAGGCGGATCATGTTCGCCATCAGCCGGTCGAGCGCCGGCACGGCTTCCTTGCGGTAGGCTTTGTAGGTTTTCTTGTCGACCAGGACCTTCCAGCCGGAGCAGCAGGTATCTTCGCAAGCCGGCCCGATGCAGCTGAAGCGCTGTACGAAGCGCGGCATGAGCGCGGGGAGGGTCCGGGTGCGGTGCAGGATGGGCATGGGCAGCTGATCTTAGGTTGACAACATGGCCCAGTGTAAATCCCGCACCACGATCTTCAATCCGCGATCACCACCCGATTCTTCCCGCTATTCTTCGCTTGGTACATCGCCTTGTCGGCCCGCGCCATCAGCGAGGCCTGCTCTTCGTTGGGCACGCGTAGCGCCACCCCGCACGAGAAGGTGATCAGCATTTTCTCGTTATCGTGCAGGAAGAAGTGCTTGGTCAGCTCCCTCTGCACCCGCACCATGGCCGCCGCCGCCGCATCGACCGTTGTCTCGGGCAGCAGGATCAGGAATTCCTCGCCGCCGAAGCGGGCAATCACGTCCATCGAGCGCAGCGTCTCGCGCACCACCTTCACCAGGTGCTTGAGCGCGGCGTCGCCCGCCATATGGCCATAGGTGTCGTTCAGGCGCTTGAAATTGTCGAGGTCGAGCAGGGCCACGCACAGCGGCGTTTTTCGCCGGTCGGCGCGCGCGCTCTCGCGCTCGAACACGTCGTCCAGGCCGCGGCGGTTCAGGCTGCCGGTGAGCTGGTCTTCGCGCACCAGCTCGCTCATATGCTGCAGCTCGGCTTCCAGTTCGCGGATGCGCTGCTCGGCTTCCTGCACCTCTTTATGCGCGCCGACCATGCGGTCGCGCGAAGCCAGCGCCTCGTCCTGGGCATTGCGCATCTCGCGCAGCACTTCGTCGAGCACGCCGTTGATCTCGCCCACGTCGGTGGCGCGGCCGATGCGCTCCGAGAAGCCGCCCAGCTTGGCGTGGTAGTCGCTGGTGGAGGCGGCGGCCGAGCCGAGGCGGTCGATGAAGGTCATCATCATGTTCTTCATCGACGAGCGCATATCGTCGATGCCGTGCTTGAGGTGACCCTGCTTGATGATCACGTCCTTCAGGCCGCGGGTGGCGTCTTCGAGCGCGCGCGCGTCGAGCGGGCCCTTGATCAGGTCCTGCACCACCAGCACCTGGCCGCGCATATAGTTGTCGTCGTCGATCAGGCCCTCGATATTGTCGAGCAGCAGGCGGAACAGGCGCAGCAGCAGCTCCTGCTGCTCGGCGCCATCGTCCTTGCGCAGCTCGATCTGGTAGCACAGTTGCTTGAGGCGCGCCGCGATGTCCTGCAGTTCGGATTCGCCGACGGCGGTCTTGACCGCCGCGCCGAGCGCTTCGGCCTCGGCCGACAGCTCGGCGTCGCCGCTCAGCAGCGAGGCGCAGGCGAAGGACAGGGTGCGCGCCAGCATCTCGCGCAGCAGGACGGTATCGGGTTCTTCGTCGCCCAGCGCCATCACCGGCGTGTTGCGGCGCAGATGACGTTCAGACATTTGCCCCAGCGCCTGGGTAAAACCGGTCCAGTCCTCGAGCTTGACCGCGCGCGCCATGCGCCGGCCATATTCCGACAGCTCGCCCGGCGTCTCGGCCATGCGGCGCGCGAAGCCGGCCAGGACCTCGACCGCGCCGGCATCGGACGCCGCTACGGGCGCCGGGGCAGGCGGAATGCCTGCAATCTCGTCATAGATGGCGCGATAATTGTCCGGCGTCGGCGCGATGCGGCGCGTGGCGAGGCGGCGGAAGGCTTCGCGTGCAATCTCAGCAGGATTCGCGGCGGGATTGGCTGGCTGGTTCACGATAGGCGCGGCGGGAGTTGACGAGATGGACATGGATTACTGCGCAATGGCGAATTCGCGGGATTGGCGACATGATAATCAGCTTTTTTGCCGTGTATCAATTAAAAAACAGTAACACAGTCCTTGAACGCACCGGTTGCCGCCGCAACACAACGGAATGTCACATTCAGTCCACCAAACCGTTACGGATGGCGTAGGTCGTCAGCTCGGCGCTGGATTTGAGTTTCATTTTGACTAACAAACGCGCGCGGTACTCGCTGATGGTCTTGACCGACAGCGACAGCTCGCGCGCGATCTCGCTGACCGTCATGCCCGAAGCGATCATGGTCAGGGTCTGGTATTCGCGGTCGGACAGGCCTTCGTGCACCGCCGCCTCGTGGTCCTCGCCGATCGAACTGGCCAGGGTCTGGGCCAGCGCCGCGCTCACGTATTTCTGGCCACCCGCCACCTGGCGGATCGCCGTCACCAGCTCGCGCGGCGCGCTCTGCTTGGTGAGATAGCCGGACGCGCCAGCCTTGAGCGCGCGGATCGCGTACTGGTCTTCGCGGTGCATCGACAGCATCAGCACCGCCAGTTCGGGTTTGTCTTTCTTTATCTGTTTCAACACGTCGATGCCGTTGCGGTCGGGCAGCGAGATATCGAGCAGCATCACATTGGCCTTGGACTTGCCCACCAGGCGGGCGGCGTCGACGCCGTTCTCGGCTTCGCCCGCCACATTGATGTCGCGCTGCTCGGCCAGGATCTGCTTCAGGCCCTCGCGCACGATGGCATGGTCGTCGGCAATGAAAACGCGGATGGTTACTTTTTCGGTCATTCTTCTTGTTGTGCTGCCCGCTCTGTTGCCGCCTGCTGCGCGGAGGTCCCGGGTGCCAGCCTGGTCTTGATGGTCACCATCGTGCCACCTCCGGGCGCGGACGACAAGGCCAGCGTGCCGCCCAGGGCGCTGGCGCGCTCGCTCATGCCGCGCAGGCCGAACGATTGCGGCTTGAGGCGGTCGGCGGGCTGGACGCCGCGGCCGTTGTCGCAGATCGACAGCGTGAGCAGGTTGCGCTGGCGCCGCAGCGATATCGTGACCCGGGTCGCAGCGGCGTGCTTGGCGATGTTGGTGAGCGCCTCCTGGAAGATGCGAAACAGCGCGGAGGCGTGGTCCGGCTCGAGTTCAAGATCCTTGTCGGGGCAGCGCATGATGACGGCAATCCCCATCTGCTTCTCGAACTCGCGCGCCTGCCATTCGAGTGCGGCGACGATGCCGAGGTCGAGCGTGCTCGGGCGCAGGTCGAGCGAGATGCGGTGCACCGCCTCGATGGTGCGGTCGACCAGGTCGTCGACGTAATTCGCCTTGTCGACCAGGTCCGGCTGATCTGGGGGCAGGCGCGCCGACAGCATGGCAAGCGCCATCTTGATCGCCGTGAGATTGCCGCCCAGGTCGTCGTGGATCTCGCGCGCGATGCGGGTGCGCTCGTCTTCCTTGGCCTGTTCGATGTGGGCGGTCAGCTCGGCCAGGCGCTCGCGCGAGCGGTACGATTCTTCCTGCTCCTGCTTGCTTGCCGTGATATTGGTCATGATGCCATCCCACTGAACGGCACCGTCCTCGCGGGTGTGCGGGGTGGCGCGCAGGTTGATCCACTTGACGTCGTTCCAGGCCGGAATGCGGATCCGGCCTTCCCAGTTCCAGGCCGCCAGGGCGGCGGCCGACATCTGCATCGCCTCGTGGTAGGCGCGGCGATCTTCTGGCAGGATCAGGCCTTCGAACAGGGCGGGATCCTCCTGCAGCTCGCCCGGCGCCAGGCCGAGCAGCGCGCTGCAGCCTTCGGTCAGGCAGGGGAAGCTGGTGCTGCCGTCGGGATGCAGGACGAACTGGTAGACCAGGCCCGAGGTAAGAGGATGGTCGGTGTGGAAGGAGGAGGGCAGGCTCATCGTACTGTCTCGTCGTTATTGTTAGTGTGCACTGCGTCCGCGATGAACGCATGATACGTGAAACACGGCGCAGGCGACGCCAAGTCTCGTTACAATAAGGTCATGAATAAGGCATTTGTAAAAGAGTCCGACAACGACGACGACGACGAGGCGTTGGCCCTGGCGCAGGCGATTCCCGCCGGCGCCAAGAACTACATCACGCCGGCCGGCTATCAGCGTATCAAGGATGAGCTGCTGCAGCTGATCGACGTCGACCGTCCCGAGGTAGTGCGCATCGTGCACTGGGCCGCGTCGAATGGCGACCGTTCCGAGAACGGCGACTACATCTACGGCAAGCGCCGCCTGCGCGAGATCGACCGCCGCATCCGCTTTCTCACCAAGCGCATGGACTCGGCCTTCGTGGTCGATCCGACTGTTCACTACGGCAACGACCAGGTCTTCTTCGGGGCCACGGTAGGCTATATCAACAAGGCCGGCGAAGAGCACACCGTCACCATCGTCGGCGTGGACGAGCTCGATCCCTTGAAGGGCAAGATCAGCTGGGTCTCGCCGGTTGCGCGCGCACTGACCAAGTGCCGCGAGGGCGACGTGGTGCCGCTGCAGACGCCGCTCGGCATGGACGAGCTGGAGATTACGTC
>Ga0265798_10005249_pt1 | contig 17527 bp, 34 predicted proteins | sample P3T30metagenome_FD_192430 | JGI IMG/M metagenome (GOLD analysis project Ga0265798, IMG submission 192430) | Plant litter microbial communities from East Loma Ridge, Irvine, California - P3 T30 | ecosystem: Environmental > Terrestrial > Plant litter > Unclassified | place: USA: California... | reverse complement strand
GCCAGCGACACGAATCGCCGCTGGCCCTCTCTTCTTAGTTCAGCGCTCTGCTGGAAGTCCTAGAAGAGCGTGGGCTCCGAGCTCTCTCCGAGGTCGATACCGTGCACATCAGCCACGAGCGCCACGGTATCCCGAACCTCCTGGAAGGCCGCGCGCTGTTCATCACAACGGCCGGAACCTTCGGCCGCAAAGCCCGAGAAGATCATGAGTCCGTAGGCGAGGATGCTTCCGCGATGACCTGAGCCCATGTAGTCCCGGAGGATGTCCTGAGACTCTCGGTAGACCTGGGATGCGGCGAAGCGCTCAGCCCGGTCGGCTCGGTTAGCCATGCGGTCGAGCTCATCGAGAAGTTCCTGGATGGGAGATGCCATGATCTGTGGATGTCCTTTGGAGTGATGTGGCGGAGGAACGCCTAGGAGGCCCTCTGTGAGGCCTTGAGTGCGGCGAGGTCGTCACCTGAGATCGGAATCTCCAGGGCGCCGATTGCCTCAACCGCAAGCCAGCGATTGGCAACCGGTTCCAGGGTAGAACGATAGCGCAGCTCGGGATAGTCCCTCTCGCGCGAGTTCGTGGTGTCCGCCATCTGACTGTGATCCTGTCTGCGTGTCTAGGAGAATGCTTCGGGAGTGGTGATTTGTGGCCATCCTATACCTACGGACGCTCTTTCCACAACCGACTAGCCCTTGACGCACTCCTGTTGACATTCTGCGAACATCGGCGTAGGATTCGATGGACCTCTGGCTGTCTTCTCATGGCCTGAGCCTTTCATCGTTTCTCAGCCGACCTAAGCCCAGGAGTAGCCAGTGAGCTTCAACTTTCCCACTGTAGGCCAGCTCGTGCAGAGCTATGCGGCCAATGGCCAGGGCGTGATCCCTCCTCGGGGTAAGGGTCGCAGGACCAGCCCTGTCGGCCGGGACTGGCTCGGCGTGGGGCTCGAGCCCGGAGACACGGTGCTCAGCTCCGCGGGAGCGAGGTCGGACTTCTTCCAGGTCAGCAAGATCTTCCTCGACGACTCCGTGGGACCGATCAGCGCGGACACCAGCCACCACTTCTTCATTCCCCAGGGCTCCGATGAGCTCTACACCTTCAAGTCTGGCCACTGGGCCAACAATGACGAGTACTACTTCCAGCAGGTGCATCCCGACTGGATTCCGAACTACCTCGGACTCATCGACGGGAGTGGAAGCTTCAGGAGAGACTATCCACAGCTTCAGCCCGTGGAGTTCCAGAGCATGGCGATCCAGGTCAAGCCCCTCAACGGGGTGGGCAAGGCTCGTTCCCTGAAGCAAGAGCAGGTCACCGCCATCGGTAGCCACCTACTCAACCCTCAGGAGATCATCGACCTCCGGGAAGCTCAGACCATGCAGCTCACAGACAGGATCCTCGTGCTCAAGCGAGGCGCCGACGGAAAGGCTTACATCCGATGAACACTCGTGGCATCTTCGCACAGCCAGCGATCTCCTGGCGGGATCTTCCCAATCCTCTGAACATACCCACCATTCGGGAACAGCTCCAGCACATCGCACCTCCACTCTCGGGTAAGCGTCCCGGCGGAGGCGGTAAGAACCGGCTCACCATTCCCGTGGGCCGAGACGGACTCGGCGTGGGCTTCGAGGTCGGAGACACCGTGCTCCTCGGGCAGCGCTACCGGCCGATCATCGCTGAAGTCGAGGGAATCTACACTGAGGACTCCTCCGGCAATCGCTACTACGAGCCTCAAGATCTCCTCTACAGCGACGCCAAGGGAAACGATCTCTTCGTCTACCGCTACTCCTACGGAGCTCCGAACAATCGGATCTTCAGCCGGGTCGATCCCGAGTGGAGGGGCGTTCGAATTGGCCTCATCACCGAGGACCTTCAGCGCTACCTTCCGGCACCTGGCTTCAGGCGCTCCGCCTCGTCCATCGCCCTCAAGGCCATCGATGACGGATTCCTTCCCGTCGCCTTCCAGGGGATCAAGGTCAAGATCAAGCTCCTCCACGACGGCCGCAGCAAGTTCGTGGGCCAGGATCAGCTCACCGTGCTCGGAGATCATCTCACCGATGGGAGCCTCCTCCAGGCCTACCAGGAAGCTCTGCAGCCGCCCCTGGTCTAGAGTCTCCAGCTCCCACAGCAGCATCCCAGCAAGTCTCCAAAGATCCGACGAAAGTAGTTCCCATGATCGTACAGCGCCCCTGGCAGGAGCTTTCGAAGCTCCTCGAGTTCCCCTCCCTGAGTGAGCTCACGGCTCAGCCGATCTACCAGGCTCCTCAGCGAGGAGCCGGTGGGAATCGAGCCAAGAGGAGAACATCCTCCATCGGCCGGGATCGGCTCGGCCGAGGCTTTCGTAGGGGCGATCAGCTCCAGGCTATCGTCTCCGGAAACCTGGAGTTCGTGGAGGTGGACGAGATCTTCCTCGACGACACCGAGGGACAGCCCTACGGTGGAGTCGGCTACTGGAACTGGCTCTTCCTTCTCCACCAGGCGAGCGGCGAGCTCTTCAAGGAGAGCCGGGGAGCCAACAACCAGTCGGTACTCGTGCCCCTGGACATGGACTGGCGAGGAACTCACCTCGGACTCATCGAGCCGAACAGCCTTCCGTACCATGTAACCGTCCCCAACGGTTTCACTCCGATCAAGTTCCAGGAGTTCAAGGTCCGCTGCGTTCCTCTGGAGACGGTCAACGCTCGGAAGCTCACCCTGGACCCCGACAATCTCTCGGTGCTTGGGGCTCCGCTTCCCGTCAGTGAGCTGCAGCTCTACCGGGATGCTCGTCGGACCCCTCTGGAGCAGAGTCGAGCTTTCCCCACTCCTAAGTGAGCTAGTTCGATCGTTAGTACCGTACGAATTTAGCAGATTCAAGTAGGTTTCATGCCCAGCAATACCGCTCATCCTGTCCGCATCTGGTTCAACCGACCCTTCGCAACGAGCTACTGGCTCTTCGACATGCTCCGCAACAATCCAGAGGCGATCCCGCAGCCCGCACAGAATCCTGGAGACATTCGATGAGCAGCCTTTCCTCACCCCATCCCCGACCCTGGGAGCTCCTTCCCAATCCCTACGGCTTTCCCTCCCTGGCGGATCAGGTTCAACAGGTTGAGCCACTTCGCGGGTCCAACCTCGCCGGGGCTCCCAAGCTCCCTCGCCGGAGCTCTCAGGTTGGCAGGGATAGCCTCGGCATCGGTTTCTCTGTAGGTGATCTTGTGCTCACCTCCCTGGGAGGTGTAGGCAGGGCTGCGGAGGTTCTTGAGGTCTCCCTGGATGGAACTAACAGGAAGCCACATCTCTCTGGCACGCCTCTCCTCCTCGATCAGCGCTCTCAGCAGCTCTTCCACTTCGAACGGGAGATGACTCGAATCGGCGGCAGTAGCAGTAGCAGCTCTCGCTTTCACGACAGGCTCCATCTCTATCCCGTAGACATGGGCTGGCGAGGTATCCACCTGGGACTCATCGAGATCGATGTGAGAAGCTACTTCTACAGTGCTCAGCTCCCAGCCAACTTCATCGGAGTTCAGCTCCAGAGCTTCAAGGTGAAGGCCCGGGTACTCGAGGCTGGCGCTAAGCCTGCGACTTTCCGTCAGTATCAGATCACGGCCTATAGCGGCCTGCCTCAGGATGCTGCTCTGATTCAGGCCTACTACGACGCCCTGGAGCTTCCAAGGCTTCGGGATCAGGCTTTCACCATCGATCTCTAGGCATAGTAGCCCTAGAGCGACCCGATCCACCTCGACCAGTTCCACCACCAGCGACAGATCTACAGACCAACATCTCGAAGGAGACACCATGGCCCAGAGGAAGTTCACCAGGCGAGAGCTTAACGAGCATCTTGAGAACATCAGTGTCTACTGGCATCGTCACGGCTACGAGGAGGAGGAAGAGCTTCGAAAGTTCCTCACCGGGATCTTCGAGGCTCTTCCCGCGGATCGAGTCCTCGGAGATGTTGCTCCCACAACGGGCACCATCGAGATTCAGCTCCAGGAACTCACCGCGAAGCTCACAGAGGCACTCGATGGGGTCTACGACTCGGACGAGGTTTCGGGCGAGGTCGACACTATCGCGGACCGGGCCATCGACCTCGGCGGCGAGCGCTGGTTCGAGAACCTGATCACAGATGAGGACAGCTTCAATCGGGTCTTCGCAGAGCACTTCAGCGACGAGCTTCTCAGCGATGAGATCTACTCCAAGGTCGATGAGGTTCGCAAGGCAGCGCTCTCCAGTGCTTCTCCGGTGGACTTCAACCGGCCGCGGTCCGGCAAGGGCGCTGCTGAGACCCTGGAGATCAACCTGCAGACGCTTCTCTCGGGACTCTTCAGCGTCTACGAGGAGGATGAGGAAGAGGAGAAGATCCGAGCCACTGTGGATGAGCTCCTCGCCGAGCTCCAGGGTCGAGGCGGCCATGTGAACGGAGTTCGGCTCACCGGAAGCCGGGATCTCTTCCAGTACCTCTTCCCGCGCTACTTCAGCTCTCCCGACGAGCACATCAACGGTCAGCTCCAGGCGCTCTCGGAGTCTCTCTTCGGTGAGCGCTCCACTGACAGCAACGGCTGGTAGGGCGGAGCCTTGACGATGACTGATCACAGCCTTCAGGATCAGGGATCTGCGATCCTTGAAGACCTCGCTCGCTACGCGCTGGAGCAGAGCCAGGACAGGAGAACCTTCGACCGCGATGAGCTCGACGGCGTTCTCGAATCGGTGGAGCGTAGCTGGAACTTCACGCGCTCCGGTGAGCTCTCTGAGCTCCAGCGCGTGCTGAGCTACATCCGGGAGCTCCACGATTCGCTACCGACGGAGCTTCGACCTGAGCCGCCGGACACGCTCACCATGGGAGTCAACGAGCTCGGCCTGTTCTTCGCGACCGCGCTTCGGGGAGTTCGGGATGCTGAAGAGGCTCGAACCCTTGCGGGTCGGCTCCTGGAGATCAGCCTGGATCACGGTGGCCACCTGCGCACCGACGGTGTTCTCAAGGTAGAGCGGCGAAGCCTCCTAGTGGCCTTCGATCTTCTTCTGGGTCACGACTGCAGTGAGGATGAGGCGACGAGATCTGCGCTGACCCCACTCCGGCAGCGCTTCCTGGGAGCTCCTCGCGCAAACACCGGGGACTGATGGCGCTGATTCGCCACGGAGCGACAGTAGCTATCCTCCTGAGCAACCGGGAGGCAATTCTGCAATCATCGTGTGCGCAGCGCACCCTAGGGGCGCAGGCGGGCGCTGAGTGCGATTGGTTCCTACGCTTTGATAGTGTGGCTTCACGCCAGCTTCCCGTGGCTCACCTGAGACTCCAGTCCCCGCGCGATTGGAGATCCTCTAGGAAGGTGCTTAGCATCCGGGATCTTTCAGCTAGAGCGTGTCTCACTCTCTTTCGACCGGCGCGGGCAGTCTAAGGAGATTTCTCATGGTATCAGACCACGCACTCAAGCTCGCCATCCGGGCACAGATGGATCGCTACAACAGAAGAGCTGTTCGATCTGGCCTTGCGCCATTGAGCTACACACAGGCTCGTACTCGCTTCATTGAGAACATGTATCCCACTGTGGAAGAAATGACTGCGATTCGACAGGAGCAGGTAGCCGCAGGCATCTCAGTGCTTGAATCCGGCAGGGACCTCATCATCTGCGGTGGAACTGGCTCTGGTAAGACCACCATTGCTCAGGCCGTAAGCAATCGTACTTCCAACGGCCTTTACATAGCCAGTCAGCAGGTCGAGTACGGTAAAGAGCTTCGAAGCTCCGGCTACATCGAGTGGAGTGAGGATAAGCGTGAGCAAGTCCTGGCTGCCGACAGTGCTTGCATCGACGAGATCAGAGACGAGAAGGATCTTGAGCCAGCCCGGCTCAGGGATGATAGCTCACTCGCTGTGGTTCTTCATGCCATGCATCCAGATGACGCGATCTGGCGACTCGAGAACATGGGACTTCAGCGGAAGTGGCGCAACCCAGCCTTCCTCTACTGCCGCTGGGAGGATAGGCTTACGGATGAGGTGAAGCGAGAAATCGCGGAGAAGAAGGCTAGAGATCAAGCCCGCCTGGACAGCATTCAGCCGATAGTCAATGTGTAACCGAAGCATCGAGCTTCGGGAGTAGCTATCAAGGAGTGCATCATGTTCGCCAGCGAAGAAGACATCAGGGAAGCTGCCCTGCAGAGGCCCTATCGGGAGCTTCCACCCGAGAAGTTAGCCCGATTGCTAGAGGCCTTCGAGGAGTTCCTTCCCGCGCTGGCGAACTATAGTCACTCCAGTGAGAACCTCATCGCTGAGTTTCCCGAGGAGCATCGCACCGACAGCCTTCGAACAGCCCTGCAGGCAGATGAGCCCGAAGTGAGCTTCACGATCTACGAGATCCTCCTAGAGGCCTCGATCCGCATCCGCAACACTGGCACATCGCTTTGGCCGAGCTACCAGGACTGGAGCGAGCGGGGACTATTCTTCGGCTTCGACGGAGAGGATCTCGACCACGGTCTCTCGGTGGGCTAGCACTCACCCCCGAAATCAGGCCAACAGGAAGGGCCCGGAACGGAGCATCATCGCTTCGAACCGGGCCCTCTCTGTGTTGAGCGTAGGAGCTTGAGCCTCGCAGTTCATCGTGGAACGACGGGATCTCCAGGGTATTCGTAGACATCGATGGGCGCACGGTCAGGAGTTACCACAGCGTAGAAAGTGTCCTCTCCGGAGAAGCCAAACTCCCTCAGAGAGAACTTGCCATCCCGGTAGTCTTGAGCGATCTCTGAGCGATCCACTCCACTGTAGTAGGCAGCATCCGCAAGGGCAGCGGAACCGACGAGAAGGCCGCCGGAGGGGAGGTCAAGTCGAGCTCGGATGATACCCAGCTCTCTGAGGGTCTCAAGATCTTCGCCGATCTCCTCGTCGGTGAGAAGTGAAGCGCCGTGAGTGAAACCGTTGTTGGTGCCTGAAACTTGAGTCTCACAGAGGAGTCCAGTGATGATGTTGTAGCTGTCAAACTGCATTCGAGCACCACCGGGCAGGGTCACGAAGCCCTCAGCGTTTGCCTTGAGATCCAGCTCCCAGACTCCGTCATCCAGGTAGTTGTCCATGGAGTTAATCAGGTTATAGCTGCCTGGCTCCAGCTCCACAGCGAAGCCAGCTTGGATGAGTCGTTCTCGTAGATTGGTCATGATCCTATGCTACCGAGGGTAGTCCCAAATCAGCGGTTCGACCCGAATAAAGTGCGGTGGCTTCGACGCTCTAGGCTGTCTTCGTTGCAAGGAGAGCGAAGTTCATGTAAGGTAGTGCTGACAGTTCTCAACAGTAGACCGGCATCCATTAGCGCCGGAGCGAAGGATCCCACCGTGAGCGGAGCACTCGTGCTAACCCACGGTCTTCCTGGAGCCGGAAAGTCCTCCCTGGCGGACTTCCTCCGGGCGCGCTACGGCACCATCGTGAGCATCGCCGAACGCGACGAGATCCGTCTCGAGCTCTTCGGAACCCAGTACTTCATCCTCGATCAGTATCTTCCGGTCAACGAGGACCGAGTCACCGAGCTGCAGCATGCCCGCATCCGAGAGGAGCTCGCTCAGGGGCAGCTCGTCGTCGCCTCCGATACCAACCTCGATCCTCGCCGGATTCGAGAGCTCGTCTCCATCGCTCTGGAGTTCGACGCTCCGGTCTTCGATCTCCACCTCGACATCTCTCAGGCGGAAGCCAAGGCGCGCAACGAGCATCGAGCCGAAGGTGGAGGCCGGCTGGTTCCTCAGGATGTGATCGATGACATGGCTGTCTACGGCTACTCGGGCGAGCGCATTCGCCACTTCTCGGTGCACTTCGACACCACGCTCCCCGAGGGCTTCGAGGTGCTCATCCGAGACCGCCGGGAGGATGACCTGGAGCTCCTTCAGGAGATCGCCGTCCTCGACAGGTTCCTCGGATCCTACGACCGCCTGAGTCCAGGACTGTCTCCAGGCTCGAACGCCTCCATCGCGCTCCCTTCCGAAAGTAGTAGGATCTCGTGAACTTCATTCCTCAGACATCGCCGAGCCTCACTGTCATGTGGGTGGCAATCGTGGTCCTCGTAGCGGCGCTGGCTACGCTGATCTTCGTCAACAGGACAAATCCCAAGCGCCCCTACGAGCGCCAGAGCGTCCTCAGCATCATTCTCAGTGCTATCAGCGGAGTCCTCATCACCGCATCCGGCGCTAGCGCCCTTGCCTTCGGCCTCCCGGATGCGCAGCTTCAGCAATTTCACTTCGGAGAGCAGGTTGAGTCTCGCTACGGGGTGACGCTCGATCTCGAACAGGCGAAGGCCCTCAAGTACCCCTGGAGAAAGCCCGAAGGCGGACTGCAGACCTACGGCACCACAACCCTGGAGACGAAAGTCGAGGGAGACCTCTACCGGAAGCAGAAGGTGCATCTCATCTCGGAGGATGGCAAGTTTAAGCTCGCTCACTACGAAGAAGACAGGGGCTTCGAGGAGCTCCCCAGAAAGGCTGCAGATCGATGAACTACCTACCCGTGAAGCGCTTCGACATGGAGAGTCCGTTCATCACGGTTCCTGGCATTGTCATGCTGTCCGCCCTTGTCCTGCTGGTGATCTTCCTCTGGCTGTTCAGCCGTACGGAAGATAGGAAGCAAGAACGAGCTTCGAGTGTGTTCTCCCGGTTAGCGGCTGTCGTAGGAGGCGCAGCTATTCTGTCGATGGTCTTCGGAGCAGTGGCCATCGGTTACAGCTTCCTGGGCTTCAACAGGATCAACGAACGCAATCACACTGTCCAGGCGCAGATCGAGAAGGACTACGATCTCAAGCTCAGCCGCATGGAGTTCCACGACCTGAACTACCCGGAATTCAGACCTCAGGAGGACTTCACGGTCTACGGCTCGATCCAGAAGGACCTACAGCTCGATGGAGCTGCCTACAGGAGCGCGAAGCTCTCCCTGTTCTGGTCGGAAGGCAAGTTCTACCTCTCCGAGTCCACCAACGGCGAGGACTTCCAGCCCCTGAGCGCCAAGCGCTGATCCAGTTACCGAAACATTTATACAGCATTCTAGCATTGGACATCTGAAGTGAATTACATCGAACGAGTCGGCGTCAATGTTCCCCTGGGTCAGATCTTCTTTGGCCTGGCAGTCTTCGCACTGGTTGCCATGGTGGTGTTCATTCTAGTCGAGAACAGGCGAACCAAGGGCGAATGGCCTGGCAAGAGCTTCATCGTATTCTTGGCTCTCCTCGTCACTCTTGCTGGCGGTGTCACAACTTGGATTGCCCTCGCTGCCTCGACCACTTCCATGGCCTACGGTAATCAGCAGAGGGCTTTCCAGGAACAGGCGGAGCAAACCTACGGAATCACCCTACGGGATGAGCAGTTCGAGAACCTCAAGTACCCCGTTGACAGGCCCAAGGGAGGCACTCAGTCCTTCGGTTCCTTCGACCAGACCTCAGTTGTGGGTGATGGCAAATTCCTCAAGCGGGAGCTCACCCTGGTCTGGACGAACGGCAAGATGGTGCTCGCTGAGTCCACCAACGGTGAGGACTTCACTCCCCTGAAGGCCAAGGGCTGACACATTCTCCATCCGCGTCGATCAAATTCTATGTACGAAATGAGAAATTCAAGATGAGCTTTATCGAAATCGAACCCGGAAACTACGGCCTCTACGCTTTTCTTTTGAGCTTTGCGGGAGTTGCGCTCGTAGTGACAATCGTGCTCGGCATCATCGTTTCCGCCAAGCAGGATTTTTCCAAAGGCCCCAATATAGCCATGGGGGTGTCACTCGTAGTAACTATAGGCTTCGCAATCGGAGCGTTGTCCACTCTGTCGACATTCTCCGAGCCGAAGAGGGATCAGCTCAAGGAAGTCAGAAGCTCGATTCAGGAACGCTACAACATCGACCTTTCGAAGGCTGAGCTCAAGGATCTCGACTATCCGGACTCTGAGCCCAAGAAGGACTTCAAGGCCTTTGGCACGGTGACTCGTGATGTGGAGCTCAAGGGTGGCTTCGAGCGTCAGGAGATCTCACTGATCTGGAGGAACGACCGCTTTGAGCTCGCTCAGTCCAACGATGGGCAGGACTTCACCACCCTGAAGCCCCAGGGCGACAATGACTCAGGCTCAGCAGGCGATGAGCCCTTCTTCGCTCCGAGCTCCGCCGCCACTGAGGAGGCCAGCAACGGCTGACTACAGCCGACAGCAGCATTAACCACAGAGAGCAGAGAGTTCCATGAAGTACATTCCCGCACCTGAACCAAGCCACTATGGAGAGGTATTCTTCTGGGCTATGGTGGTCCTCGCAGTCGGTGCTGTTCTAGGTTTCGTCATCGTGGATCGGGTTCAGCGCAAGGAAAATCGCAACCTTCCCGCTGCCATCATGGCTTCGCTCATCGTGGCTGCACTCGCTCTTCTCTTTGGATTCTCGGCCAGGGGAATGAACAGGGAAGCAAATGAGTCCCAGCTGAAGTACTGGAAGATGAGCAGCATTCGATTCGAGGCACTCGACAGCTACGGCATCGACCTGGTCTCCAGGGAGATCGATGAGCTCCGCTATCCCAAGGAGAGGCCGACCGTTCCAGAGAAGACCTTCGGCACCCTGGAGCGCAATGTGGACGCCTATGGAGTCCGAGAGAAGCAGGAAGTCACTCTCCTCTGGCGTGATGGCAAGATGATCCTCACTCAGCGTGATGGTGACGGGCAACTCTCCGAGATCAATCGTCTTCCGGTTAAGTACCAGCCGCGGACCGAGGCTCTGGATCTGGTGCGACCGCTCTACGATCCGGAAACCAGTCAGTGACAGATCGCGGATAATGATGTAGGATGACGCCATGGCGATGGACAGATTGAGTGCAGCTGCAGTTGAACTGGTAAGTCGACCGCCACTGAGTCCAAGTCTGAGCTACCTCGTTCTGGCTCTGGGCGTCGTGATCGTCATGGCAAGCGTCATGGTGGTCAAGGTGCCCCGAGACCGCTCAAGTTTTCGTCGGAAGCTCTTCGCCTCGGCATTCTTCCTCATCGGCTTGATCCTATTCTTCGGAGGGATCATGGCAGGTACCAGCGACTCAATTTTCGCCCGCTAGTAGAGCAGATCTCAGGCCTGCTCGTTTTACTAACTCCACAGACAGAAAGTAGTTCCCATGGATTTCATTACATACGAGCCTAGTGCCGCTGGCTACTGGCTTATCGGTCTTCTCGTTCTTGGCTTTATGCTCTTCCTGGGGAGCCTCTTCATCGATGGTCCTAGCCCCGTGACTCTCGTGGGAGTCCTTCTCATCGTGGCCTCTTTTGTGGTCGGTCTCATCAGCCCAAGCGGTGTTGAGAACTGGTCCAAGGATGCGAGAGCTGAGATCAAGGACCACTACGGAATGACACTCTCGGAGAAGCAGTTCGAGAAGCTCAAGTACCCGAAGCAGAAGGATGAGCCTGAGGAGAGCTTCGAGCAGTACGGCTCAGTCACCGTGGTGAAGCCAGATGGAGACAGGAGCTTTGAGAAGACCGAGGTCTACCTCCTCTGGAGCGACGGTGAGATGATCCTCGCCTCCCCCGACGAGCAGAAGAAGCTCCAGCCTTTGAAGGCCCGGGACTGATCTTGGAGCGCGACGATCGGCTTTACGGTGGCACGGCGGTCTTCGTCCACTGGGATCGGGGTAACGGCGCTCCTGCCTGCGGCGCTACCGACTACGATGCCCGACCACTGACCTACCCAGACAATGTGACCTGCGTAGACTGCAGGAAGATCGCACAGGAGGAGCGCGAGCGCTATGAGCAAGAACACAGCTGAGCAGCAGGGGCCGCAGTTTCGCGGCGAACCTGATCTCGGTACCCTCAGAGAGGTCATTCGCTACATCGACAGGACGACAGCCGTGACCTGGACGGGCAAGGGAGGCGTCAAGGAGCGCCTTGAGGCCGTCATTCGGGAACATGACACGGATGAGAAGTCCTAGGGCCTTAGGAAGGCAGGTAGCAAGATGCTAGTAGTGCTGCTCCTGGCTGCAGTGGGTGTCGGTGGGTTCGTGTTCGGGTTCGTCTCGAACATCACCAAGGGTGAAGGCTCCTCTACTGCCCGCTTTGAGGGCTACCTTGAGCAGATCGCGAGGGATCAGAGAGAGCTGCGAGCCTACAAGCCTCAACCTCCCCCTAAGGAGGAGAGCGCCATTGAGGCTTCTCCCTCAGAGCCGGTGAAACACAGTGAGAGCTACGAGCTCAAGTCGAGGCTTCAGAGCGCGCTTCAGTCCCTTGATCGTCCAGAGTCCAGAGATCGCTCGAGCGATTCGGTACCAGAGCCATCGAGGACCACCGACCAGAGCACCACTCCTAGAGATGGAACGAACCGATGATCGTAGTCGACGAGAAGGAGTCTGCGAAGCTCCACCCGCAGGTAAAGGCGCCTAAGCTCAAGACCGTTAAGCCCAAGATTGAGAAACGGTCAAAGTCATCGAAGCAGCTTAGCCGTAGGGATCTGAAGATCAGCAGCATCGTGCTCCTGGTCGCTAGGAGCATCGGCAGTGCACTTCTGACGGGTCCGGTCGCCATCATTGCACTTGTCGGTGCAGCGCTGGGATCATGCTTCCTGCTAGTCAGTATAGAGGCGCCCAGGCAAGCCGAGTTTGCCGACACTGCATCATCCTCCATCATGGCAGAAGTTTCGGCCTCGACCATCGAGGACAGCACAGGGGATCTTCCGAAATCCACAGAGATCAGTGGAAGCTACGAGCAGAGCGGCCAGGTCGTCCTCAAAGACCCCCGATCCGGTGAGAAGCTCGAAACGGTCTCCATGGTTGGAGATAGCGAGCATCGCTACACCGTGAGCGGTACGCTGGATCACTACAGCATCGCCTTCAAAAGGATCGGCCCTGAGGCAGATGGAAAGAGCTACCGCTATGACTCGAAGTCCGGGAAGACCAATGAAGTTACTGAGAAGGAGCTCTGGTGACCATGAGCACAACTAGAAACGGAGTGGGCCGATGATCGTAGTCGATGAAAAGGTATCCGCAAAGCTCCATCCTGAGGAGAAGCGACAGGAGCTCAAGTCCAAGGAACTCGCTCGTCAGATCAGTTCGGCAGCCCCGGCTACAGTTGCATCCAACTCTGAGCTAATGAGCTCGAAGAACTCGGGCACTGCCCGACGATCCTTCGGAGCGTTCATTGTAGGCAATCTCATCGACATCATCCTGGGTATCTCCGTGCTCACTGGAGTCACTGCTGTCGGAGCTCTCGCCCTCACCATGACGATTGCAAACCAGCAGAATAGCCTGATGGAGTCCTACGCTCAGAGAATCTCGATTGCCGTTGACTACCGGGGAGCTGAACTTCCTGCCTCTACCGAGGTCTCCGGGGAGTTCAGCGATGTGACGGGTGGCACTGTGCGATTTAAGGATCCGGAGACTGGCAAAGTCCTCGCCAGCGTTCCCGTTGCCGGAGAGCCGACCTACGGCGATGCTGCTCGGAGCTTCGAGGTTCACGGAACGGTGGATGATTACAAGGTCGACTTCAGCAACAGCAAGAACTCCTCCGTAGCCTACCACTTCGACCCCGATACCAGTGAGGTCACCAAAACTACCGAGAGCAAGGGACTGTGAGATGATCGTACTCAGCAAGGATCGAGAGCCACAGCTCGTGGCCGACTCAGAGAAGAATCAGGAACTCGTCACGGCAGTGGCAATTCCCAAGATCACGCCCTATGCTCAGGCAGCCGTGCAAGCAGACTTCGGTACTGACTCCAGAGCGAAAGAGCTCGAGGAAGAGTACACCGGCTTTGACTATGTGGGACAGCTACGCATGATGATGGGCACCTTTATGGTGCTTGGCGGTTTGGTATTCGGTGGCCTGTACATCTACAGCCTCCTCACCTGACGCTTCCCTCGACCGAACTACCAACAGACAGAGAGTCCACACCATGAGAACAGTCTACCCCATCGATGCTCCAGAGATCCGAGATGTCCAGATTGAGGCCATGAGGAATACGGACCCCGATCTCCAGAGAGAGGTCCAGCGTGACCTCATCGAGGAAATTGAGGAATCGCTCAACTCTCAGAACCTCATCGATTCGAACCATCCTTCCAACACCTTCTTCGGGGTAGCCTTCACGGACGATCAGGGAGTGAAGTACAGCTCGATCTGCTTCACTGTGCAAAGTGTCTCAGTGATCGGCACTGACATCTGGATCTCAGGCAACGAGTTTCGGCTCAACTACAGCGCCTACGCAGCGCTCGTACTAGAGCTTGCGGAAGAGGCTTTTGGGGCCTTGGAGGGCAAGAGCTGATGTTCTTCGGTGGAGGACCCCTTGCCATCATCATCCTGGCGGTCGGCGGCCTCGTTCTGATCGCAGGTTTCATTCTCTCGGGGCTCAACGATAGGCGAAAGTCGGAGATCTTCAAGTTCAAGGAGAGCTGGCCAGATAAGAACCTCTCCAAGGGTTCCTATGGAGACATCGACGGGAAGCTCTTCGAGGACGCTCGCTTCGTCTTCGACTACAGTCGCATCGACATCGAGATCTTCAGGCAGAACGGAAGCCAGTTCCCAGACTCGGATGTGCGCAGGCTCATCGACGGTGCCAACTCCCATCGGGAAAAGAGGCTAGTGTCACCTGAGGATGAGCTCATTCGAGCAGTTCGCACCATTGCTCTAGCCTGGTGCGTTGCTGTAGAGAGCTACAAGAAGGACCTTGGCCTCGACTGGCTTAGGCAACTCGAAGGCGAGAGGGAGTGAGCGGCCTGACCACCATCGTAGTGGCGCTAGGTAACCGCTAGGAGCACTCAAAATGACCATGCTAACGACAATGACCACAGCTCTTGCAGCAAGCGCAGAGGGGCCCAGCCAGGGTTACCTCAAGTATCAGGATCAGATGGGGCACCTGGCGGTGCTCTTCTGGATCGCTGTGGTCTCAATCCCGCTCATGATCGCAGGCTTACTCTTCCTCCTGGTCAGGCTTCTCACTCGAAAGCTCGATACGGATGATTCGGGGGAAACTGAAACCCTCAAATCGGAAGAAGGAGAACAGCCATGACCTTCAACGGACCAGCAAGTGGGGTGATGGTGCTGCTGTGGCTCCTCGTCATGGGGGCCATTCTCATTCATGCCATTCTGTCTCAGGGCCGCAATCCCGAGCTCGACAGGAAGATCCGCTCCAACCGCAAGGTCTTCCGGGCCCGAGAGCGCTGGCTCGCCGAGAACCTGGGCGGCGTGAGCTACGGCCCCTACCAGGGCGAGCTCCTCAACAGCCTGAGGGCAGTGCTGCTCACAGATGGAGCTTGGAGTGCGCTCGACGGCTACTCAGAGAGCAGCCTAGGGCAGCTCATCGACCGTAAGGTCCGCAATGAGCTCTGGGAGCCTCGAGTGGATCGAGCTGAGCTCATCGCTGCCGTGCGCTCGGTGGGTCACGACTGGCAGGCGGCAGTAGGATCACTGAAGCTGGATCCCGTCTCAATCCGAGGCCTCTAGGCCTGGACCTCAGTCCGCGGAGAGTCTCCAGGCTGCGCCTCATGGTACTGTGAGCATTAGGAAACACCGACCGAAGGAGTGAGCATCATGCTCGACTACAACATGCATGAGCGTGTGCTCATCCTCAAGGGAGAACACCGAGGTCGCTACGGCCTCGTGGAGGCTCCCCACCTTACAGATCCCTACGCCCTCTACATCCTTCCGGATGGAGCTCAGGAAGAGGTGCTCCTCGCCGCTGATCACTTCCTCTCGGTGGATCCCCGAGGCAAGCGCCCGGATGTGGCAGCCTGGCAGCGGCGAGAGCTCGAGTCCCAGGAGGAGTACGAGGACATCCTCCAGCGGGACCCCTATGATGAGGCGGTTGTGTCCGTGCCCCGGGACTTCCTGGAACGCCTCCTCGAGGATGGCTACACAGAGCAGGATGAGCTCGAGATCATGGCTATCCTGGCCAATGGTGCGCGCCGGGATGGGATCAAGGAAGCGCCCATCAACCTCGCCCTGGCGGACACCATTCGGGGCACGCTGAAGACAGCTCCCGAGTCCTATGTGCGGAACTACTGCATCGAGGAGCTCGACAGAATCCTCGCACCCATCGACGAGGAGATCGCCACTCAGTCAGGCCCCGGTCGAGGGGATCGCCCTCAGTCGCAGGATCGAGGCGAGTAACCATGGGAGAGGGTTACAGCACCTACCTCAACGCCCTGGAGAACAGCGCGCTCCACAGGTCCGACATGCAGGTCTTCGGAGTCTTCGAGGCGTCCACCAAGAAGGAGCTGCAGGCACTGGTGGAGCCCCTGGGACTCAAGGTGCGGAGCTTCAAGAGCCTATCCCAGGTCACCCTCGCAAGCAGGGAGCTCCGAGGGCTTCCCGATGCTCCCGCTTATCTGAGGCTCGCTCGAAGCAACCGTAACCCTCAGAGCTGGAGGCTTTACCTCCTCTGGGCCGGCAAGCGCTTCGAGATCGACGAAGAGCTCGACGGACAGATCCGCAGCATTCTGAGCCGTGATGGATCAGAGCTCATCTACTCCAATCCCCCTACTAGCGCTGAGGATTCCACCGATGCAGACACCTGATGAGCTCTGGAGGCTCCTAGAAGATAGCGCTCTCACTCGGCCTAACTCCATCGTCTTCGGCTACTTTCGTGCAGCCGATCGCGATGAGCTCGAAGCCATCGTAGAACCCCTAGACATTCGAGTCTACGGCTTTGGCACGCCTCGGCTCATCGGCCTCGGTGCGGTCAACCTCAGAGATTACCCCGAGAAGCCAGCCTTCCTCGAGCTCACGAGGAGCTACAAGGAGCCGAAGCTCTATAGGCTCCACTCCTTCTGGAAGGATGAACGACCCGAGTTCTCTGAGGGTCTCCTGGCTGCCATCGAGGGAATCCTGAGCAGGCCGAGCTCCGAGAGGGTCTACTTGAACTTCGAACCTAGCGCAGGTTGAAGTCTTTCCTCGATCCGTGTAGCATGGATCTGATCGCAGTCTTTTCACAGCCCTAGAGAGGGAGTTCATCCATGGCAGTCGCCGACGAATCCACCGTCGAGATCCCCCGGGCCATTCTCGAGGAGCTCATCTTCGCAGCGCGGGAATCTCCGACCAGCACGAACACAGCCCGGAACGCAGCCGATGCTGCGGAGTTCATCCTTCAGGATGCTCCTCTCTCGAAGAGCTGTGAGTCTACCATGGAGATCGGAAGCTACATCCTCTCCTGTGGGATCGACGCGGATCACGCGGGTAGGCATCAGGACAGCTCTCAGCCTGCCATCACCTGGACCGACGAGCAGGCCCGAAAGGATCTCACTCCGCAGGCTCCAGCTCCGCAGAGCTTCAGCCAGCGCATCCTCGAGGAGGTTGAACCCTCGCTTCCCGTGACCCTGGATCAGCTTCGAGCCTGGCGGGATGGAGCCGAGCGCAAGCGCAGAGCGGCCACCAAGACGATCTCCACCTTCGTGGCCTTCGCTCGCTTCTACGACGAGCACCGGGCCATACTGGAGCCCGTGCTCAAGGTCATGGGTCCCTCGAGGACCACTCCTCCGCAGCAGCTTCAGGAATGGGTGGACCGCCTTGAGCGCGGATCCTCGATCAAGGAGCTCGTGAGCAAGTACATCAAGAGCTGAGCCTGCAGATCGTCGGTAAGTTGAGTCCATGAACCTTTACCTAGCTGCCTCCTCCGCTGAAA
>Ga0265798_10005248_pt1 | contig 17528 bp, 12 predicted proteins | sample P3T30metagenome_FD_192430 | JGI IMG/M metagenome (GOLD analysis project Ga0265798, IMG submission 192430) | Plant litter microbial communities from East Loma Ridge, Irvine, California - P3 T30 | ecosystem: Environmental > Terrestrial > Plant litter > Unclassified | place: USA: California... | reverse complement strand
CAAATGCAGGGGCGACGGGTAAATGCAGGGGAGACGGGCGAGCGCAGGGGAGACGGGCAAGTGCAGGGGAGACGGGCAAATGCAGGGCGACGGGCGAGTGCAGGGGGAGAGGGGTAGCTGCGGCTGGATCGTGGGGGCAGCGAGCAATTGAAAACGTCGTCCCTGCGAAGGCAGGGACCCAAGTCGTACGCGTACTGGCTGCGCCGGAAACTTGGACCCCTGCCTTCGCAGGGGCGACGGGCAAAGTGCAGGGGCGACGGGCAAATGCAGGGGCGACGGGTAAATGCAGGGGCGACGGAGTAGCTGCAGGGGCGGCGGAAGCCTTCAGTCCAGGTCGGACGCGTCGTGGCGCTCCAGCACCTGCTCCTCGGGCTTGCCGCGCACGCGGTTCACCCTGCGGCCGCGCTGCACGGCCGTGCGCGCGCCGACCTCGTCGGCCCAGCGGCGCACCTGCTGGTACTGGTGTACCGCCAGGAATTCGCCGGCGTCGTACAGCTCGCCCAGCACCAGACCGCCGTACCACGGCCAGATCGCCATGTCGGCGATGGTGTATTCGTCGCCGGCGACGAAGCGGCGCTCGGCCAGAAGGCGGTCGAGCACGTCGAGCTGGCGCTTGGTTTCCATCGCGTAGCGGTTGATCGGGTATTCGAGTTTTTCCGGCGCGTAGGCGAAGAAGTGGCCGAAGCCGCCGCCGACGAAGGGCGCCGAGCCCATCTGCCACATCAGCCAGTTGAAGGTCTCGGTGCGCGCCTGGATGTCCTTGGGCAGGAAGGCGCCGAACTTCTCGGCCAGGTAGACCATGATCGAACCCGATTCGAATACGCGCAGCGGGGTCGCGCCGCTGCGGTCGAGCAGGGCCGGGATCTTGGAGTTCGGATTGATGTCGACGAAGCCGCTGCCGAACTGCGCACCTTCATTGATCCGGATCAGCCAGGCATCGTACTCGGCGCCCTGGTGGCCGGCGGCCAGCAGTTCCTCGAGCAGGATCGTGACCTTTTGCCCGTTCGGCGTACCCATCGAGTACAACTGCAGCGGGTGCTTGCCGACCGGCAGTTCCAGCTCGTGGGTGTGGCCTGCGACCGGACGGTTGATGCTGGCAAATGCGCCGCCCGACGGCGTGGCGGGGGACCAGACGCGCGGTGGCGTGTAGGGCGAGAACGGGTTGCTGCTGTTGGACATCGATAACTCCTTCTTTTGCAATGGTATCGAATCGGTCATGATGCCGGAAAATCCCCGTTCCTGCAGAAGCTGGCCTCAGGAGAGCAGCTTCAGTCCCGGCGGCAGCGCATCGCCGAACATGCGCGTGCGGCTTTCCTGGTCCAGTTCCACCACTTCGCGCACCATCGCGCTCCAGCTCGGCGGCGCGCCGGCGGCCTGGAGGCGGCGCAGGAGTTCTTCGCGCAAGGGTTCGTCGATGTCGCGCGAGCGGTCGCCGGTCTTGCGCGCCAGGTGGGCGCAGGCGAAGCCGGCCGGCTCGATGCGCTTCCAGTCCAGCGTCATGAGTTGCTCCAGCCAGCGCGCCGCGGCCGGCGCCGGCGCCACCTCGTGCGCGCTGCCGTGCAGCGGCGTGCGCGTGCCGACCCGCGCCAGCGCCCACAGGTAGCGCGCATAGGTGGCGGCGGCCTTCGGGTCGGGCTTCGGCGTCGGCGGCACGGCCATGATCCGCTCGACCATCCAGTCGCCGATCTCGGCCTTGTAGGCCGCCGGAATGCGTTCCAGCGAGGCGCCCAGGCGCAGCATGTCGTCCTCGCTGCCGTCGACCAGGGTGGCGGGGCGCCTGGCGCGCTCCGCCGGCTCGGCCTGCAGGTTGAAGGCGAAGTCGTCGAGCAGGCGCAGTTGCGCGTCGACGCCCAAGCCGCCGGCCACGCGGCGCCACAGCGTCCACCATTCGGCGCGCACCTGGCTGTCTTTGGCATACTGGGCGCCGCTCTCGAACAGGGGCCACAGCTGCTCGATGCGCCAGGGGTCGAGCGGATCGCCGAAGCCCGGGCGCAGGCACCAGCCGGCCAGGTTCAGCCACACGCGTTCGTGCTCGCCTGATCTGCGGCGGCCCTTGGCGCGTTCCATCAGCGCGTCGAACAGGCGCCGCAGCAGCGGCGTGTCCCAGCGTTCGCGCCCGCCCAGCAACTGCTCCAGGCCGGCCCGCAGCTGGCGCACTTCTTTCGTTTCCATCTGCTGCTTGCGTGCGCCGAAGATGCGGTCGATGCGATTGACGGCTTCCTCCACCTGGGGCGGCAGGCCGGCGTCGTCCTCGCCGTCCGGCAGGTCCTGGCCGCGCAGCTGGAATTCCAGCTTCCAGCGCTGGCCGCCGCCATCCTCGGCCACGCACCAGATCTCCAGCGTGCCGACTTCCGACAGGCTGGCGGCGAGGCGCACCGGCAGCTCGCTGCGCTTGCCGCCATCGGCGCCGCGCAGCACGGTGGCCAGCGGCGGCAGGCGTACGAGGTCCAGGGCGTCCTGATCGACCAGCTCGCCGGCGCGCGCCGGACGCCCGTCCGGATCGGCCACGCTGGAAGCCAGGTGGAAGCGCACCGGACGTCCCAGGCGCAGCGCGAAGCTGCGTTCGGCCAGCACGGTTTCCTCGCCGGCGCGGGCGCCGCGCGGCAGCAGGCAGACCGCGCGGCCGCCGTCCAGCAGCAGGTAGTAATTGCGCGCCGAGCCGCTTTCGATGGCGGGCGCGGCGCCCGCCTGCGCCAGCGAATAGGCGACGGCGCCGCGCGCCACCGCGATGTCCGGGTCGGGATTGCGCAGCACCCGCACCGGCTCGCCGCGCCAGCGCGACAGCACCTCGGCCAGGCGCTGCGCCAGCGCGGCGGCGTTGAACACGCCACCGTTCAGCAGCAGGGTATCGGGGACGGGCAGTGAATCGGGCAGGGCAGCCGCATCCTGCGCGTCGGCGCCGATGCCGAGCGCCTCGCGCGCCGCCGCCGCGTGCTGGCGCAAAAAGCCGGCCAGGTGGCGCGTGACGGCCGGGTCGCCCGCATACGGCAGGCCGAATTCGACGATGCCGGCGCGCGCGCGCTGCGCGCTTTCGCGGCTTTCGTTCAGGGGGAAGAAGCCGTCGACCACGATGCGCTCGACTTCCGCGCGCGCGAGCTGGACCGTGCGGCTGGCGCCGACCAGGCGCGATCCGGCGCCGAGCAGGGTGACGCTCGTGTGCTCGGGCGCGCCGGGGGCCAGCAACTGCTCCTTGGCGGCGCGGCAGCGCTCCGTCAATTGCGCCAGGCGCGCCGGCGAGAGCCGTTGGCCCGGCTGTCCCGGCTGGCCGTCGTGCAGGCGCGACTCCAGCAGGTGGGCCAGCGCCAGGTCCATATTGTCGCCGCCGAGGATCAGGTGGTTGCCCACGCCGATGCGGCGCAGCAGCGGCACGCCATCGACCAGTTCGACCTGCACCAGGCTGAAATCGGTGGTGCCGCCGCCGACGTCGGCCACCAGCACCAGGCGCGCACCTTGCAGCTCCTGCCGGAGCGTGTCGCGGTGGCGCTGCAGCCAGTCGTACAGGGCCGCCTGCGGTTCTTCCAGCAGGCGCAGGCGCGGCAGCCCGGCCAGGCGCGCCGCTTCCAGCGTGAGTGCGCGCGCACCTTCGTCGAAGGAGGCGGGGATGGTCAGGACGATCTGCTGCCGTTCCAGCGGACGCTCGGGAAAGCGCTGGTTCCAGGCCGCGCGCAGGTGCGCCAGGTAGCTGGCGCTGGCGGCCAGCGGGGATATTTTCCGGACCTCGTCGGGGGCGCCCCAGGGCAGGATCGGCGCGCTGCGGTCGACGCCGTGGTGCGACAGCCAGCTCTTGGCCGAGCTTACCAGCCGGCCGGGGGTGGCGGCGCCGAGCGCGCGCGCCAGGCGGCCGACGGCGGCGGGCGGGCCGTCGTCATCGCTGGCCGGCCAGGGCAGTTGCAGCTCGCCCGGCGCCAGTTCGCCATCCTGGAGGTGATAGCGGTTGGACGGCAGCAGCGGCGCCGCCGCCACTTCGCCGGGCGCCACCAGCTGCGGAATGTCGAAGGTCTCGACGGCGGCGCCGGGCATGGCATAAGCCAGCACCGTGTTGGTGGTGCCCAGGTCGATGCCGACCAGGGCCGGCGCCGGCATCGCTTTGCTTGCCGCCGGCTTGCTCACTGGCCTTCGCTGCGGACGTCGAACTCGACCTTCCAGCGCTGGCCGTCACGCGCCACCGCCGCCAGTTCCAGGGTGCCGGCCTCGGTGGCCAGTGCATGCAGTTTCACCTGCACGACGTCGCCCGGATTGCGGCCTTCGGCCGGCAGCGTGGCCTGGATCTCGTTCAGCTCCTGCAGCTCGTCCGGCGCCCAGGACGGCAGCACCTCGCCGATCCGGTCCTGGCGGCGGGTGGTGGAGCCGAAGAAGCGGAAGTGCACCGGCTCGCCGACCACCAGGCCGAATTCCTGGCCCGGCAGTTCCAGCTCGCTGCCTTCTTCCATGCCGAAGGGCGCCACGCACAGCGCCTCCAGCGGCGGCTCGAAGCCGGGGATGGCCGGCATCGCCGATTCCATGCCGACGTAGTAGGAACGCGCCGTGCCGCCGCGGATGCGCACGCCGCCGCCGCGGCGCGCGAAGTTGTAGTAGGCGGCGCCGCGCGCCACCGCCAGGTCGAGGTCGGCGCCTTCGAGCATGCGCGCCGGTTCCGCGCCTTCCATGTACAGCCAGTCGTTGATGGTCTCCATCACGCGCCGGGACAGGATCTCGGACTTGAACACGCCGCCGTTGAACAAGACCGCGCTCGGGTGCAGGAAGCTGTGCTCCGGATTCACCTGGCCGTTGAAGCCTTCCAGCTGGGCGGTGGCGCCGGCCTGGCGCGCCAGGAAGGCGGCCAGGTGGCGCGTGACCGCCGCGTCCTGCGCATACGGCAGGCCCACTTGCGTGAGGCCGGCGCGGGTGCGGGTGGCCGGGCGCGCGCTCGCTTCCACGCGCGGGAAGAAGCCGTCGGTGATGAAGGCGGTGACTTCCTCGCGCGTGAGTTCGGTGCGGATCGAGCCGCCGATCAGCTTCGAGCCGCGGCTCGGCACCACGATCGGCCAGGCGGCGGCATCGGCGTCGGCCAGCAGGTGTTCCTTGGCGCTGCGGCAGGCGTAGGTGAGGGCGCGCATCTGCCAGGCGTCGAGCTGGGTGCCGTTCGCCTGCAGCTTGCGCGCGACCAGGTGGGCCAGCGCCAGGTCCATATTGTCGCCGCCCAGCAGGATATGGTCGCCGACCGCCACGCGGTGCGGTTCCAGCTTGCCCTCGCGTTCCAGGATGGCGATCAGCGAGAAGTCGCTGGTGCCGCCGCCGACGTCGACCACCAGCACGATGTCGCCGGCCTTCACCTGTTTGCGCCAGCGGCCTTCGCTGCCCTGGATCCAGCTGTACAGGGCGGCCTGCGGCTCTTCCAGCAGGGTCGGGCTGCCGTAGCCGGCCTCGCGCGCGGCTTCCGCCGTCAGTTCGCGCGCGGCCGGGTCGAACGATGCGGGAATGGTCACGGTGACGGCCTGCTGCTCGAAGGGCGCGTCCGGATGCGCCGCGTTCCAGGCCGCCTTCAGGTGCGCCAGGTAGCGGGTGGAGGCGGTGAGCGGCGAGACGCGCTCGACTTCTTCCGGCGCATCGCTCGGCAGGATGGCGGCGCGGCGGTCGACGCTCGGGTGGCTCAGCCAGCTCTTGGCCGAGGACACCAGGCGGATCGGCGTGCCGGCGCCGCGGCTGCGCGCCATTTCTCCGACCACCGGGGCCGGCGCGCCGCCGCTCCAGGGCAGGGCCAGCTGGTCGGCGCTCATTTCGTCCGGGTGCGGCAGGTACAGGAAGGACGGCAGCAGCGGCAGCGCCTCGACGGCGCCGGGATTGCTCAGTTGCGGGATCGGCAGCACGCCCTGGTCGGCCTTCTCGCCGTCGCTGGCTTGCAGGTCGACATAGGAGAGGGCGCTATGGGTGGTGCCGAGGTCGATGCCGATGGCGTAGCGTGCGGTGTTCTCGTTGATGCTCACAGTTCCACCTCCGCGGGGGCGACGATGCTGGCGTCGTGCTTGTCGGCCAGCTGGGGCAGGCGCACCTCGGTGGCGCGCCAGCCGCGATGGTTCAGGGTGCCGGTGAACGGCGCCTTGCCGACCACGTTGCCGGTCAGGCGCACGCTGGCGGCATCGAAGCCTTCCTGCAATGTGAGGCGCGTGCCTTCGAGTTCGCTGCGCACCGGCGCGATGGTGAAGTGTTCGCGCAGCACGCGCGCGCAGCCTTCGTGCACCACGCGCGCGGCGGCGCCGATGTCGGCGTCGGCATAGACCGTGATGTTTTCGTTGGCGAAATCGACCAGGCGCGCTTCGCGCTGCAGCAGGCCGAGCAGCTGCAGGGCCGATTCGGGCGTGTTCACGCGCAGCGGCGCCGGGGCGGGCGTGGGGGCCGCGGCCGGGGCGGGCGCCGGCGTCGGGGCGGGCGCAGGTGCAGGTGCAGGGGCGGGCGCGGCGATCGGGCCGATGCCGTCGTCGCGCACGCGCGCGGCGAATTCGGCGTCGCCCAGGGTCTTGAAGAAGGCGCCGAAGGAGAGGGACAGCCGGCTCCAGAAGCCGGGCAGGTTGGTCGGTTGGCTCATGTTCTTGTGGTATCGGTAAATGGAGTCCTGCTTGCTTGCAGGCAGCGGCCTATGGATGGCCGCCGTCCTTGAAAGGGCGAATGATACCAGTTAGACAGCGAGCGGATGGGCCTTGTCCCGATTCGGACGGGGACGCCGGCGGCGCTGCGCGGGACCGCGGACCGGCACGAGGCGCTGGCATTCCCGCCGCGGCGGCCGCCTTATGGCTGCAAGTGGTCGTGGATGCCCTTGCTGATCAGCTCCAGGGCGCTTTCCGTGCTCGGCACGTGGCGCAGCGCATTGAGCAGGACGAAGTCGTGGATCGTGCCGTTGAAACGCACCGCCGAGACAGCCACGCCGGCTTCCTTCAGCTTGCGCGCGTAGGCTTCGCCCTCGTCGCGCAGCGGGTCGTTCTCGGCCGTGACCACCAGGGCGGGAGGCAGGCCCTCGAGCTGGGCCTCGGTGGCGCGCAGCGGCGACACATAGGGATTGTTGCGCGTCGTGGCATCCGGTGCGTACAGCGCCCAGCCGTATTTCATGAAGGAACGCGCCAGGAAGCGGCCTTCGGCGAATTCCTGGTAGGACGGGGTGTCGACGCTGGCATCGGTGGCTGGAATCAGCAGCGCCTGGTAACGGATCTGCGGACCCTTGCGGTCCTTCGCCATCAGCGTGAGCGCGGCCGTCATGTTGCCGCCGACCGAATTGCCGGCGATGGCGATGCGCTTGCCGTCGGCGCCCAGTTCGCCGCCATGCGCGGCTACCCATTTCAGTGCCGCATAGGATTCTTCCAGCTGGGTCGGGAATTTTGCCTTGGGCAGCGGCGTGTATTCGACGAACACGCCGACCTGGCCGGAACCGACGACCAGGTCGCGCAGGAGGCGCTGGTGATTGTCGAAGTTCCCGACAATCCATACGCCGCCATGGATGAACAGCAGCACGCCGGGCTTGGCGCTCGCCTGGGTCGGCTTCATCACATACAACTTGACGCTGATGCCGTCCTGGACAATCGTCTTTTCGCTGACGCTGACGCCCGACATGTCGACCGGGGTCCTGGCCTGGATGCCGCTCAGGATCTCTTGCGGCCTGGGCTGGGGCAGCTCCCAGAACGGACTGGGATCCTTGTTGAGTTCCGCGAGGAAGGGCCGGATGGCCGGATCGATGTGCGGATCGGCCGCGGCATTCGCGGCGGCGAACGAGGGATTGTTCATGATGAGTGCTCCTAAAGTCGTTACGGCAAGTTTGGTAAAGGTTTTCATGGTGACTTTCATGGGGATGGCGGCAGGGCTGCAACCGACGATGCCGGTAGAGGCATGTTGCAGCGAATGGACAGGCCCGCTCTTTACCGTGCTTGCGCTTTGGATGCAGGCCAATCGCCTGCTGCAAAGGTAAGGCTTACGCACTGTGTTGTTAACTATGCTCAGGGGTAGGGTCGCAAATTGCCGCGCTACCTGGAGGCATCCGGTCGGTCGATATGGATAGGATTGCCGAGCATCAGCAGTTTTCCCTGCGCATCCCGCACTTCGGCCCGCACGGTGTGCGGCTTGCCGTCAGCCTGCCATGCGAAGGACAGCGTGCGGTCGTCGCTGTCGACGGCCGCTTCCGCCAACCACTGTCCCGGTACGCCGTCGAGCAGCACCACCGGCCGTGCGCCGCGTACATGCTGGAGGCGCAAGGCAAAGCGTACCGGCGTGCCCGCCGGCGGCGCCAGCGTATCGCCCATGAGCGCGCGCCGTTCGCCCGCCCGCGCCTCCAGCGCCAGCATCCGCTCGCGCGTGCCCTCCACGTCGACGAACACATGCCCGGCGCGAATCGCCGCGACGATCGCCGGCTGCGACAGTTCGGCCGCGTAGACCACCGTGGTCGGCGAAGCGATACCCTGGCGCGGGTCGGCGGCGTCGGCATGGTGGTTGTCGCTGCCGCCGATCGCGGTGAGGCGCAGGCCGCGGTCCAGCGCCGCCTGCCAGAACGGGATGCCGGACCAGGGCGTGTCGGCGTCGCGGCCGTTGACCACCTCGACCGCCTGGACCAGGCGCAGGGCCTCCAGGTCGTCCCAGCCGCAACCCATGCAATCCTCGCCCGACGGCCGCACCGGGTGGTTGACGGCGACCAGGCCGCGCGCCGGGACGTCGCGCAGCACCGCGGACCAGTCGCGCCGGCCGCGCACGACGCGGAAATCCAGCGGCGCCAATGTGCCGAACAGGTTGGCGTGGCCCTGGAAGCCGGTCACTTCGCGGCCCGGCATCAAGAGCATCTGCGCAAAGTAGGGCTGCAGCTCGCGGATGCTGGACGCGTGCGACACCGTGTTGTGCTCGGTGATGGCGACGAAGTCGAGGCCGCGCGCGGCGGCCGCCTGCGCCGTCAGGAACAGCGGGCAGGGCAGCGCCTTGCCGCCGCCCAGCGGGGCGCAGGAGCCGTCGCTGTGGCCGGTGTGGCTGTGCAGGTCGCCGCGGTACCACCCCGGCCCGGTCTTGACGGGCGGCGCCAGCACGGCCGGTTCGTCGGCCGCATCCAGCGTGCGCGAGAACCATACCTGCGCCGTGTAGTCGGCATGCGCTTCCTTGCGCAGGTTGGGCACGCCCAGCAGCAGCGCCCATTCGCCGGCGCGGGTGGGCGTGGGCAGGTAGGAGGGCGTGGCGTCCACGGCGCTGACCGTGAACACGCTCTTGTTCCCGCCGCTCCAGCCGACCACGGCGCCGTCGGGACCGAGCAGGCCGAGGTCGATCACGCTGCGCTGTTCGCGGCCGTCGTAGGAGAAGGCGACGGTGAGGCGCTGCACGCCGGCCGGCACCGCGAACGGGGCCGTGCGGTAGGTCTGGTGGTCGTCGCCGCCCAGGCGGCCGCGCAGCACCAGGTCGGGCTGCGGCGCGGCCGCGCGGGCGAGCGTGCCGGCCAGGCACAGGATCGCGAACAGAAAACGCATGGTCGTCACCTCAGAAATCGTACTTCACTGCGAAGCGCACCGTCCGCCCCAGCACCGGACGCGCGATGAAGCTGTTGGCGCCCGCGTCGGCGCTCTGCAGCTCGCCGGCGCGCGGATTGCCCTCGGTGAGGCCGAGCGAGTTGTTGACGTTGTCGACGTACAGGTAGCCCGTCCAGGCATCCGACACGCGGTAGCGCGCCGACAGGTTGACGACGCGGTAGGCCGGCAGCACCACGCTGTTGGCCGAGTCGACGAAGCGCTTGCCCTCGTATTCCCAGGATGCCTGCAGGCGCAGCGCATCTCCCAGCAGGTTCAGGCCCGGCACCAGGCGCGCGCTGACCCTGGGCACGCGGATCAGCTGCTTGTCGCTGTAGTCGCGCTGTACCGGCAGGTTGTTCACCTTGTCGGTATAGACCAGGTCCTTGTAGCGCGGCTGCTGCAGCGTCAGGTTGAAGCCGAGGTCGGCCCAGGCGCTGGGTTTCAGCTTGCCTTCCAGTTCCAGGCCATAGGTTTTGGTGGAGGCGTAGCCGGTCTGGGTGACGACCTGGGTGTTATTCAGCGCGAACACATTGTTGGTGTAGCTGACGTTATCGTACTTGGAGTAGAAGAAGGTCGGGTACAGCTCCAGCAGCGCGCCCTGGTACTTGTAGCCGAACTCCGCGAGGTCCATGGTCTGCACCACCGGCACCGCGGTCGGGCTGGTGATGTAGGAGCTCAGGTTGGGCAGGCGGAAGGCGCTGGTCCAGCGGCCGAACAGGCCGGCGTCGCGCGCCAGCTGGTAGTTGGCGCCCAGGGTCCAGCCCAGCTTGTGGAAGGTGTGGTCGTAGCTGTCGAACACACCGCTGCCGGTGCGCACCTTGGATGCAGCGAATGTCCCGAGGTCGACGAAGGTCGGACGCTCGGTCCAGCCTTCGGTGCGCACCTGTTCGTAGCGCAGGCCGCCGTCCAGGCGCAGGCGCGCATCGAGCTGCCATTCGTCGGCCAGGTAGAGCGCGTGGGTGGTCGACTTGCCGCTGGCGTTTTCCCATTCGTAGCCGTAGCTGTAGATGCCGTGGTCGGTGAGGGTGCCGAGCGGCTTGCCGGCAGCGTCGCTGGCGACCAGGTCGAGCAGCGGCGCCTGGCTTTGCGCGCCCAGCAGCACGCTGGAGGAATACCGGTCGAAGTCCTGCTTGAAGTGGGCGAAATAATAGCCGGCGGTGACATCGTGGCGCTGGCCGGCGATGTCGAGGCGGCGCGTTAGGCGGGTGTCGTTGATGACTTCATCGACCGGCAGCGTGACGCCGCGCAGGCCGCCCACGATCATCAGGCCGCTGTCGTTGGTGTACTGCGCGCCCGGACGGTTGGCATACTGCAGCGAGAGCTGGGTGGCGCCCGGCACGTTCGACAGCAGCGCTTGCGAGCCCTTGAGGAAGCCCGAGATGCTCTGCAACTGGTTGGCGAACACGCCGTTGCGCTGGGTGTCGGTGGTGGAGTAGCGCAGCGATTCGTTCAGCTTCCAGTCTGCGCCCAGGTCCTTCTGCAGGCTGAAGCTGGCCTGGGTGCGCTTGACGTGGGTGCCTTCGTCGTTGTTGAAATGGTAGATGCCGCCGTCGCCCATCTTCATGTCGATGTTGCGCGTGTCGGGACCGGCGACGGTGCCGTCATGGGCGTCGAAGCCGGGCACGCCGCGGATCTCGCCGTCGTCGTAGCTGCGCATCGGGATGCCGAGGTAGAGCGCGACGCGGTCGTCGAGGTGCTTCAGGTCGAAGCCCATGCGGCCGCCGTCGATATCCTTCTGCAGCTTGAGGCGTACCTGGCCGCCGTCGTTGGCCCGAAAGCCCGGCGAGCGCGCGCCCTTGTCGATGCGGTAGAAGCCGCCCACGCCGGCGCGCCAGCCGTCGCCCAGCGGAGTCGCGTACCAGAAGTCGGCACGCTGCAAACGCGAGCTGCCGATGGTGTACTTGAGCATGCCGCCCGGCGTGTCGGGCAGTTCGCGCGACAGGAAGTTGATCGCACCGGCCGGGGCGTTCGTGTAAAACACGGAAGACGGACCGCCGCGCACGACTTCCACGCGGTCGATGGTCTCGTCGATGCGGAAGGCCTGGTCGGCGTTCAGGTAGCCGAGCGAGGGGTCATGCTGTACCGGGATGCCGTCTTCCAGCAGGGTGACGGAACCGTAGCCGTCGACCGGGATGCCGCGCGCGCGGATATTCCCCGAGGCTTCGCCGCCCGAGGATTCGACCCAGAAGCCGGGCACCGATTTCAGCGCCTCGGTGACGGAAGTCGGCGCCTGCATGCGCAGGCTTTCCTCGTCGATCGTGGTGACCGAATAGCTGGCCTTGACCTTGCTGCGCCTGGTGGCGGTGCCGGTGACGACGACCACGTCGGCCGGGCTGGCGGCATCGGCGGCGCGTGCTTGCTGCGCTTCCTGCGCATGCAAGGGCAGGGCCGTGAAAGCCAGGACGGTGGCGCCGCCACCGAAGGCGGCACGCAGCGCGTGGCGGAGGATGTTCGACTTCATGTATACCCCATTCGTAATACCACTTGTCATAAGCGGTATGGTTGCAGCCTGCTGGTGCAGGCGAATGGGGCGGGAGGTTAGCGCGCGATTGTGACGGGGCCGTTACGCAGCCTGGCGGGTCTGCGTGTTTAGTAATACCGGTAGCATCGTGGTCTGGTCCGGCCTGTTCAGCCTGGACCGGGTCCGGATTCGGATTCAGGCTCGGGATCGGGCTCCGGATCGGAGCGCGCGGCGCCGGCCAGCAGGGCGCGGCCATAGGCGTCGAAATCGTCCAGGCCGCGCTTGATGATGGTGACCAGGGCCGGCAGGGGTGCCGCCTGCAGGTCCCATTCGGCGCGGCAGAATTCGCCGGTGCGCTTGAGGTCTTCGCCCAGCGCCGCATCGATCCAGCCATGGTCGGCCAGCAGGGTGATGACTTCGCGCTCGTCCAGCGCCGGGCCGAGATCGAGGCTGGCCAGCAGGTAGTCGCCCATTTCCACTGCCGCTTCCCAGGCGCGGATCACGTTCAGCGTGGCCGCATCCTGGCGCGTGATGTCGCCGACGAAGGTGGTCGGATCCTTTTCGTATTCTTCGCGCGCGCGCTTGCAGCAGCGCTCGATGGTAGCCATTTTACTGACCAGCATTTCGTTGTCCATGGCAGTCTCCTTTGGGGATACGTTACAGCAGGAACAATACGGCTGCCGCACAGGTGGGGCCGAGTGCCCCCAGCAGCAGTCCGACCGCGCCGATCGCCTCCTCGTTGAAGCCGCGCCGCAGCAGCGCCGCGCCGGCCGGATTCGGCGCATTGGCGATCACGGTCAGGCCGCCGCCGGCGACCGCGCCGGCCACCAGCATGTACTGCGCGTGGCTGGACAGGCCGGTGATCAGCGAACCGAGATAGGTCAGCGCGGCGTTGTCGGTGACCGCCGTCAGCGCCAGCGCACCGAAGAACAACTTGGTCGTATCGAGGTCGGCGATCAGCGGCTGCAGCCACCACTGCTGCATGCCGCCCAGGACCACCAGGCCGCCCAGGAAGAAGCCGACCAGCAGGGCTTCCTTGAGCACCAGCGGGTCCTGGTAGCGCTGGTAGGCTTGTGTAAATCCGAGGAACAGCAGGAACAGGCCGAGGAACAGCACCGGATGGTGGGCCAGCAGCACGATCGCGGCGAGGAAGGCCAGGTGGATCAGCGCCACCAGCGGCGGTACCGGCACCCGCGCTTCGCCCTCGATCGAGGCGTCGAAGGGCCGGAGGTGCGGGCGCAGGAGCAGGGTGATGACGCTGGCGTTGATCAGCACCGCGACCAGCGCACGCCAGCCGAAATGGCTCAGCATGTGCATGCTGTCCCAGCCCCAGGTGCCCGCCACCATCAGCACCGGCGGCGCCGCGTACGAGGTCAGGGTGCCGCCGATCGACACGTTCACGAACAGCACGCCGAGCGCGCCGTACTTCAGTTTTTCCGGCATGCCGGGCCTGAATACCGAGGGCGCCAGCATCAGCGCCGCCAGCGTCATCGCGGCCGGCTCGGTGATCAGGGAGCCGCACAAGGGCAGCAGCGCCAGCCCGAGCCAGGCCTGCGCCACCTCGTCGCGTATCGGCACCAGCCGCGCCAGCAGGCGCACCAGCGCGCGCGCCGTCTCCAGCACCGGCCGCGAGGCCGCCACCACCATCACCACGAACACGAACAGCGGCTCGGTGTAATGGCGCGATTCCACATAATCGACCGCCGCCGCCCCGCCATCCACGAAGGCCATGAACAGGATCAGCACGAAGGCCCAGAAGCCGAATACGACTTCGACTTCGCCGAGCAGGTGGAACAGGCCGGCATGGCGCGGACTGCGGTGGGCCAGCACTTCGAACACGCTGGTCGAGAAGGTGTGCAGCAGGGCCACGATGAACAGGACCAGGCCGATGGTTTGCATGGTCGTGGTCATCGCTTGAATCCAGGGGAGAGTGCGTTTGCGGTTACGGGCATCGTGTGGCGAATGAAACTGTGAGGACGCATTATTTCATTTTTCCTGGGAGAGGGGCGGTGGGCACGCAATCTCGTTCGTGTTCCAAAAATGAGGCAATCCCGGAATCCCATGCACAGTGCGTTGATTTTATTGCTGTGAGGTGTAGTCTTTTAGGAAACAAACTAATCCGAACATTGCGCCTGCCGCGGCCCAGGAGACCAAGCAGATGAACCGGATCGCCTTCGCGGTAATGATGCTGGCATGCGGCGCCGCGGTGCATGCCCAGGATAATGTGGTCGTCTATGGCACGGTCGACGTGGGACTCTGGCACCAGTCGCGGGCGCCCGGCGTGACGCCGCAGGTGGATGGCGGCAGCCGCAACGAGCTGCACACCGGCGGCATCGCGCCGAGCGTGTTCGGGGTGCGCGGGCAGGAAGTCATCGCGCGCGACCTGAACGTCATCTTCAATCTCGAAACCCATATCGACCCGGGCGACGGCAGGACCGGCTTCAACGCGTTCTGGGCGCGCGCGGCGAACATCGGCCTCACCGGGTCCTGGGGCGAGGTGCGGGTGGGCCAGCAGATCGTGCCGGCGCTCCTCGCCTACCTGGCCATGGACCCGGGCAACAGCCGCGAATCGCTGGGCGCGCTGCAGCCGTGGGCACTGAGTTCGCTGCAAAACCTGGGCATCGGTAGCGCGACGCCGAATTCGACGCTCGCCTTCTTTGTGTCGAATTCGGTCTCCTACCAGCACACCGTCAAGGGCGTGTACGTGGGCGCGCTGTATGCGTTCGGCGAAGTGGCGGGCAATCACAAGGCGAACCGCGTGATCTCGGTGGGGGCGAGCTATACGGGGCCGCTGCTGCTCGGCGCTTCCTTCCACGAATCGCGCTGGGCCTCGACCGGCGAATACTCAGACCGCAAGGCCAGCCTGGGCGCCGGCGTGCCGATCGGCGCGGCGACGCTGAAGCTGAACTACCTGTCGGCCCGCGCCTATGCCAGCACGGGCCGCATCGCCGGCGACTGGGAGATCGCCAGCGCCGGCGGCGACTACAGGCTGAACGAGCGGCACAAGCTGATCGCCGCCTACTACCACGGCCGCAACAAGCTGCCGGGCGCCGGCCGGGACAAGGCCGACAGCCTGGTGCTGTCCAACGAATACAGCCTCTCGAAACGCACCATCCTGTACACGCAGCTGGTCGCCATCAAGGCCGGCGACGCGGCCAGTCCCGTCGTCAGCATCCTCGGGTCGCAGCCGGTGCGCGGGGCGACGAGCCATGTGATCAACACCGGCATCCGCCACGCCTTCTAGACAGCCAGGTGCGCGCGCAGGCCGGTGACGCCGGGCGCGATGTCGTCGGCCAGCAGGTGGCGGCCGGGATAGTCGCCGCCGTTCTGCGCGCGGTAGGGAATCGGCGCGTCGCTGAACAGGCCGCGCAGGCGCGCCGCCAGGGCGGCCCTGGCGGCGTCCATTCCGGCGCCGTCGATGCGGCCGGCGCCATGCACGGCATGCGTCGGCAGCACCTCCATGCCGGGATAGAACAGGGTGCCGTGGGTGATCGGGAACAGCAGTTCGTCGAGCTGGCCGTTGATGCCGCGCGCGGCGTAGTCGTCGGCCGGGCCGCCGGTGGTCACCGACAGCATGGCGCGCTTGCCGGCCAGGCCTCCTTCGCCGTAGCGGTGGGTGTTGCCGGCGCCCCGGTGGCCATACGCCAGGCCGTAGGCGAACACGCGCTCGATCCAGCCCTTCATGATGGCGGGCATGCCGAACCACCATAGCGGAAACTGGAAGACGACGGCGTCGGCCGCCAGCAGCTTGGCCTGCTCGGTCCTGATGTCGTCCGGCTGGGTGCCGGTGCGGAAGGCGTGGCCGGATTCGTCGACGAAGGACAGCCGCGATGCATCGCGGCGCCGGGGGAAGTCGCGCTCGTCGTAGACCGCCTTCCATCCCATCGCATACAGGTCCGACTGGATCACTTCGTGGCCCACGCCGCGCAGGACATCGCGCGCGCTTGCCGCCAGTTGCGCGGTGAGGGAGGCGGGATCGGGGTGGGCGTGCACGATCAGGACGGTCTTGCTCATGGCATTCTCCTTGCTGGGAAAGATAAGGTGAAGGAGATTGTCGGGCCTGGCGCCGGCGCCGGGAATGGCTGCCGGCTTTTGGGGTAGTATCCAAAAAATGGATATCAGCCGCATCGACTTCAACCTGCTGGCGACGCTCGAGGCCTTGCTGGCCGAGCGCAGCGTGAGCCGCGCCGCCCAGCGCCTGCAACTGAGCCAGCCGGCCCTGAGCGCCCAGCTCGCGCGCCTGCGCAAGATGTTCGGCGATCCGCTGTTCATCCCCAGCCACCGCGGCATGACGCCGACGCCGCTGGCCCTGCAGCTGCAGGCGCCGCTGGCAGCCGCGCTGGCGCGGCTGCGCGAGGTGGTGACCTCGGCCCGCATCTTCGATCCGGCGCGCGACAGCGTCACCGTGCGCATCGCGGCGTCCGACTATGTGCAGTCGGCGCTGCTGCTCGACTTCATGCTGGCGCTGCGCGGCCTGGCGCCGGGCCTGCGCGTCGCGCTGCGCGCGGCCGATGCGACGCGCCTGGAGGCGCAGATGGAGAAGGGCGAGATCGACCTGGCCATCCTGACACCGGAAGGCATCGCCGATGCCCTGCGTTCGCGGCCGCTGTTCGAGGAAAACTACGCCTTCATCGCGCGCCGCGGCCATCCGGCGCTGCGCCGCGGGCTGGATACGCGGCGCTTCTGCGCGCTGGAACACGTGGTCGTCTCGCCGCGCGGCGGCGGTTTTACGACGCCGGTCGACCAGGTGCTCGAGGCGATGGGAATGGAGCGCCGCGTGGTGCTGTCGGCATCGACCTTCCACTCGGTGCTGGACCTGGTCGAGCGCTCCGACCTGGTTGCGCTGGTGCCGGCGCGCCTGGCCGCGGCGCGCGGCAGCCGGCTGCGCGTGCTGGCCCCGCCGCTCGCGGTGCCGGGGTTTGCCATCCACATGGCCTGGCACGACCGCAACCATGGCGACGCCGCGCAGCGCTGGCTGCGCGAGCGGCTGGCCGTGTTCGCGCAGGGGCATGACAAGGCCGCAAGCTGAGGTGGATCACGGGCAGGCGAGGACGTTACAAAAGATAAACCTTGCCAAAATCCGATCAGAATAGTACTGTATGTTTATACAGTATTTCTCTGCATCAAATATGACTTGCTCAGCTTCACACTCTGTAGCGCCGGAGTCCTTGCATCCTTCACTCTGGCGCGCTTCGCAGCTCGCACGCGGCACCACGCAGTGCGTCGATACCGGGCATGCGGCCCTGTCGTCCCAGTTGCCGGGCGGCGGCTGGCCCACCGGGGTGCTGATCGACCTGTTGCTGCAACAGCCCGGCATCGGCGAAATGCGCCTGCTGCGTCCGGCGCTGGCCCAGGTTGCCGGGCGCCGCGTGGTGCTGCTGCAGCCGCCCCATCCGCCGCAAGCCCTGGCGCTGGCCGCGCTGGGCGTACCGCCGTCGCAGCTGATCTGGCTGCGCACCAGCCGCACGGCGGATGCGCTGTGGGCGGCGGAGCAGGTGCTGCGCAGCGGCAGTTGCGGCGCGCTGCTGTTCTGGCCGGGGCCGGCCGGACACCACCACATGCGCAGC
>Ga0265798_10005247_pt1 | contig 17528 bp, 18 predicted proteins | sample P3T30metagenome_FD_192430 | JGI IMG/M metagenome (GOLD analysis project Ga0265798, IMG submission 192430) | Plant litter microbial communities from East Loma Ridge, Irvine, California - P3 T30 | ecosystem: Environmental > Terrestrial > Plant litter > Unclassified | place: USA: California... | reverse complement strand
GACCTTCAAACACAGTCATGTACTGCGAGACAGATGTCAAGCTTCCAGACACGATGGAACTCAGCAAGACCTATACCTTGTACTGGGTTTGGCAATGGGCTTCGATTCCTGGCAAGGCTGGAAAGCAACCTAATGGTCTGGACGAGTACTATACTACATGCATGGACATCGACGCCGCCTCCCCTGATGTTGCCATGGCAGCTGCAGCTCCTGAAGTGATGGCGAAGTTCCAGATGCAGCAACAGGATGCTGGAACTGCCGCCCACCCTGACTGGAACTCAAGAACTGCACTCTTCACCGACTCACCTTTCAAGCGCGAATACGGCCCTGTCACATCCGAGATCCCACTTCTAGGCGGAGGTTCTGGCTCTGGCGACGCTCCTTTCCCCACCAACAGCACTCCGACCGCAGGTCCTACAGCTCCAGTCACCACCAGCGCTGTTCCCGTTCCAAGCGCTTCACCCCAAGCCCCCAGCAACTCTCCTCCGATCTCTGCCACCATTCCCTCGGCTACCCCCCAGCTGCCATCTCCCAGCAACTCCGCAGCCTCCAGCGCTACTATGGAGATTCCCACACTCTCCGGTCGCCCCGGTGCTGCACCAACACCACCAGCCGGCAACAACGGCGTTGTCACAGTCACCGACACTGTCATGGTCACTGTCACAGCGCCTGCTCCAACAGCGCCTGTTGCTACTCCACCCGCCCCCCCGGCAGTCGCTCCCCCAGCTATCACTCCTCGTGCAGTGCACAGCATCTACCACAGGAACGGTGCCAAGTTTAGGGGCCTATAGACGGTGGAGAGCCGCCTCTGAAATGATTCTGTTACTGCATTTTCTTTTGTTAGATACACACTGCGCTCTCCAGTGGCAGGCCACAGGTACTGATGACAAACACACATGATGATGGCTGCATGAAAACGATTGCATGATCATGAAGATTGGGAGGTTCTTTTTCTTTTTGCATTCAGCGATACCCCTTGCATACATATTGGCGTTTTGGGTAGCATTTCATGACCTGTACCCAGGTGGGTTGGTCAGGCGTTCATCAATAAAAGCATATCACAACATTTCACTTCATCATGTCTTGTCTTATCACCGATCGTGAACGCCTCGCTTCACATTTTCACAGCTGCGAGCTTGTGTTACTACCCCACGTGCAGCCATATTTTCTGACTTCAACGTTCTAAGTCAGGCGACTTCAACGTGACGTCCACAACCTCGGCCGAAGTATTGAATACGCTCCATGAACAGTTTCTACCCAGACGCCGAGCCTCTCGGATCGCTTCCACTGTCGATGCGCGTATGCTCGGAGCATTATCCGCATCGACCCTTGCGAACAACTACGGTTATAGCATGACGCAACGCCGTTCATTGTGACAAAGAACCGAACGCACCTTCCCACTTGGGTCGCGGCCCGGATACGACCGTTACCTTCATCAAGATTCGTTGGCTCGGACAGCAAACTTACTCGTCATCTGTACCACACCCCAAGCCATCAGGTCTAGACCAGCGGGACCAAAAAGACGATGAACTTCCAGACCATCCGCACCCATCAATCGCGCCCGTCCTCCAGAACCGGGGAGCTGGGTCAATTTGCGTAAGGCTGAGCAAGTTTCTTCGGGTTACTTCACACATGGCTTCATTCCGATTTGCCCCCAACAGTCCAGCAGATTGTCCTCTCACATCGTACCATTCGGAGCCTCTGCCATGTGGCTTTGCGAGAGACGTTTGCGCTAGTTTCCATACCTCACAATAAGGGTGTGTATTCGCTGCGAACAGTATCTTGCAGTTGATGAAGCCCCGGAACCACACATCGGTGAGTACGTACACTCTTCACCGGTGGGAGGCAGCAGGAGGATCTGACGAAACATCTACGCGTTGTTCATACAGTATAGGTAAGGCTTTGCCCCAAACTCACTGCCCGAGTTCCCCGCGGTCGACTGTTGGTTCATATGAGATTCGACATGGGTGTGTTGAGCGATCGCAACACTGAAGGATGTGTATAAGAGGGGGGATGAGATGGGACTATCGCTGTCTTCCTGCGAGACACTGAACAGAGTTCCTTGAGATACATTGACCTTCCTGTCTTGAATCATCGTCCCACCCAAATCAATCGAAGCCACTTCGACTCCCCCAACCACCGCCATGTGCCGAGACATCTACCGCCACTACGAACGCTGTGCTCACCACGAATACATCCAAGCCCAACCCTGCCAACACTTCCGCACCGGTCTGAACCAGATCAACGACCCACGCTACTTCAATCAACCCGGCATCCCTTACCGCCAATCTCGAAGATGCCACGAGCAGAACCAATTCGACTTCCGTCGCAACGCTTATTGCACGCCGTGTACGATGACGGGGCAGGGTTGGAACTTTCGGGGGTACAACAGTGGGTTTGGAGGATGGCCTAGGTATAGGCCGGAGGGGTTTGAGGGATAGTGACGCCTCTTACAAGTAAAAAGCTGAACAGACCTGCGGACTACATCAAGACAAAAACATGCAAAGTGGGTGACCCAACGTCAACGTAGGCTCTAGGGTGTTCAGTCTTTTCCCAGGTTGGCGTGGTAGTGAGGTCGAAGTAGAGTCAAAGTTGGAAGAAGGATAGTGGGGGAGGTTATCTAGTTCTTAGAACGATGCTCGAAGACTAGAGATTGACATCAATACAGATGGAGTGACGAACGAGCTCGGCATCAGTGCACGGGTTTCGGATAGTGATAATTGAACCGCTTTCTCTCTTTTAGGTACACTCTGTCGCTGTATACACATCTCATATTTCGATCGCAACTGCTCAGATCCAGACTGCACGGCCTTGATCTTGCGTTCCACCACAAAGTGCGCATCTCCATGGCTATGCCTTCCTCTTTGCTTCTTTCCTTCCACCCAACATCTATGTCACTTTCTTAGTCACCTCCTCAACCGGCATTGTTCCCTTGTCACTCTGCAACATTGCCAGTGTAAACAATCCGGTCAACGTCAACCACACATTCCCCCACACCCCAATGCTCATGCTCGTATTATAATGGCTCGGCATCTTGTAATGCTGGTACGCGCCAATGCCCGTTGTGATATGATGGAATACCGTCGCAGCCACTACCGCCTTCGCATATGGAATTGTAGTGAGCTTCGTTGCGGGCGCGGAGTTGAAAGGTATGGCGTTGGTGAAGGAGATGAGGATCAGCGCGAGGGTGACGAGACACCAGCCGTCGTTGCGGACGTTGTATGCTTCGAGGTCGTTGGGAGCGAGGTTTAGTTGCGAAGGAGGCCGGAACCCTGTTGATGTTAGTTTTGGAATGGACAGTGAACGTCAGGGGATTGAAGCTTTGAAGAGCGGGGTAGGAAGGTTGGAGAGTCAATGTAACGTACAGCCGATAACCATGATAGGGTCGTACACGCGACACAAGCCACGCAGGCCGTACCAGAATGCCGTGCCATAGGCATACGCATGGAATACCTGTACGCATCAGTCAGCTCACACCCTTTCGATTGCCTCAATTCCTCCAAAACAACGTACTGCCGAGTTTACAGAAGGCATAATGTCGCTACCAGTCAATTGCACAACAACAGATCAAAGATTGCGCGATAAGTTAGGAGGTCGATGAACACGCGCGGTCGCACCTTAAATCATGTTTGTTGACGTTCCTGGCAAGCTTCCGTACCTGCGACGTCATTATGAGAGCTCCAACAGCTCCATTGGTGTTGAGGGGCTGCAAGCCACGCCGTTAGCCTCCCCGTGGAACCGGAACATCGATCCGCGTAGCGCACCCGCAGACGGATCGAAGATGCGATCGGCCGCGATACGGATTGCGATGACGCTAAAAGCAGGGGTTGATCCGGCAGATGCATGTTCGTGGAGATGGTTTGGGAATGATGGTCGCGCACAATACGATCGTGAAGGGCAGCTTCGTGTTGGAAAAAGCAAATCTATCGGGTATCCACATTCTATCTCTTGCATCACCATGCTATCCTTCCTGCAATACTCCTTGCTGCCTTGGCTTTGCCAACTCCAATCGTTCCCTCACCACCCAACCCTTGCATCCTCAAACTCGCATCAACAACCTCAAGCGCATACGCACTCTCAATAGGACCCAAGTCCAGAATGGTACCGTTGTGCACCGCATTCGCCGCTGGATTGACAATCTTCTCCACATCCTCCTTGACCTGCGGCAACAACACAGCCGTAGCACCCAGCCAGCGTGCTAACAACCCTTTGAAAGACACCTGGTCGGTGTCGCACGGCTCTTCCGCATCTTTCGCTTCGCACTTGCTCTCGAAAAGCGCGCCGGTATCCTGGTTAACGAAATTGCGCTTTGCGGAAGCGACAAAGCCCTTCGTTCTGTCTGCCCACTTCTCGTCTTTCGTGTGCACGGCCATGACCGCAGCGCCGTACATGTAAACACCGACGTTGTAACTCCACATGTTGTGGTTGAGATCTGAACACCCGTTGTCTTCACTCGTGCCGTCGTAGACATTGAAGTCCTGGTCCACAAGTCCGACCTTTGTACTCCAGGCATAGGTTTTCTCCGCCCAGGATAGGATATCCGCATCTTTTGTGAGGTGCGCGATACGGGCGGCAAGTTGGAAGAAGAGACCATTGGTAATGGCGTTCTTGTAGTGCCATCCGTTCTGGCCGTCTTCGCCGAAGTCTACTTTCCAACGCAGACCACCGCCACATGTGTTGTTGCCATCGATCCAGCGCTGTTTCTGCTGATTGAAGACGTTCGTCGCCAAATCTACCCAAGCTACGGGTCCCTGCTCCGGGAGTTTCAACTCAGCTGCTGTAATGGCGGCGAGACCCCACCACGCTTGATCATCGTTGCCGGTTGCATCGACGGTCATGAAATCGTTCGCGGGGGTCGCTTGACTTAGGATGGTGGTCTTGAGAAGATCTTCATACTGGAGGTCGCCGGTAGTAGAGCCGTAGGTTAGGAGAGCTTCGACTGCGGTGCCGGATTGCCACCACCAGTATGGTTGAGGGAGAAGTGCTCGACCAGGGTCAGGGAATGAGACTTTGAGCGAGGCGGCGAGGGTGCTTGATGACGATAGTAGGGCGGCTGGCGCTGGAGGCGATGGCGGTGGGGCTTGGATGGCGGCGATTTGCACAACGAGTGAAACGGCTTTGCTGAGGGTGCTCGGTATCATTTTGAAGATTTGTATCGGTATAATGGTATCTCGTAGAAAGGAACGTGCTGATCAAAGCAAAAAAAGAATGTAATTTGTGTAAAGAACGTACTGATTCACTGAACCATATAAAAAACAACCAAAGAGTGTCTGCGCAAAAAAAGATGCGACGAACAAAGAACGACGGAAAAGGTGTCGAAGGGAGGGAAGAAGGACCAAGGACGAGGGCTGACGCGTAAAGATAATGGGATACCACTCAACCTACCCACAATACACAACTCAGCCTCAATCCAGCGCATAAAATGCCATTAGTTTCATCCATCCAGCATACTCGGCACCCACGCCGTGCCCCGACCCAAAATTAGCAGGTGTCACACATGCGCCTTGGCCTATCCACCCGCACGTGCAAATGAACAAATGCCATGCGTGTGCGTTGTCGATAAGAAGAGTTCTCTGGGCTTTCTGCAAAAACCTCCTGATCGACAGCTGGGAAGGGATGGTCTAGAACGGATTCGTTGTTATCTGAAACGCGACGCGACGACGTTGCGCGATGTGATTCGTCGGGTATTGAGAACACTGGAGAGGCCGAGAGGACGCAGAGAATTGGGCGGTAGGGGTCGGAAAGATCGGATCTGCTGCGATAGAGCCTGAATTGGCGTGGTGAATAGGATCTGCTGTGGGTTGTGACGGAGGTGCCGTGGTGGTGGATGTGGATGAGCGTGGCCAGGTATGATGGGGATTGGTGTTGAAGATCTGGACTGTTGATCTCGATGCATGAATCGCGTAGGACGACTGCGGCTCAGATCTAAAGACGCTGGACGTACGCGCCTTGACATTGAAATTCGTGCGATGCCATCGGAGCTGTCTACAGTAAACACGAGCGTTCACCTCAGCGCATCCCATCATACACACCCCATCCGCCCTATATCCCACTCATACATCCCGCCTCCATCCAACCATCTACATCTTCGCCATAACGACTTTATTCTTGACGAAACTGCCCCACCCCTCCGCAAACACCCCACCCACGCCATCCTCCACCCAGCTCACAGCCTCAACATACCTCCCCTTCTCCCTCATGATCTTCGCCCTAACCTTCACCACAGACGGAGTCACCAGATTCTTCTTGTACTTGACCCGTAACTCACTCGTCGCATTCGGAATGCCAAAGTTCTTGACTATGAGGCAGCCCATGCAATGATCCAGCAGCGACGCCGTAATCCCGCCATGAAGACTCGCATAGTTTCCATCGGCATCGTGAGCTAGCGATACCAGCACGATGTTTTCCGTTCCTTCCGGATCGGAGAGATCGTATTGTATGTCCTTCTTCGCTGCTTGTCTAGCCGCCTCTTCCGGGTTGTCGGGCGGCACAATCTCCTCCCATGTTGTGTCCGTGTGTGTGACTACACTGTCGGGATCTATAAACTCCCGTCGCTTTCCATGACCCGGTTTCCACAAGTCGAGAAACGCGCGGATCGCGTCGGATGTGAAGAGACCGCGCGTGAAGAGCAGGTTCCAGCCGTCGCGGGCCTCAAACAGGCGGCGATCGTGGATGTGCGTTATCGAGGGGTCGGTGAAGAGGGCTTTGCACCATTCGTGAGCAGTGAAGTCCTCTAGGTGTTCGGTTCTTCTTCGGGTGGTCATCGTAGGTCGAAGGGGATGTGAGTATGGTGTTGGCGCGGAGCGGACGGTGGAGGATGATTTGTGTAGGGTCTTCGTGGAGGTGGAAACCTATGCGATAAGGCTGCTGGTATGATATAAGGCATAGCTGCGGTCGGACGGCCGGATTTCGCTGCGCGTCGTGTTACTTGCAAAGCAGGGAGATCAGGTTCCGAGGTTACTGGTGATAAAGTTTAGCGCTGACGTATCTAAGATTGACCGCAAGAAGGTTAGTATCACCGACCTGCATACATACGACCTGGACATCAATTTGATCACGCAGACAAGGTAAGGCAAAGAAGTTTTTCAACGTATTTGTATTAATCCGTCGCGACGTTGTTCAGTAATCAAGAACTACAGTCTAAACGTCGTGACTTCATGTGCTACTTCAACTATCTCCATATGAACTCCATTCCGAATCTTATCCTACCAAAAGGCAGAACAGGATTGGCATCCACACTAGTCGTGGAACGGTCAAACGTGTGCTTACTCTCCAATGATTCTTGCTGCGATGATGCGCTGCACAGTCATGCTACTCAAGAGCCCTGATGGAACGAGGCCAACGAGCGCGCGTTCTCCGCGCGGAGTGCCGCCAAAATCTTGTCGGTCTCAGCTTGCGCCGCCTTCAGCTCATCCATTTCACCCCGAAGCTTGGCGTACTCCTCAACGGAAACCTTGTCCTCGGGGTCGTCCAGCAGCTCCTTCTGCTTGTGGCTGCGAGTTGAAGAAGTAGAGCCAGGAGATAGCAGATCGTCAGGTGCATCAGAGAGCTCAGAGCTGTCGGAGTCAAGCTCGTCCATGCCCTTGGCTCCGCAATGGTAGTTGACGAAACCGGTGTGCTTAGTCTTCTTGTTGGCCTTGTCTAGAGAGGAGCCGTCACCGTTGTCGTTAGAGACATTCTTGCCAACAGCACCCTCGTTGAATACGTCCTTGCTGAACGCATCCTTGGAGACGACATCACCAGCTTGGGCACCGTTCTTTCGAGCAGCTTGCACGGGGACAGCGACGACATGCTTCACGGGAAGTACATTCGAAAAGGTAACGCCCATGTCAGCACCAGGGTGGTGCTCATCCCGCTGAGATGCCGAAGTCTCTGACTGAACAACGTAGGTGGGGGATGACGAGTTGTACTGGGTTGTGGTCATGCGCTCTTCTGAGGCCTTCTTCTTCATCTTGCCGGGAGACATCTCGCCTTCAGAGTCAGTGGCCATTGCTGGGTGGTCATGCCGAATGACATTCATACCCGGTTGATTCCGCTTCTGGCGCTTCTGAGCCGGCTGTCGCGGTTGTAACATCATCTGAGAACCCGGAGTTGCTCCAGGATCATCAGTGTCATCGTGGTTACCAGACGCGATCATCTCAGCCGCAGTACGCCTACCCCGAATCGGACGATTCTGATGGTGCTGGTCGTTGCCACGGCCGACCTTGATCCACTGGCCGCGGTGGGCGTTCGAGACGCAGTTAACGATGGTGCTACTGTACAGCTTGTGGGGAGCGCCAATCGTAGTCCAGGTCTTCTCGTTCTTCATCAGTGTAACGCCGATCTGTTTGGAGGTCTTCAGCACCTCACAGATCCACTCTATACGCTGTCCGAAGGTCCAGTCCTTGGTCTGGCTGATGTTGTCAATGATGGACTTATCGTAGATGCGAACTTTGAAGCCGTTCAGGTGAATGTCCTTGGCCATGCCGACGATGTCCCAGGAGCACGCTTCAATAGCCCAGTCCTGGTAATAGACACCTTCACCCGGAGTTAGCCGCTTGCGGTAAGCGTTGCCCTGGGTGTCCTTGGCGCGGGTCATATCCTTGAAAGCTAGCACCAACATCCCGACAAATTTGCGATACTCTGCGGCGGTAACGGGGATGGAGGGGTCGACCTCTGGAGAATACCACTGAGGCTCGTCCATGGGCGCCCTAGCTTCTTCCAGGGTCTTGAAGCGGAAACCGTCGACCTCTGGATAGTCACCGTCCTTGTCCAGAAGCTGGGAAGTCTTGGTCTTAAGGCGAGACGGATCCTTGAGACCGCCGGGGACCTTTTCCAGGCGCGTGTCCGCAAGGCGGGGAATGGGAGGACCCAAGGGAACGGGAGCACGAGCACCAACGGGAGTTGAAGGAGATGCAGTCTGGCTCTGGGTCACCATCGGGGTCTTGTTGGCTATGCCCTTGGGGGTGTCCTTGTTGGGGTCGTGGTCGGTCATATCGTTGGCGCCTTGGGGTAGGTAGCGGGGTGTTTTTTTTTGGTTTCAACGGTTTTTGCTTGCAACTAAGACATATGTTAGCGAACTCGGCATCTATTTTCCAGCTCCAGTGGAACTTACTGGAAGAATTGATGAGATCTATGCGGCGTGGTGGGGTGAACAGCGGGAGCACCCCGATCTTTATGTTCGCAAGGCTTGACTCCTTGGCTAGTGAAAGATACGGTTGGCAGCGGATTGAAGTGGATCTGGTGTACTGCTTACGCAGGTGACTGAGTGAAGTAGGAATTCAAGGTCGCCTGTGACGAGCGCGGATGATCTAAACGCGAAGAGGATATCGGTTCCGAGAGCACATTGTTGTGTTCTGTGAAAGAAGACGAAGGTTTGTTGTGGTGATCGGTGCCTGTTGCTGGGGGCGTTGCGTGCGTATCGACAGCACAGGCGTGAGAAATGTGCGTCCGAGCGTCTTGTGGATTTCCCGCATTCACCTCAGGACCTGAGAGCGTTTGCTACACCCGCGACCCATTGACCCGATCCACAAGCCCTCATGGCACTTGCTGCATGTCGATAGCGTGTAGTGTCGTGATGTGCGTCTTGCCTGGGATACTGGGCGAGGTCGGCGTCGTGCGATATGGCCTTGCTGCGTGCGATGTTGCCTGTGACATATGTTAACATACTGACTACCTCACATAGAATGACTTCTTGTTGAACTTAAAGACATAAGAGCTAATGGCGTACCATAGGAACCTTATGAAGACCGGCGACAATACGGATGCGCGAGGCCGTCGCAGGCCCGTCAACATGTACGATTGCAGCTGGCAGCGACAGAGCGCGCAACCGACTACACATCGTTCAGGTTCCGGCAAAGCAACGTCTTGCCAGGCCTACGCGCGTTCCGTCCAGTTCTTTGCTGAGGTGTTGCATGAGCTGCGCGTGCAAGTGCATGTGCATGTGCAAGTCGATACCGTGGAGACGCGAACGGATCTCGTCGAGCAAGACCGGCAGGCAGTAATGCACTCTGCACGACGCAATATCTTCAGATATCATTGTTCCTTCTCTTTCAGGTTTCCCCGGGGTTGTTCAAGCAAGAGCGTTCCAGGCGGGATGCGTCATGTGACTTCCTTACCCTGCGGGAAGGTGGACATTTTTGATCAGGGACGAGACCGGGAAAAGAAAAGGTGGAAGAGGGTACTCTCATTACACTTGAGTGCATTATTTTCGCGTTGGAAGTCGCTCTTGCTTAGGAGATGTTCCTTCGGTGAGGGGCAGTCGTGGTTGCGCCAGTTGAATGGCTAGAAGGCATCGGTAGCCGCACGACCACGGCGTGGTATGCCATCGCGGTGTGTGGGGAAGAGTTGGATGCTAGTGGTTGTCAGTGTGAGTGCAAAAGGTTTCGAAGTGCAATGAGTTTGCATACCTAGACTGGCTGGTGCGCGGCAAGGAGGGAATGTTGCCTTGGCATGTTTGTCATGTTTGTCTGGGACGATGGCGGTCATCAGACTCGTCAAAAGGGCAGTGACGGTACCACGCTGTCAGCTGGGCCTGTGTTCCCGATGATCTCAATCGGAGAAGCGTTGGCAAGACCGCGTTCGGTGCAGCATTGTGAGGGTTGCGGTGGTGGTGGTGGGCGTCGGCGTAGCCCGTCGACTTTAATGGCAGCACAGCCATCGAAGTCAGCGTCGGGAAAAGGTTGGGCACTTGATCACATGAAGACATGAAGCTTCAATCGCTCCCCAGGATGAAAGTACCAGTAAAGAGAAGGACCCGGAGGTGGCGAGATTGACGATGCTGTCGACGTTGAGTGGAAGCGGTTGAAGTTGTGTGTTGCGGAGAAGGAAGGCAGGATCGAGGGGCGGACTCGCCGTCGCTAGCGCGCATTGATCCCACCTCAAAATCAACGACAAACGTTCATGGATTCTGCCAGGTGCACGGCCGCTTCTTGCTTCCTTCGAGATATCGTGCTGCACACTTCCATCAGCTTTCATCGAGTGCAGCCATGTTCAGGGGTATGCTCTTCGGACTGCCGCGATGCGCCGTTCTCCGCAGCGAACGCGCGGCTGTAGCGACTGCAGGTTGATGGGCTCGCTCCGCGTCGCCATCACATTCAATCGCTCAACTTCTCCTTTTCAGATCTCATCACTGAAGACGTTACCTTCGGCATGATGTCGAAGGAAGCTCTTGCAGCGGAGATTAGCGAGCACCTGCCGTCAAGGACACGATACCGTCCGAGTCATCAGCTATCGAGCGGCTGATCGATGGACTTGCTTTCTTTGTCTTGGGCTCTCTGATCCGGCTGAAAGACCATTAGAGATCCGTTTTGTTAGTTGCTCCATTTGGCATGCCTTGGTCGAGGCAGCACAACGCAGGAAACGTCTGCGAGAGGTTAGTCGAGTTGGCATTGTCGTGTCCCGCTTACCATGTCAGGCGAAGCGAGTATGCTCGGTTGAACGGGGCAGTTGTCAAAGTTGGTATTGGAAGATTCTTCGCGTTGGCCGGCATAGTTTGTCGAGTGCAACATCTGGGAGTGCTTTGTCGGTTAAGACAAACACATGGGCGGTGGTAGTTAAGTGGTGGCCTGGAATCCTTCAACACTTATGAGCAGGCAGTCTTTCCTTGTCCCGCGAGTAATCTCGCTTCTCTTGCTCTTTCACATGTTCTTGACGAGTGTCTTCCAAACCAATTCACCAAGTTCGTACCATTTGGAATGGTACCACGGGAAGGATGCGGCAAGATGAGCCTAGAAAGAGATATGTACGTCGACGGTAAGCGTCTTGCCCTTACATTTCGCTATATTAGACGGCTTCGAGGGGCTCTGGCTTACTTATACTTGGTTTAGTTGAGTTTATATACTTGACTGGCAAGAAACAGCGCGATGCCTCGAAAGTTGATACGTAGTATCGCTACTGGTTTTGCCGCCTGCATGAACACTTCGGTCGCCCTCACGCTTCGGGCTTGGCTCTATAGTGAATATTTCTTGAATCGCCCCTCCCCCGCCTTGGAGCGACCGCCGTGTGAACACGTGATTCACCCTCCGACCCACTCTACTCTAGTTGGGAGCCTTCTGCTCTGCGCAAACAAACTCCTAGCGCGGTGTACCACCGTGGGAGTATTTCTGGGATTTCATTTCGATCTCAAGGAAACATTACTCCCCTCAACCACTTCGATTCACAACCACAACTCGCAAGATTCATTGCATACGACGAAGACATCTTTGTAATGAATTTCAACAACCCCGCCGCTATGAACAACGGCGACTCAATCGCCGAAGAAATCGACTGCGATTATTTTGCGAAGTTCATGCAGGAGGACCCTACCTCATCGAGCCCTCCTATCGCGCCGGTAACTTCAACACATCCTGGCTCAATCGAACAGGACGGCTTCAGGGAGAACGACCCCAGCTTGTTCGATTACGGCGACCACTGGCCATTATTTCCTATTGAGAGCTTCGCAGCCAACAGCGGCTGGCCTAGCGTTCAAGACAACATGTACACTTCTAGCGAGAGCGTACCCGGACAGTCGGCCCCTGACTGGAACTTGCAAGAAGGTTACAGTCACCTAGAGACTGGCCAGCCGTATCAGCCAGAGAACAACGTAGCCTTCGGTAAGTCGATATGATATGCACCCTGTGTCGCGCGCTCACACTAACTTCTCCTAGGCGCACCCAACAACCCCCCTCAGTCGTCTGGGCCTCATACGTCGGGAACAAACTCGCTTTACAATGACGGGTTCGCCCAAACGATGTCTGTTCTCACACCAGATCCGATTCATACGCCGTCTGCAAGCCGTCTAGGATTCATCCCGCGTCCAACATCCGCTACCTCAACACCATCAATGGGCCATGAGCCTCTGCGGAGCAACATTACATCGCCTGTAAACAGGCCAGGGTCGGCTTACCTAGCACCGCCGACGTGCGGACCAACTGCTCCTCATGGACCGGCGACCTTTCACGGACCGGGAACTTTTCAAGCCCCAGTACTTCGTAGGTCAGCGCCACTTCATCCGTCATCCATGGATCGAACATCAGCGGCTCATCACGAGGCAGTCGGCCATCAAGCACGAGGGCGGCAACATGCACAAGAGCCTCAACGTGCACCAGGCTGGCAGTACGTAGAGCTGCAACGTTCATCAGGCGGCCTGCGAGATCCATCAGGGCTGCAACATTCACCAGGCCCGCAAAGCGCACCAGAGCTGCGCCGTGGACCAGAGCCGCGCCATGACATAGGCCCGCAACATGTACCTGAATCACGCAGTAGGTCAGCGCCATCACGTACATCGGCGGCTCCTGTTATGTCGACGATGCAGCACCCGCATGTCACCAACCATCACGCGCCCGTCACGCACCACACAGTAGCGACCAGTGGCGCAACTGCGACCCAGCAGTCCGAGAACAAGGACGCTGAAGATGGCGAGCAAGCTGCTGACGGCGCTGACGGCGCGGGCGCCGTTAAATCTACTACACCCAAGCACATTCTCGAAAAAGAGAAGCAAGCCCGGGCCGCGATCAGGAAGTTGAAGGAAAAGTTCAGTATCGATGGGCAGATGGGCGAGTCTATCACCATGGTTCGTACCAACACTGGAGTTGAGTTCAGCGGTACAATGTGGAAGGCGCCTACCAACGACGTGAGCATTCCGACAACAGAAGCGGATATCAAGGCATGCGTCGATGCTCTTGAGCTTGCAATGCACAACGTCGTGAACATCCGAGAGAAAGCAGATATCAACTCACCTACCAATCGTTGGAACAAAGAGTTTAAATACTATTTCCCGGAAGAGTTCAACGCAGCTGCGGGCCTGCTGGTGGTAAGTCCGAACCGAACAGTATGCCTCTGCCCTCACTAACATAACATAGAAAGAGCTCATAGACATCCACACCAACGGTTGGACTAAGCAGATCTTCGACCAGAATGAGCGTTACCAATGTCAGCTCACCCAGTTTTACACCTTTGAAGATCGGTTCGAAGGTCTTCGGGAATTGCTTCACGTAAGTATTCTATCTTGATAACTATGTGGTTTGATACTGATTGTACACAGTACTCAAAGACGTCTTGCCAAGACATCATGAAGGGTTCCCGCTTCTACACGATCATCGCCAACCCGCGCAATCTGATCCATCGCACGGCGACCAATAAGACTGCCAACGTGAACAAAGGCAACCAGATCAAGGCAGGTAAGAAGGCGATCTTGAAAGAAAGCAGCGCGGCGGCTTCTTCCAGCGGCGAAGACAAGGGCGACAAGGCAACACAACAGGATGGCGAGGAGGGCTCCAACAGCGAGGAATCCACAAAGGTCAAGAAGGCCTCAAGGGGCAAGAAGCGCGCTCGCGAAGAGACCTTCGTTGCAGAGGATCCGGCGGGCCAACCACCTCGCAAGAAAGCGCCTGCGAAGAAGCGTGGCGGCGCATGATGGCTAGCGCTTTCAGTCCGTTGTTTACCGGCGCGTTATACCCAGGGTGACGGAGTCATTTGGTTTCTGTTCTTCTTTTCAAAGCTCGGCGAAGTGTCAGAAATGACGTCACCGCCTTGCTCACTTGCGTTGCTTTTGTATATATTGACTTCCTTGTCCTCACTGCCACGGAGCGGTGTCGCGGGAAGTACCTTTTTCTTATCTCCTAATAGTTGTTTCTCAATCTGATGTCAAAATTGCGTTGCCACACACAGCGTCTTCCAAAATTGTAGCGGGCGTATGATGGTGGTAGCCACACTCTGGTTCTGCACCCTAATGCCAAATGTCATACAATTCCTTACCTACTTGGCTGCTGATCTTTACAACTTTGAGAAGACTCACTGTGTTTCATCTGCCCAGGCATTAGCTCCGATGTTTCCGTAGTAGATTAAATGAGGTGCATGTAGCCGACGATAGATTAATCAATCTTGCAGAAGTCCCCCAGTAACGCCGAGACTGACCGATGAACCTCAACGATACTTTGCTGTCACTCTTGCGGAGTCTTTTGTCTGCCTCGCCCTGTGACTAGGCACAACAGCGATCAAGTGTGGAGTAGTCGTCGCATCCTTGCTGTCGCTTTAGTATCGCACCAACCAAATCAAACGCGCCGGAAGCAAGATTGGGATCACCAAGATATCGAGAACAGAGATGTGCTGAAGCAAGTTGATTACATGCACTGCATGTGTGCAAAGGTTATATATACAAAGAATCCTCAAAAGTTCCAAAATCCACATCTACCACCCAGTCATCTCCGATGACCACGACACTCTCACCCGACTATAGTGCCGAGCGAGTCGAAGTACTCGTCTAGCAAGCCTTGACAGCGGAAGCAGTGTACTTGCAGTTGCCGGAGGGGCCCTTGGAGACGGACTTGGGCTCAGAGCCGGGCTTGGTGCCCTTGAACTCCTCGCAGATGGTCTTGACGGAAGTAGCGCAGGTGCCGGAGATGGTAGCGGTACCGCCGAAGTTGGGGTTGATACCGGCAAGGACCTTTCCGTTGTAGGCCTTGACGTTCTTGATGACGACGGAGCGGGCGACGCTGTTCTTGCAGTTACCGCAGGCACGGTAGAGCTTGCCGAAGTTCATGACGGCTGGGAGGTGTTAGTGTTTTGTATGGAAATGCTCGAGACCGGAGGAAGCTTACTGAAGCCGTCAATGGTGACCGTGCCCTTTCCGTTGTGCTGGATGACCTTGTCATCAGCGGCCTGGGCACCTCCGCCCTTGATCATGGCGTTTCCGTCACCCTTGAGGGAAAGCGCATCCTCGCAAACGTCGACCCACCAGACGTTCTCGATGGTGCAGGATCCTGGTTCAGATTAGTATCTATGACTCGTTATTTGTACGGAAGGATGCTCACCCTCGCAGTGGACGCCCTCGATCTGGTCCTTTCCGATGATAGCGTTCTTGAGAGTTCCGCCGTTCTTGATGAGGAAGACAGCGTCCTTGTCACCGCCCTCGACCTGGCCAGTGCAGCTAGCACCACGGCCGTAGGTCTTCATGCCACCATCAAAGGTTCCGCTGACTTGCTGGGGAGCCTTGTAGGTGACGGAGCCCTTGGAGGCGGGGATCGGGAGGGAGGCGCGCTTGGCGAAGGAGGAGAACTCGGAAGGAGTAACGGCGGCAGGGCCGGCGGCGGCGAAGCCAGTGATGGCAGCAACGATGGCGATGGAGAACTTCATGTTGATGGTTGAGTTGGTTGATCGAAACTGGAAAGTCGAAGAGGATGCTTTGAACAAAGTATGTATAAAGAATGTAAGTCTCTGAAAGAGGTAGCGAAAGTGGATGCTTCAAGCAAGAATAGACTGAATGAATGTGATGGTGGTGGTGATTCCTTTTTGCCGGTGGTCGCTGTGATACTTATACTCCCCCTCAACTCGTCTTCTGGGTGCCACACTGAGGCACTCCACATTCGTCCGAAGATGTGCCATGTGGAAGACAGGGTACTGTTCCTCTCCGGCGGTACTCATGAGCCCAGGCCCAGAGTGTCATGCGAATGTGAGTAGGATGGCCCAGAAGAAGACGCTCGCAGGGTTGTGTAGGACGTCAGGGCCGTGCTCTGGTGGGGCTTGGGGGTCGGAAACGCGCTCAGGGCGGGATATCTCGATAGCACCCAGGCCACGCTCATTTGTACTGTGGAGTTGGTAAAGGGAATTATCCAGTAAGCACCGTCTTGTCTTCCAGACTCAACTCCCATCATCACCAGCGCGATAAGACGTCAGTTTGCATCGCAGAGAGACGAGTTCTGGGAGACGACTTGAGAGACATCGTGTTCTGGAACGCCACACGAACGCACACGACAATGGATTTACCACCAGAAGCCAGGAAGTCGTTACATGTCCGATCGACTAGTGCTGGATCCAGCCTGTCACACCGACGCCAACGCTCGCCAAAATGCCAAGCTTTGACATGAAACCGCTCAAATATCCACATCGTAACCACCTATCTGGAACGCCAAGGAGAACTGAAATTTCCGCTCGTTGTTCGAAAACGTCTGGCCAGTCAAGCATTTCTCCGGGAACATCATTGGGGTCCTGCCAAGACACATTTTGCGATTCGTGTCACGGGGCGAGCCTTGCGCTAGAATCTGGCTAGAGTGTGAGATAGTTTCAATGACTTTCTTTTCGATATCTCCGCCAATCGCAACGCTTCCTGAGGGGCGTAAAACACCAGCTCGGGGCGTCTTGGCACGTCATGTCGCGCAAACAGGTGTCGTGCATGACGCCCAGGTGTCATTCCTGGGTGTATCTCTGTTCACCACGCTGATTAGGATCCCGCGTGTTCAAGAGTCGCTGACAGGACTTGCTTGCCAGGTTGATGCAGCCGGCTGACGCCAACCGCCCTGGAGGTTAGCAGCATTGCGACTCGAGACGACGTTCAAGGCTGGTCGTCAAACGACCGCTCAGCCCATCCACGGAATACACATGTTGTTGTGGTTAGTAGTACTGTGTCATGGCACGTCGATTACTGATCTACGTAGAGTCGTGGAGGCGTGGGTACTGCGCGTGTCGTGCCGTGTTTCGCTGGTCGCGATCGGGTAGTCGTCTTCCGATTGCACGACTGCCATTTTGCATCCGGCGTCGACACGACCCTTGTTCGGTCCTTCGCGATCTCTAGA
>Ga0265798_10005246_pt1 | contig 17530 bp, 14 predicted proteins | sample P3T30metagenome_FD_192430 | JGI IMG/M metagenome (GOLD analysis project Ga0265798, IMG submission 192430) | Plant litter microbial communities from East Loma Ridge, Irvine, California - P3 T30 | ecosystem: Environmental > Terrestrial > Plant litter > Unclassified | place: USA: California... | reverse complement strand
CCGGACGATATCGGTGTGCTGACCGCCGAGATCGTGTTCTTCGAACCGATGATCCGCAACGAGATCGTCTTCCTGGCCGGTGACACCGTCACCTATGGCGAGGTCGCGGACAAGTTGGAGGCGGCACTGGGCCGGCCCTTCAAACGGTCGGTTTGGACCGTGCCTTTCCTGATGGAAGAGCTAACGAACGATCCGAAAAACATGATGCGCAAATACCGCGCCGCCTTCGCGATCGGTCGCGGTGTGTCGTGGCCGAAGGCGGGCACGTTCAATGATCGGCAGGGTCTTCCGGTCACCGACGTTGCGGCCCTGATCGAAGCCGATCTGCGAGGCGCTCAACAGGAAAAGTGATGTCGGCGGGGTGGCTAAAGAGACCTTCCCAAAACGAAACCATAACGAGACAGTCGCCTCGGCGCACGCGCCGACAGACGTCCGAAGCAACCCTTTTTCCAAAACCTGTTCCCGATTGCTCTTTACCGAAACGACCTGTCGGAGACGGAGAAAAGGGAAAGATCGCGCTTAACGAATGGCTGTTACCGGACGTCCGGGTCGACCGCCTGAACGGTCAGGTGTGGGTGAACGCGCCCTGCGCTACGGCTTCCGGCCAGACCCAGTTGCGGACATTCACGAGCCCTCCTCGGCTTCCCAACTACGGCCACTCGTTCATCTCCGCGCTATGACAGCTTTCAGCGACTGAGTTTCCAAGATGACCGTTGCTATTGCTGGGAACCGAGGTGGCTGCTTTCGGGACTGTGAGCCGCGACAACTGCCTTTGTGCGGTGCTGACGCCGCCACTTCCAACAAGGATGATGTTCGCCGGCAGTGTGGCAGCTGGCAAACGTTGACAGCCCCCGCCTGGTGGCGAACAGAACGGCATGTCCTCTACCCCCACTCGCAACGTCGCACTGACGACCGAACTCGAATCGTACAGCAGGGCGCAGGTTGCCACTGGGCTGTACAGCAATTCGAGCGAGGTCGTGCGCTCAGCCCTGCGGCTGATGATCGCCCGCGACGAAGCTCGCCTGTACGGAGAGCCGCGTCGTGGTTGAGGCCATTACCGAGCGCGAACAGGAACGGCTTGCGGCGTTGGCGCGATACGAGGTGCTGGATACACCTCGGGAGCAATCTTTCGATGAACTGGCGGCGCTGACCGCGCGTCTCTGTGATGCCCCTATCGCAGTGGTCAATTTGGTCGGCGATGGGCGTCAATTCTTCAAGGCGGAGATCGGTCTCGGCGTACGCGAGACGCCATTGGAAAGCTCGTTCTGCGTTAAGGCACTGCTCGAGGACGATCTCCTCGTCGTACCGGACCTAACGCTGGATACCCGGTTCGAGTGCAATCCGCTGGTGACCGGCGATCCCCATATCCGCTCCTACGCCGGCGCGCTGTTGAAGACCGAAGACGGGTTGCCGATCGGGACGCTGTGCGTGCTGGACTACCGCCCGAGGCCCTTTACGACGCTTCAGCAGGATACCTTGCGCGTGCTCGCGCGGCAGGTCATGTCGCTGCTTGACCTGCGTCGTACCGTGCGGGAGCGTGATCAGCGCGCGCGGACCGCTCTCGCCAGCGAAGAGGCGCTTGCCCTCACACGTATCGAGCTTGTCGACAGCGAAGCCCGCTTTCGTAACATGGCCGACCATGCGCCAGTCATGATGTGGGTCACCGACCCGGATGGCAATTGCACGTATCTCAACCAGCAATGGTACGACTTTACCGGGCAGACACCTGCGGAGGCTGCGGGCCTTGGCTGGCTTGATGTTACCCATCCGGACGATAAGGCTGCGGCAGGCCAGATATTTCTGAACGCGAATACCCGGCAGGAGCCTTTCCGTCTCGAGTACCGGTTGCGTCGTGCAGATGGCATATACCGCTGGGCGATCGATGCAGCATCTCCACGGTTTGGACCTCAGGGCAGGTTTTTGGGCTATATCGGTTCCGTCATCGACATCGCAGATCGTCGCGAAGCGGAAGACGCCCTTCGCGGAGCAAATGTCCTTCTGAAGGCCGTTATGGAGGCCGTACCGGGCGTGGTCTACGCCAAGGACCGTGCGGGGCGGATGTTGGCCGCCAACCGCGGCACCGCTGATCTGGTCGGCAAGCCCCTCAATCAGATCATCGGGTGCACCGATCGTGAATTTCTCGACGATGCTGCCCAAGCCGACATCGTCATGGCGAATGACGAGCGGGTCATGACCGAGCAGACGACGGAAGTCGTGGAGGAAGAGGTCAGCTTTGCCGACGGCACCTGTGCAACCTGGCTTTCGACGAAATCGCCGTTTCGAGACGCCAACGGTGCCGTGAACGGCTTGGTCGGCTCATCGATCGACATCACTGAGCGCAAGCGCGCCGAGCTCGAACTGCAGCGGCTTAACGAGACGCTTGAGGACGAAGTAGCCGAACGGACAGCGGAGCGTGACCGGATCTGGGAGACGTCCCCTGATCTCATGCTCGTGATCGACTTCGCCGGCGTTCTGATACGCGTAAACCCCGCCTGGACGGCCATGCTGGGCTATACCTCAGGCGAACTTGTCGGCCATCACGTCAACGAGTTCGTGGTGCCTGACGATCACAAACAGACAACCGATGCCTATGAGCTTGCGGCAGACGGCGGTCGTCCGGCGATCATCAATCGCTACCGCCATAAAGATGGCTCGACGCGCTGGCTATCGTGGGTCGCTGTGCCGGCTGGTGACATGACCTATGCGACCGGTCGCGATATTACCGCTGAGAAGGAGCAGGCGGAGGCCCTGCGGAAGACCGAGGAACAGCTGCGTCAGGCGCAAAAGATGGAAGCGGTCGGTCAACTGACCGGCGGGCTGGCGCATGACTTCAATAATTTGCTGACCGGCATGATGGGCAATCTGGAACTGCTCCAGCTTCGCGTTGCGAGAGGGCGGCTCGACGATCTCGACCGCTTCATCAATGCGGCGCAGGGCGCTGGTCGGCGTGCCGCGTCTCTCACGCAACGATTGCTGGCTTTTTCCCGGCGTCAGACGCTTGATCCCAAACCTACTGATGTCAACCGGCTGATCCTTGGTCTCGAAGAGATGCTGCACCGGACGGTCGGTGCGACCGTCGGCATCGAAATCGTTGGCGCTGCCGGATTGTGGACTGCCGACATAGACGCGCCGCAGCTCGAAAACGCTGTCCTCAACCTTTGCATCAACGGTCGGGACGCGATGCCGCAAGGGGGAAAACTGACGATCGAAACCGCGAACAAGTGGGTTGATGATCGTATAGGACGAGAGCGCGATCTGCCCCCGGGCCAATACATCTCGATCTGCGTGACGGACACCGGCACCGGCATGACGCCCGAGACGATCGAGCGCGCGTTCGAGCCCTTCTACACGACCAAGCCGATCGGACAGGGCACCGGACTAGGGCTTTCGATGATCTATGGCTTCGCCAGGCAGTCGGGTGGGCAGGTTCGGATTTATTCCGAAGTGGGACACGGCACGACGGTGTGCATTTACCTGCCGCGTCACCATGGCGACGCTGCTGAAACGCCCGAGGAATGCACAACCGGTTTGCCCGCGAGCGGCAATGCCCAGACAGTGCTTGTCGTCGATGACGAGGCGACGATCCGCCATCTCATCGACGAAGTACTCGACGATCTGGGATACACCGTCATCGGCGCAGCCGATGGGGCGGCGGGAATCAAGGTGCTTCAGTCCGGAGCCAGGATTGAACTTCTGATAACGGATGTTGGATTGCCCAATGGTATGAACGGCCGACAGGTCGCCGACGCCGCTCGCGCTTTGCGGCCTGGTCTGAAGGTGCTGTTCATTACAGGGTTCGCTGAGAATGCCGCAGTTGGTAACGGCCATATGGAGCCAGGTATGGAATTGCTGACCAAACCCTTTACGCTCGAAGCGCTCTCTACAAAGGTTGCGCAGATGCTGCGATCTACTTCTGCGTAGCGCTGATCAACAATAGATCAGCACAGAAGAATGTCATTGAACTCCTAAGTTTAGCAAATCGGCGTTACGACCGAGCGCCCATTCGAATATGACGGCAAAAGATCTAGCGACGTTTAGCTTCTATCGCTCTACTGCCGTTTTACATCTATATAAGATTGAGCCCGTCAACAACGACAACGAGACCCGCTTCCAATAATTCAAAGTGCCCGTCGCGCTCCCTAAGCGGTGGGATAGGTATTGGTCCCACGAAGCACGCTGAATCCAACAATCGCGCCATCAGCGCATTGGTCAGATACGACGGCCAAGTCTTGACCCGTCATGAATAAGGAGGCCTCAGCCAAACTTACTATAGGTTGAACCAGGGATAGGAACATGAAAGTTATACGCACCAGAACCCATTTTCAATACGGTGTATCCGGAATCTTCCTCCACGACCGCGACATTTCGGTCGTGATCAAGGGGCAACGAGCCACTTATGATGTATCGTCTTGGAACCGGAAGCTTTAAATGGGCCGAACATCCCGAAGGCAATGCTGCTGAGATCTGCATCCTTCCCCGTCCGGCGCGCCAGCAACACTCAATTTTTCCAAGCACCGACTGCAGCGAGGCACTCACTGCGGTGATACCACTAATATATTGTGGCGCGAGCAATATTGGGGGACCGTTCTGGCGGGAAAAATCTAGATTAAGCCCCGCTAATCCGCCGTAAAACCACTGTTCGATATGACCAAGCATGAAATGGTTCTGTGACTTGCCTCGCGTACTATCCCAAGCCTCTGTCAATGCCGTCGCACCGGCTTCGATCTGAGCGAGATAACTGGGTGCATCGGTGCGTGTCAGCATATCATATAGCACGTCGCCGCGTTGCGCATCGATCAGCGCGCGCACGACGTAGTGAAACCCGATGTCGCCGGCCGTAACGTGATTGTTCGTCACGCGGATCGCGGCGATCAGGTTGGCAAGAATATGGGCTCGGTCGCTAGCCGGGGCGAGGCCCAATGCCAGCGCCATCGCGTTGGCAGCTTGGCTGCCGCGGTCGTAGTTGCCGCTGGCCGGATGATAGAGGCGCGCGTTGATCGTCGCCCGCGTGGCGGAAGCACGCGCCGCGAAGCCGCGTGCTTCCGCGTCCTTACCGAGGATTTTGGCCATCTGTGCCATGGCGTCGAGATTGGCGAACAAGGTTGCGGTCCCGGTCATCTCCAGTGAGGTGAGCTGTGCGACTCCTGACGGGCGTGGTCCTATGTCGAACCAGTCGCCGAGCCCGTACGCCACCAGCCCGTCCTTCGCCCGCCCCGCCAAATAGTCGACATAGCGGACCATCGCCGCCCAGTTCTGGCGCAGGATGCCGGTATCGCCATAGCTACGATACACGGTCCAGGGGCCAAGGATGATCGCGCTGCCCCATTCGGGACTGTCGCGGAACGGAGAATCCGTGCCATCCTCATTCAGGAATTTCGCATACTCGGGTGCGATCGAGGGCACCATTCCGTCCGACCGCTGGGCCGCACGCATGTCGCCCGCCATCTTTTCGTACAGTGTGACGGCGTTGCGATTGATGTTCACCGTGGCGGCGTTGAGATAGATTTGCTCGAGCCAGCCCAATTTTTCCCGGTGCGGACAGTCGGTCAGCACCGACGTCATATTACTGACCAGCGCCCGCTCGATCAGCTTGTGAACGGCGACGAGACGCGGGTCGCTGCAATCGAAACTGCCCGTCCGTGCGAGGTCGGCATGGAGTACGCACCCCTCGACTTCCACAAGCTGGTCCGCAGCAATTCCTTCGATCTCCATGTAGCGGAAGCCGGTATAGGTGAAACGCGGTTCCCAGGTCTCTTCGGCATCGCCGCGCGCGATGTAACGGAAATACAATCCGTTACGACCCGGCCGGAGCTCGGTCATACTTTGTTGGTCGATCGACCCATCGGCCAGCAGAAGTTCGCCGGGCCACAAGGTGACAACCTGCCCCGGACGCAGTCGACGGAGCGTTATGCGCGGGCGTCCGGCGAAGTTTATCCCAAAATCATGGCGAAGATTACCGTTGCCCAGCTGCGGCATCGAAGTGCCGGTCAGCCGGTCGGTCCGGGTGACGGTCGGCACGCCGTTGGCGACCAGCCGCCCACCGGGGCCGGCGACCTGGTGCGCACCGGTCCAGCCCGTGGTCGTCGCAGCGACGCTCCAGTCGTTCCCGACGCGGCGCGCGTCGAAATCCTCTCCGCCATAGATCGAGGAATAGGTGATTGGCCCTGGCCGCGCGCGCCAGTCAGCCGAACTGGCCACCAGCTGTTCGCGACCATCGGCAAGGACGATCCGTAGTTGGGCGATCAGGCGGGGCGGGCCACTCGATCTCGCCAATTTAGTGTACCGGCCGGCCACATCCTCGACGTTGAAGAAACCGTTGCCCAGCATGACTGCGATCGCATTCGATCCGGATTTCAGCAATGCTGTCACATCATAGGTGTCGTACAGGACCGATGTTGCGAAATCAGTCCAGCCACCGCTCAGGTCGTCCCCCTGCACCGAGCGTCCATTGAGCAGGCACGCATGATGGCCCAGCCCGGCAATCGAAAGATAGGCTGCCGTCATCGCCGATGGCACCGCAAAGTCATGGCGGAAGAGGGGCATCACGCTGCCGGTGGCGCGTTTGCACGCGGTTTCGAGATCCGATGGCGCTGCGCCGTCAGGCTGGGCGGCGATCCACCCCGCGCGCCAACCATCGGGATCCAGGATGCCGGTAACGAACATTCCTGCGATCACTTCGGGGCCGAATGCCGTCCCGTCATGCAGCGCTAGCCGCCACTCATACCCCGCCTGAGAAACCAGCGGCAAATCTCGTGGCGATGTCCAGGCGAGTGTATCCGACCGTACGAAACCGGTATCGAACACGACGGTCCCGACTGGCTTGCCCGCACCGGCTTGCGCGAACACCCTTATCCGAAATCCAGCTTGCCGGACGTCGTGCTGCTCGGGCGCGCTTTGCAACGTCCAGCGAAAACGGGGTCGGCGCGTATCGATACCGAGCGGGTTGCGCCGCCATTCGACCGTGCACCCTTCCGGCAACGTTAACGCCGCGCGCCCCGCCATGGCGGTACCAGCCGGTGCCATGGCAGTTATGCCTGCCCCCGCGATCCAGCCTGCCAGCCCCCGGCGACTGGTGGTGAGCCCCGTTGCTGTACGTCCAGCCATCATTTCTGCTCCCGTTTCGTGCTCAGATGCACCATCGGCGCGGCGCATCATAGTCTACTCGCTGCCGTCGGACTTATCTTCCCCTGTCAGTAGCTTTGATACGGAAGCCGACCACCAAGTCTGCAACCGGACGGTTCGGAGATACTTAGTCGTGAACGGCCAGCGAGACGGGAAGGTCGTTCTCGAAATCGATAGAGTTTCGAGAAAGGCAGAGCCGGCCGTTCTACCTCGGCGGGAGCCGTCTCGCCTTGGCAAGGTTCACGATCAACTCGGGGAGCGCCTGATGTTCGTGCGCGTGCCATGCGGGCTGACCTGGGCCGCTCCGCCAGGACTCGCTAAGTGGACTGTTGTCTGCCGTATCGAAGCCGAACTGATCGTAAAGCCGCGTGACCAGCTCCACCGCCTCGGGGTGGTCGCTTGATACCGACAGCGCGTGCCGCCCCGGCGTGCCAGATGGCCGCGCCGACAGGAACAGGCGCGGTGCCTGAATGTGCGTGAACGCCTTCGCGACCTTAGAGGTGGGGAGCTGTTCCTGCCGTAGCTCGTGCTCCGTCTTCTCACCGACGTCTACCACGGCGTAGCGCCCGTCACGCCACGGCATGTAGTTGTTGGTGTCGAGCACGATCTTGCCCGCCAGTTGCTCGACCGGCATGTCGTTGGCGAGCTTGAGGGGGACCGCCACCACGACGAAATCCCCCGCTTCGGCCGCATCGGCAGCGGTCGCAGCGCGCGCGTCGGGCCCGAGTTCGGCGACTAGGCGGGCCAAAGTTTCCGGTCCGCGCGACTTGGCGATCACCACCCGGTAGCCGTTCGCGATGGCGGCGCGGGCGATCTGGCTGCCGACCTCCCCCGCACCAATGATGCCGATGGTGGCCATAGTGGAGCGCTCCAACGGATCAGGCACCGAACGCTCCGTCGATGGTGTGCATGGCGCCGGTGACGAACCCTGCCTCCGGTCCGGCGAGCCATGCCACCATGCCCGCGACCTCCTCCGGCCGGCCGTGACGCTTGATCGCCATGAAGCCGTGCAGCAGATCCTTCATCGGTCCGTCTGCCGGGTTGGCGTCGGTGTCGATCGGACCGGGTTGCACGACGTTGATCGTAATCCCGCGAGGCCCGAAGTCGCGTGCCAGCCCACGTGCCATCCCTTGCAGCGCTGACTTGCTGAGCGCGTAAGCCGCCATGCCGGGAACGGGCATCCGATCGCCGTTCACCGATCCGATAACGATGATGCGCCCGCCCTCGGGCATCTGGCGCGCCGCCTCGACCGATGCATGATACGGCGCGTGAACATTGATCCGGAACAGCCGGTCAATCGCGTCCGGGTCCTGTTCCAGCGAGTCGCCGAACACGGCGATGCCGGCATTGACGACCAGCACGTCGAGCGCGCCGCTGTCCTTCACGCGGGCGATCACCGCGTCGCGATCCGCGCTGTCCGTCTCCACGGCCGTGCCGCGCGTCTCGGCCGCCAACGCTTCGGCTGCGTCTCGCGAGCCGGAATAGGTGAAGACCACGGTCGCGCCATCCGCGGCAAAGCGCCGAACGATTGCCGCGCCAATTCCGCGGCTACCACCAAGCACAAGAACGGATTTTCCCTCGAACGCACCCATCGCACCCTCCTTGATTCATAACTTACGATCCGCTACATAAATAGTTCAACCCGCGCGTCAAGGTATTTGTAGTGGAGCAAACAGAAAACCGCCGCACACGTGGCCGACCGCGCCAGTTCGACTTGGACGAAGCGGTCGCGACCGCCCAGCGCCTGTTTCACGCCCGCGGCTACGATGCGGTCAGCGTCGCTGATCTCACCCAGGCGATCGGTATAAATCCACCCAGCTTCTATGCCGCCTTTGGTAGCAAGGCGGACCTCTACAGCCGCATCCTCGATCGTTATGCCGCCCAGGGCGCGATCCCGCTGCCCGATCTGCTAAGCGCGGACCGACCGATCGCGGAATGTCTCGTGGCGGTGCTGGAAGAGGCGGCCCGGCGCTACGCAGCCGATCCCGGCGCGGCGGGTTGCCTCGTCATCGAGGGTGCGCGCTGCGCCGACCGAGAAGCAAAAGGCGCTGCTGGCGCTTTCATTACGGCTGGGGAGGAGGCGATTTATCGATTCATTGCCGCCCGTTATCCCGATCAAGCCGCGTGTATCCAAGATTATATGAGCACCGTAATGGCCGGGCTGTCCGCCAGCGCCCGTAACGGGCACAATTTTGATCGCCTGCTCGCAACCGCCCGTCTCGCAGGAGTCGGTCTTGAACAGACGTTCGCGCTTAATAGGCAAGGTCGGGAAAAGTGAACACGACGTTCCCGTAAAGGAAGGTTGAACGATAAAGCGGAGCATGATGTTGTTACCACAGCCGCCGAAAGGGCCACTTTCTCGAAATCTGTTCCCGATTTAGTTTTCCTGAAATTGCCTACCAGACATGGAAAAACGAGAAACGCCTTGGCGAGTAGAATCGCGGATTCGGACCGTGCATATATTAGCTGATCAACCGACATTGGTCGAATGGGCCCCTGCCCTACGGCTGCCGGCCAGACCCAGATTCGGACGTTTACGCCCCTTCCATTGCTTCCCTACTTCGGACGCTGGTTCATCTTTGCGAATGACCGATTTTGAAGCCCGGCTATCCGCTCGCGAATTCGTGATGGGGAGGAAAGCAGACCGTCCGCTATTGGGATGGCGTTAGCGGACATCTGCTGACGCTGCCGCCTTTCCCGAAAAGGATCGAGGTTTGGGAACGTCGATCCGCTTGGATAGTCGCTGACGCCCCTTACTGATGCGCGCGGAACGTCAAACCGATCGTACGCGGATCGCTTGGCGTCGCGAGGATCAGGCCCGAATTGCCCGCCTGGATCGTCACGTTCTGAATGTAGTCGCGATCGAACAGGTTCCGGGCAAACACCGCAAGCTCCCAGCCCTTTCCGCTGCGATAGCCGATGCTGCCGTTGACCACCGTATAGCTGCCGATCGTCGTGAAGCGCGAGCCGGTAGGGTCACCGAACTGCTTGCCGCGATAGTTCGCATCGGCATGCGCAAAAAGGCTTCCCGCCAGCGCTGCAACGGGACGCATATAGTCGCCGCCAACGGTATACGACCATTTCGGCAAACCGGGCAGGCCCGTGCCGCTCAGGTTACAGGGGGAGGCCGTATTGCCGATCAACTCGATCGGGCACGGGCCGGCGGGGTAGCTGTCGTACTTGCCATCCGAATACGCGACGGCTGCCCGCAGAGAGACGTCACGCGTAACCGCCGCAACGGCGTCTGCTTCCACACCCTTCACCGTTACACGCGGGATGTTGGCAAGGTAGGTGCGCAGTGCTGCCGCGGCGCGCGTATCGCTGACATTGGTCTGGAAATCGGTAACGCGGGTGTAAAAGCCATCGATGTTGAAGGTGAGCCGATTGTCGAACAGCCGGGTCTTCACGCCGACCTCATAGGCGGTATTCTTCTCCGGACGTACGACGGCGGTGCCGATTGCCGGCAGGTTTTGATCGTTGAGAGGCAGGCCGGACATGTTGATGCCGCCCGACTTTTCGCCGCGCGCGTAGCTGACATAGCCGAGCACATTGTCGGTCGCCTGCCATGCGACGTTGGCGCGACCGGTTAGCGCGCCGTCATTGACATTGGCCGCATAGGTCTGACCGCGCAGGATCGACAGCCGGGCATTGATCAGCGCGGTGTTGGTGGTGCAAGGCCCGCCGAACACGAACGTGTCGTAGGTGCCGGTCTTGCGTTCGTAGGTGTAGCGCAGCCCCCCGGTCAGCGTGACGCGATCGACCGGGCGCCAATTTACTTCCCCGAACGCGGCGTAGCTGTTCGACTGGAAATCGGTCCGCCCATCGGTCCCATAGCCGTCGAGCAGGTTGGCAGGCACCGGCGTGGCGTTTGCGCCAGTGGTCGTACCAATCAGGTATCGCGCTGCGGCCGGGCCGTAGATCGAGATCGGCCGGCCGACGACGCGCTGCCGGAAGAAATACAGACCCCCGACATAGCTGATCGCATGGTCGCCGTTAGAGGCGAGACGCAGCTCTTGGCTATACTGATCCTGACGGGACGGGATGTGCTGTTCGATCTGGATCGGAATGCCGGTATAATCGCGGTCGTTGGCTGCGTCCCAGTTCCAGAAACGCCATGCGCTGACGGACGTGAGCGTGGCCCCGCCAAGGTTCCAGTCGGCGATCGCCGCTACCCCGCCCTCGTTCGTGTCGACGCCGAGCTGTGCATCGATATCGGTCACGCGGTCATAGGGGTTAGTGCTGGGCGGCGTGTAATTGAACTGCGCGGCAAGGCCGGTCGGCCCGGCAAACTGCCGCGTGGCGGTGCGCGGGACGTCGCGGGTCGCGACGCGGTAATAAACCTGGGTGCAGCAGTTGCTCTGGAAGTTGGTGAAGTCGGCGCTGAGCTTGATCTGAAACATCTCGGACGGCTTGAACAGCAGTTGGCCGCGGACCGCTTGGTTACCGATCTGATTCTGGTCCCGACCCGTGCGGACATTGTCGATCACGCCGTCGCGACGGGTGGATACACCCGATACACGGAAGGCCAGCGTATCGCTGATCGGGCCGGAAGCAGCCGCCCTGACCTGAACGAAATTGAAGCTGCCAACAGAAATCTCCTCGGTCGCTTCCGGCGTGAAGGTTGGCGCGCGGGTCGTGATGTTGATCGCGCCGGCGGTGCTGTTCTTGCCGAACAAGGTGCCCTGCGGACCACGCAGTATCTCGACCTGACCGATATCGCTGAAGTCGAACGCGGCAGTCGCGGGACGAGCGTGGTAGACCTGGTCGACATAGAAGCCGACGCCGGGCTCAAGCCCGTCATTGGCTTGGCTGACCGCAACAACGCTACTACCCAGGCCCCGTATGGTGAAGGCTGTGTTGCGCGGATTGGCAGAGCTATAGTTGAGCGTCGGTACGAGCTGCGACAGTTGCTGCGTGTTGACCGTGTAGGAGCGATCGAGCAGCTCGCCGCCAACCACGGAGAGTGACCCGGGGATACGCTGTGCATCCTCGACCCGACGGCGTGCCGTGACAGTGATCTCCGGTAGTCCAGCCCTGCCATCATCCGCACCTATTGCCGTTGCGACTGGCATATTGCCCCGCGGTACCGACTGATCCTGTGCAAACGCAGGGGTAGCCAACGCAATGATGCTGACGGCGCAGAGCAGGTAATGCATCGGAATTTGCCCTTGTCGACCGACACGCTGCTATTGCACGTCTACCGGATCTATATCCGGCCATATACAGACCCGAACCGATTGGAAAAGACCTTGCCTGCCATCCTGTCGATTTCATTGCTCGCGCTTGCTCCCAGCCTCCAAGCGATGCCTTTGATGGAACATCCCGCGGTGACATGCCCCGCGACGCCGGTTTCGCTGCCCAAGGGGCTTGAAGGATGGGCACGCAAGCAGCCGGTCCATGCTGGCGGCACCGCGAGGACGGCCACTGCGCTGCGGCTTGGTTCCGGTATCACGGCGTCGCTCCTGCATGCATCGCAAATTACTTATGCCGTACGCCCGCAGAAATCTGGCGGGTCGGCAAGCAGCGGCGGGATGTTCGTCTTTTCGGTACCTGACTCTGGTCGCTACCGCGTGGCGCTGGGCTCTGGGGCATGGATCGACGTTCTGCGCGGCACGACGCCCATGACATCGGTTGCCCATGCTCATGGGCCTGATTGCACAGGCCTGCGCAAGATGGTCGATTTCGACCTGACGCCGGGCCGCTACCTGCTGCAAATTGCAGGCAACAGCTCTGCGGCGCTGCCCATGATGGTGGTCCGGATGCCATGAGCTGCCGGTACTGCTGAACCGGTCACAATTCGACAAACCCGCTGACCTGACCCGCGTGGAAGACAGGTCGCCGCAATCCCGCTACGCGTCAGTCTTCGGGCTTGATAGCGCCAATCAGCCAGTCGAAATCTGGTCCTGCGGCCGCAGCAACCATGCGCGCCTCAATACCGCGGTAGCAGGCTAGCACTTTCTCACCGAGCGGGGTCAACTGAGCACCCCCCGTTTTGCCACCGCCGACACGAGTTTCGACCACCGGCTCAATCCATGCCTGGTTGAGGCTATCGACGAGTAGCCAGATTCGCCTGTAGCTCATCCTGAGATCTCGCCCGGCAGCAGAGATCGAACCGGTTCGCTCGATGGCGTCCAGAACGAGCGCCTTACCCGGCCCAATCGCTGGTTCCACGCCTCGAAGGAGCTGGACATTCACCTTCAGGGGGCCGTCAATCGCCAACTGCGCGCGCCCGGTCGCGCGTGCGATGCGCAACCACTAGCTCTGTTCGAAGTCGGGTCGCTTCGTGCATGTCCGCAGCGACCTTCACGTCACTTTCCGATCAGGACGTCGCTCGCCTTGACGAGTACGGTTACCTGATCGCCCTCGCAGAGCTCCAGGTCGGCTATCGCCTCTTCCGTGATGTTTGCTGTTATGATGATACCGTTGCCGATATCCACCTTAACCGAGCCGTTCACCGCTCCTGGATTAATGCTGGTGACTCGACCGGAGATCTGATTGCGCGCGCTGATTTTCATAGAATCGCCTTACAGAACGCGGGGATTGGAGGAAAGCAAGATTGCTCCAAGCGGCCGAACCGCCGTTCCCAAAGGGAACCCATAGCGGGGCAGTCGCCCCGGGCGATAACGGCGAGAGCCGTTCGGGGCACCCCTTTCTCAAAAAATTGTTCCCGATTGCTCTTTCCCTAAATGGCCTGTCGGAGACGGAGAAAGGGGAATGACCGCGCTTAACGAATGGCCGTTATCGGCAGCCTGGATCGCCAACCTGAACGTCCAAGTCTGGGCGTTCTCGTACGATCCCGCATTCTCATGAGGGATCGAGTTTCGAGAATGGCTGGAGGGCGGTGGGACAAGACGGACTTTGCCGCCCCATCAGACTACTAACTTATTCAATTTTTCCGCCTCAATCTTAATGTTGGGAGGCGGATCGACGTCCGGCATGTAAGCGTATGCGCGAAGCATCGTCTCTCTAGGTGACAAGCTGCTTTCGCCTTCGCGCCATTCGAACGTCTGCAGCCAGTTCATCGCTTCGACAGCTAGGCCCCCGGCGAGCCAACGGGGTGACATCGATTGCCGCATATAGCTTCTAGCCTTTTTACCGGCCGGAGACTTTGGGTCGTGCAACTGGGCAGGACCTGCGGCCAGCATCTGCCCGATCCGGTGTCCGGCATTCCTCGAACGCGGGTGGCCACCTGGGTCGGGCAGATTGCTCAACGCCTGGATCTGCGGCCAAGCGGACAGAGGCATGATCTCGTGCTCCCCCATAACCCCTTGGACGGCCGGAACTTGCATCGGCTGTGAGAACATGTGGGCGACTCGCGCTTGATTGATCGTTCCAGTGTCCAGACAACAATTGTGGAGCAGTACCAGATTGGGCGCTATGAACGCGTTAGGTCTATCGGGGTGATCGATCTGATGGCGCCGCGCCTTTGGGTCTAATGCTTCCATTGAAACCCAATATCCCCCGCCTACCGCGCGAACACCATAGCCGGCATTGCCCGGAACGGGCTTCCAGTATGCCTTCTGTGGTTGATCGATATTGGCCTTTTGCCAGTTCAGAGTAAGAAGACCCGTATTTCCTTTCATCTGGAAATGACACGGATTTGGGCGTTTTATGAATGGGTTGCCATCGTCCATAAGGAGCCGCGCTGCCCGCATAGTTTCCATAGCAGCATCGCCCGCTACAGCTCGAAAGGATAAAACCTGCTCTGCAAACTTTGATATCGGCTTGTTATCAATGATATAAGCCTCGATCCCACAATGTTATTTCCGACCAAAGACGGGTCCTCACGGACAACAACCCAGACTGCGGCTCGTTTGGCGACAATAATGCCGGCCCAGTTTATATCGTTCTCTTCCGATTTGGAGTGCGACCAAATATGACCATCCCCCATCGAATACGCAAAACCTCGTAGCGTCGCATTGTAGCCGCCTAATGACGTGACCGATGCCGCCCTTTGAACCGCTATAGTATGGGCTATAGTATGGGCTTTATTCAAACGCTTTACAAAAGCTGGATCGTGAGCGTCCGCAGAAGCCACGGGATGATTTTCCTTCAAAAGCCGATAAGCCGCCTCAACGTCTCTCTCTGTTCTCTGCTTCCATGTGCTTTCGACGGAGAGTGACTGCACTGCAGCCTTATTGGCGGTTGGGGCAACCTGAGCATTAGCTAGCCCTCCTGCCAAGATCATCGCCGTTGCCGAACCGATCAACAGACGCCGAATTGTTCTTGCCATGATACCCCCCTACAAGCGCTCTAGGTCGTTTGGAGTCGATCCAGCTTGAACGCAACCTCAGCTCCTGCGCGGTGGGTCCGGCAGGTGGTGACCCTGCTTCCCGAAAGGGAAGAGCGAGCGAGAAGGCTAAGCGTTCTCGGAATCGATCCTTTTGGGGAAAGGCGGCAACTGCCCAATGTCTGCTATCGCCACCCGCCTTCCTGGAAGCAGCCGGTCCGGTTTCCTCTCCATTTCGCCGAAACGCAGATGGTCTGCATTCACCAGACCGGTCACATCGAAGCCTAAAACGTGGCCAAATCTGCCCGAACGGCCGCAACAAATCAGAGGAAAACGCTCGTACGACCCCGGATGAGCGCCGCGAGGCCGCTCATCCGGGGTCGCCCCCCGCGAGGGGGGCTCGCGGACCGGTGAACGGCCCGCGCCCTGATGGAGAGACCGGTTCCCGGTCAGCTCCGGTCGTCGTCTTCAAACTGGACCGGCTGCGGCTTGCGCCGAGCGTTGGGCTTGGCGCGCCGCACGTTGACTGACGCTGCGCTGATCATGTTCTTGATGTGAGCGGCATAGTGCTTCTGGATCATCTCGACGCTGGTGCGGCAGTTACGGGCGACGGCATACACATCGGCCCCCTCCATCAGCCGGAGACAGACATAGGTATGGCGGAGCGAATAGGCGGTACACGCCTTGCCATCGCGATCGAGGTTGAGACCGACCTTGTCGAGAATGGCGTTGAAGAGCTTCACATGATTGTCGGGGAAGGCCTTGTCGGTTGGCTTAGGCAGTTCAGGCACCGGCGTCTCCGGCGCTTGCGTGACCCCCTCCACTTCTCGACGCCTGCGCTGCCGGCGGGTTTCACCCCGAACCGGCTCCGGACGTCCTAGCAGACGCTCATAGGGGCGAACTGCGTTCGGCATGCTCTTGCAGAAGCCGACGCCACGCTTGCCCCGTACTTCGATCTCGAGAATGCGCTGTCCGGTTTCATTGTCGATGACGATCTCGACATAGCGGTGCTCGAGATTGGATGCCTCGTCCGGGCGCAGGCCGGTGTTGGCCATGAACAGCACATAGTCATGCACCTGCTCGGCATTCCAGCGATAGTGCTCGTGGAAAGGCTCCTTCGCATAGGCACCGGTAGCCTTGTAGAGCTGCCTGTACTCGGCAGGGCTGAACCAGGGCCGATGCTCGACCTTGCTGGAGGCGCGGTACGGGCTGGATATGTCCGGCACGTGCGACATCCAGCCGTGACGGACCGCGGTATGCGACACCTGTCGAAGGGTTACGATCTCATTGTGGACGGTCTTCCAGGCGGGCGCCTTGTCGGTCACCGGCCGATTGCTGAGCGAGTGAGGGTTGGCCACGCCGCGTGAGGACATACGATGCACGCGGTATTCCTACACCCTGCCCGCGGTAATTTCCGAGAGCCCCATGTCGCCAAAGAACGGGACCAGGTGGATCCGCAAGCGGATGGCATGTCCCTGGGTCCAGCGCGCGCTGCGTTGACCCTCGGTAATCACCTCATACTCGCGGGTAAACTGTGAGGCCGCTTCTCTGAAGGTCTTCTCGCTTTTCAGAACGCCAGCATGAAGTTCGCCCCGCAGCCCGAGATACCAGTCTTCCGCCACCTGCTTGGCAAGCGACAGACTATCCGTCCTGGTGCTCGAGCGGCGCTGCTTGTTGCCGACCGAGGCTGAGCAATGCCAGCTTCCGCCCTCTGCCCGCCTGTAGATCTGGACTTTTCCGCCGAGAATTTCGTGCCGCTGCATGACGACGCTACCGGTTCGTAGTGGACCAATGGGCGCAGTTTTTTACAACTGCCGGCAAAAGTCAAATTTGTGTTAGCGGCGCGCTAACGCAAAAAGCCCCCAACTCGCGGAGGGGGTAGCTGGTAAGCGGCTGTTATAATTGGAATTTTGGTTGCGGGGACAGGATTTGAACCTGTGACCTTCAGGTTATGAGCCTGACGAGCTACCGGGCTGCTCCACCCCGCGACGGCACGGCTAGCGTGCGTTGGGTGTAAAGACGTTTGTGAATGGGTTTTGGATATGTTTCATATGCATGTTGCACGGGCTTCAATGCCTGGCGACGACCTACTCTTCCATCGCTTGAGCGATAGTACCATTGGCGCAGTCGGGTTTCACGGCCGAGTTCGGAATGGGATCGGGTGGGACACCGACGCTA
>Ga0265798_10005245_pt1 | contig 17530 bp, 8 predicted proteins | sample P3T30metagenome_FD_192430 | JGI IMG/M metagenome (GOLD analysis project Ga0265798, IMG submission 192430) | Plant litter microbial communities from East Loma Ridge, Irvine, California - P3 T30 | ecosystem: Environmental > Terrestrial > Plant litter > Unclassified | place: USA: California... | reverse complement strand
TAGTCAAAATCCGCAAAATTTTCAATAAACAGCTTGTTACAACCAGTAGAAAGGTGTTCAAAGCCCGAATTTGCCATAGGTTGTCCGCAACAGGTTTGTCCGCTGGGATACACTGGTTCAATACCGAGCGCCTGCAAGAGTTTTAAGGTAGCAATTGCAGTCTTCGGGTAAAACTGATCTACATAACAGGGGATGAAAAGGGCAACCTTCATAATACTTGATTTTTCACAGAATAGAACTTCAATGCAATAATATCATTTGCCAATGGTTTTTTGTTCCAATTTTTATGAATTGCGATGGCAGTGCCCAAAGCAGTGGCCTGCGCCATAGCTGCTGCATACACTTCAATCTCCGGAAAGGCTAATGCAAGCAGGTTCATGTAGATCACGTTCTTACTGAAGCCTCCATCAACAAATATCTTTTTTATTGGTCTGCCATTCATGATCAAACTCGTGGACTTAAACTGCAGCTCAACCAGATCCAGTATAAGCTGATGATAGGCTTCTGTTGCATTACGGAATGCTTTCAAGTCCCGACTTGTGAAAACAGAAGATTTTCCAAAGACTGAATGAGCTGGTATACCGTCGTTGGTTAACCTCGCGATGATCTCCGGCTCGTACTCCATATTTCGAAAAACTAAGGCATCAACATCAAATGCTGCTGCAATTCTTTTCACTTGCTGCTCGTGCTCATTACCTGCAAATAGCCGGGAAGCCTTGACCGGCTTTCCATGATAGCCAATATAGGCCAGACAATCATTTTCAAGCTCTTCAGCCGTTAAAGGCGAAGCGTTAAATGGGTTCATGCTGATGCACCAGGTACCAGTGCTCAGCAGGATAAAAGGTTCGGAGAAACTCGCCTGGTAGGGGATCAATGCCGCAGAACTATCATGAAGTCCCGCGCCGACGATGTAACGCTTGCCCATAAAGGTTGTTTCGATGACCTCATCAGATTTCATGATTGGAGGAAGTAGCTTATCCAGTTCTTCCTGAAGTACCCAATCGTGGTACCGTTGCTTCCGAAAATCCCAAAGCTGGGTATGACAACCTATGCTGGTCATATCGGAATAAATTTTTCCCGAAATCAGATAACTTACATATTGCGGCAGATGCAAGGTGTATCTGATCTTTTGGAATACCTCGGGATGCTGGTACTTGATCCGGTACAGTTGCAAGCCGGCATTTAGACTGCCAGATGCAGGAGAAGAAGTCTCCAGTGCCATTTGCGTTTTGCCGCCATATTGGTTATAGAACTGTTGTTCTAACTCGGCTGGATAATCTTTAAGGTAATTGTAAAGCGGTGTTAAAGGCTGACCATTTTCATCCAGATAGACCAGGCTTGCGCCGTAAGTGGAAAAATTGATGGCGACCAATTCATATTCCTCATTCCGCAGCACTTCATTCAGCGATTCAAAAACGGATATTCGGATGCTATCCAGGTTTTCACAAACATCACCATCCTCATCCATGGTTTCCAGAAAACGTGCAGTTTTCTCGTAAACGATACGATAGTGCTCATCGAAGAGGAAGAGCTTCTTGTTCGTTTTACCAACATCGAAAACTGCTATTACCCGTAAGCCCGCCATACTATAATCCTGTTGCTATCGTAACAGCGCCTCTTTTACGGATCAGTTCATCCCTAACGTGCAAATCCCGGTAAACTTTTAAAGGCTCCAAGGCGCCCCCCGCCCGCCGTCTTGCTTCTGCCACCAAAGGCCTGACGTCAGTACGGAATACAGCCTGCAGCAACTCCTGTGCAGCGACAGTGTCGTTCTCTGCCTGTGCTTTTTGTAGTGCCTGCCGATCCACCAAGAGCGCCTGCGTATAGGCGATCATTATGGCTTCGATAGACTGTAATAGATCCTCCAATGGATCTTTGACATTATGCGAAGCATCGATCATCCAGCCCAGATCGGTATTATGGTTCATACCTCTTGCATCCATTCCTTCCACCAGTTCATTAAAGATCAGGAACAGCTGATATGGTTTTATGCTGCCTGTAGTCAGGTCATCATCACCATATTTGGAATCGTTGAAGTGGAAACCGCCGAGTTTGCCTTCCATTAGTAATAAGGCGACAATCTGTTCAATGTTTGCATTCGGCAAGTGGTGCCCCAGATCTACCAGGGTATAAGCCTGCGATCCGAGTTTACTCACATACAGCAAGGACTGCCCCCAATCACCCACAGTAGTGGAGTAAAAGTTCGGTTCAAAAGCCTTGTACTCGAGAAAAAGCTTCCAGTTGGCGGGTAATGCCGCATAGATCTCCCGAAGGCTTTCTAACGTCTGCTCAAAAGCCCTTCTAAAGTTCAGCTGCCCTGGAAAAGAGGACCCATCAGACAGCCATACAGTTAGTGAATCGGAGCCAAGTTCAACCCCATGCCTGATTACTTCAATATTATGCTCAATCGCCTGCTTACGTACGTTCTTATCTACATGCTGCAGCGAGCCAAATTTGTAGCTTAGCACCTGTCCTTTCTGATCCTGGAAAGTATTGGAATTCATGGCATCAAAGCGCAGCCCCTGCTGTGCAGCAAGTGTTTTTATCTCCTGGTAGTTCCGCGGGATGTCCCATGGAATATGCAGGGATATGGCTCCACTAGACCGGTTAAGCTGGTGTAACAATCCGATGTCCTCAATCTTTTCTTCCAGACTACCAGGTTCGCCGCCACCGGAAAAGCGGCCGAAACGGGTGCCACCTGTACCTAGGGCCCAGCTTGGAATGGCAACCTGAAAGTCTATAAGTTTCTGAATGATGGCTTCCGCATCCTGGAGCTCTGAAGCCAAAAATTCGAAGCGCTTCTCATGTTTGCTGAGCGCATCACCATTTATTTGTTCGATTTGATGTTTCTCAATGGTCATAACTTCATGGTTTAAGGTGGTTGATCTATCTTAGAAATGCATTCGCGATACCGCCATCCACATTCAACACGTTTCCGGTTGACTTATTTAGTAGTCCGCCAACAAAGGCGAAACACGCATTGGCGATGTCTACAGGTAGGATGATCTCATTCAATAGGGTTCTTTTTGCATAATACGCGGGCAACTCGGCTACCGTAATGCCGTATGCTTTAGCACGTCCTTCAGCCCAGCCACCTGCCCAGATGTTACTGTCTGAGATCACCGCATCTGGGTTTACGACATTCACACGGATATGATCTGTACCAAGTTCAGCGGCATTCAACCTGCTAAGATGCAGCTGTGCTGCCTTTGCAGAGCCATAGCCCGCATTATTCGGCCCAGAAACCAGCGCGTTTTTACTTACAATATTGACAATATCACCACCCAGTGCCTGTTTCTTCATGATGCCTATAGCAGCTTGCGTAATTTTAAACTGTCCATGCACCAAAACATCATACAGCAACTCCCAGTCGTGGTCGGTATGTTCCTCGATAGACTTCGAAATGGAGAGTCCTGCATTATTCACGACCAGATCTACACCACCAAAGCATAGTGACGCCATTTGCATGGCTTCCTTGATCTGCTTATTCCGGGTAACATCAAGCAATACCGCCGTAAATGCATCTTTGCCATAAAGCGTCTGAAATTCTGTGGATGTTTCGGCGAGTCTTTCGGCATTCATGTCGTTTAGCACAACAACAGCACCTTCTTCAATAAACTTCTTGGCAATGGCTTTACCGATTCCACCAGCGCTGCCCGTGATTAATGCTACCCGACCGGAAAGTGGCTTCGGCTTTGGCATACGTTGCAATTTAGCCTCTTCCAAAAGCCAGTATTCAATATCAAACGCTTCCTGTCTTGGCAGGGAAGTATAGGAAGATATCGCCTCAGCACCTTTCATCACGTTGATTGCATTGATATAAAATTCCGCTGCAACTCTAGCCGTCTGCTTATCCTTAGAGAATGAAAATAGCCCCACACCAGGAAAAAGGATAATTACCGGATTCCGATCCCTTATGGCCGGGCTGTTTTCATGCTTACAGCTTTCATAATAGGTCTGGTACATCTGCCTGTAGGCTTCAAATGCAGGTTCAAGAACTGCCTTTATTGCGCCGGCATCAGAAAGGTCCTGCTCCGGCTGCAGGTCGAGCACCAGCGGACTTATCTTCGTTCGAAGGAAGTGATCAGGGCAACTGGTTCCCAAAGGGGCCAAGCGTTCCAAATCATTGGAATTAATAAATTCCAGAACGCGAGCGTCTTCGGTAAAATGTCCAATCATCATCCGCTCGCTGGAACAGAACCCACGTAGGATCGGCGCTAAGGCTGCTGCCTGTGCTTTCCGCTGTTCAGCTGCCAAACCCGCAAGCTTCTGCCCGCCGAATACCGGTCCCTTTTTACCGTAATTTTCTTCAAGGTAGGCCGCGCAGGTTTCAATCACTTCCAAGGTGTTCACATAACTCTCGTAAGCCGTATCACCCCAGGTAAATAGTCCATGGGAGCCCAGCATAATACCCCGGATGCCGGGATTCTGATCCAGGCAGGCTTTCAGCTCAAGGCCCAGCTCAAATCCAGGGCGCCTCCAGTCTACCCAGCCAACTTTCCCATCAAACAGCTCCTGCGTAATGCGTTCGCCATCTTCAGCTGCCGCAATCGCGATGGCAGCGTCAGGATGCAGGTGGTCAATATGTGCAAAGGGAAGAAATCCGTGCAATGGCGTATCAATTGAAGGTGCCTTCGAAGAAAGATCATAAATGCAGTGGTTGAACAACTCGACCATATCATCTTCGTGCTCCGAACCGCGGTAAACATTCTGCAAACTGCGCAGGCGATCAACATACAGGGCCGCCAGACCGCTTTTCTTCAACGTACCGATATCACCTCCTGAACCCTTAATCCACATGACCTCCGTCTCCACCCCACTAAGGGGATCTTTCGCGAGCACTTTACATGAGGTATTTCCGCCTCCATAATTCGTTAAGCGGAGGTCAGCACCAAGCAGGTTTGAGCGATAGATCAGTAGGCCTACTTCATCATCTGCATAGCTTTCGGCCGCTGTCTTATCCCATAAATAACTTACGTGTTTAAATTTGTTGATATCTACAGACATATTATTGTTCATTAAATAACTATTTGAGTGAATTTCCGTAACCGACAATCAGGATGGACAGAATGATAAATAAAATGCCTGTGATGACCGTGACATAGGTCTTGCGGGTTACACCTTTCCATTCTTTCAAAACCAGCCCCCATATGTTTGCAATCAGAATGATGAAAGCCATATGAAGGATCCATGAGCTGGCACCATTTCCAAGCCTGCTCTCGCCCATGCCATAGAAGAAGAACTGCAGAAACCAGGTGGTTCCGGCAAGTGCGGAAAAGACATAGTTCTTAAGGAGCGGTGTTTCTGAATTAACATAATCACCGAAGGTTTTGTTCCTGGTATTGAGCGCCATACACCAGATGAAATTCGTGGTCAGGCCACCCAACAAAATGACTACATAAGAAACATTATTTTGAAACAGGAATTCTCCTTTTCCGGGATTTGAAACTTTCCAGGCTGCATTAGCCGCATCGGCCATGTCTTTTCCAGCATCAATACCGAATGCCATACAGGCGCTCAGCACACCGGAAACCACCGAAACAAAAAGTCCCAGGCCGATTTTAAATTCTGTACTTTCCAATAGTCGTCCTTTATTGCTTAGATCTCTTTCCTTCATCAATCCCGCCTTACCACAGATCACAATACCCAGCACACAGATGAGGATACCGAAAAGTACCCATTGGCCCCAGCTATTACTGATTAAATCGGTAAAGGAATCCTTACCTGCTTTTGGATTAAAATTATAGTAGATGGAAGGGATTAAAGCCCCAAAAACAGAGCAAAGACCAAGTATGATTGAACTGCCAAGAGAAACACCCAGGTAACGCACACCCAAACCATAAGTCAAACCCCCGATACCCCATAATACGCCGAAGAAGTAGGTAAGTCCTAAAATGGCACCTTCTGTCGCCGCAATAATTTCCGTAAAACCGGGGATGGTCAGGTAAGCTGCAAGTGGTGGCACGATCAGCCAGGAAAAAAGTCCTCCAATGATCCAGTAACTTTCCCAGGCCCAACCCTTAACTTTCTTGTAGGGGATGTAAAAACTGCCGGAAGCAAAACCTCCAATGAAATGGAATAAGACACCAAAAAATGCTCCCATGTATGAAATATTTGATTAGAATTTGTTTGTACGCACAATTTAATAAAGCGACGTTAATGAACTGTCATGCACCATCATGCATGGCAGTTTTATAAAGATGGCCTTAACGTAAGGCTGAATGGGGCCTCCTGATCCTGACGGCGCTGACTCTTGATGATCTCGGCAGCGAGGGTGCCCATTAGCTGGAAATCCGTAGATATCGTCGTAATACCGTTCAGCAGGAACTTCTTCAACGGTGTCTCATTGTATGAGATTACGCCTACGTCCGAGCCCAGCTTAAGGCCCTGCGAGATGATTTTTTCGATGAGTACCACCAAATCATCTTCCATCAGGTTGATGTATACTTCCCCTTCACCGATTGGTTCGTTTTTAATATCGTGCACAATATGGTGTCCAAAGGCGTACTGCTGACAGAATAAACGAAAACCATTCACAATTTCTTGCGGGAAATAACTTCGCTTCGGAAAGATCAACTTCAGGGTGTGGTATTTTGCCAGGGCTTCTTTGGCTTGGGTTAAGGCATTATAGATATCTTTCTCGAAGTTCTCATAAATCGCCGAATAGTTGCCACAAACACCTGCTACCTTCTTATCGATAAGAATAAGTTTCTCCTTTGGTAAAGTATTAATAATCTCTGCAGCAGCATCACCCCCTTCCACAAAATGAGGGATGATCACATAATGACTATAATCCGTCCGGCGGTTTTGGATCAACTTTTTAAAGATGGCGAAGTCATTGTTGTAAACATAAAAATGTATCACAGCCTCCTCGCCTAAGGCAGCTACGAAAGAGTCGAAGATGATCTTCTTATGCACGGAAAGCTTGTTGAACAATAGAAAAATCTTGATCTTCTTTTTAAAGTCGGTCTGTCCAATATAGTAGCCCTTGCCAGGTACAGACACAATTACACCTTTTTTCTTCAGGTACTTGTAACCCTTCTCTGCCGTATCCCGGGAGATCTCCAGAATATAACTTAGCTCATTGATGGAAGGTAGTACATCGTTCTTTTGCAGTTTGCCATCTTCAATGGCTTCAATGATCGAGTCACTTAACTGCAAGTATTTTGGCGTAGCAGAATATTCATCGATATGGATCAAATTAAAAAAGTCAGTTGTTTTCATCTTTAAGCTCTTTATACTATTTGATTACCTTAATGCCCCTGGGTGCTTTTACTTTAGTCTTGATCTTACCGTTGTCGAGACGCGTATGTTTAATGCTTACGATGCCTTTAGGAGTTGGGAATGTTCCTTCAACAAAGACCAATGATCCCAGATGGGGTTCAATACGAATCACCTTACATCCTGGCTCCAGGACCTTAACACCAAGTACATGTTCCGTTAACCAGGAGGTAGGCCCAGATGCCCAGCCGTGTGACAAACTATGTCGCAGCTTTTTATAGCTGAAAGCACCATAACTGGCGTGAATATCTGTTTTACCTTCCGGTACCAGCGCATCAATGCGGGCAGCATTTTGCATCCAGCTGGTATCAAAATCCTCCCAAAAGGTGCTGGCACCCATATCCAGCATGCCGCCCCAGTAGGTCCTGATGTTCTCGATTGCACCTTCATAATCACCAGCCAATGCCTTTGCCTGCAGCATGTAATAGCCGTAGAAGGTTGAAAAATTTTGGGTACCCCCAACGGATATAACCTCCATATTTGCCTGTTTTGCTGGCATTAATCCTGCTAGGGCCATCAGTGATGCAGCCTGCTTATTGTTTGCGGCATCGGGCACCGCTTGCCTTAGTCCTGCAACCGCTGCATCACAGTTGCGGGCAGTTTCTTCATCTCCCAGTATTCGGCTTAGCTCGGCCCCATCACTTAGCGTCATCACCATCATGGCCTGCAAACCGGCATGTACCGCAGCCTTGTTCTCGAAAGTTGGCCAGTCCATGAAACGCATGCCATCCAGGTCCTCCTTATTGTCCTTGATCTTGCTGATCAGGAGTTCCAGCAAGCCTTTGAGATAGCTTTGCTGCTTTCGCAAATAGTCTATATCGCCCTGGTACAAGAACCAGGAGCGTTGTATTCGTATCCACCACATGGAATAAGAACTGATGCCATTCATCCAGGCCGGCAACGGTGTCACATCCTTGATCAGGTCGAGACTTCGTGGAACAACTTCATTGTTCCCGAAAACAGCGCTGATGGTCATCACCTCAGGATGCATGTCACCTACCCAGACCAACCGGTCTCGCTTAATGCCATCCCATAAATATTGCTGCATATTAAGATGTACGGTATAAGCACCGGTAGCCCAGATCTGGTTCAAACGTTCATCGCTGCTCTTAAAGGAGCCTAAATAAGGGATGTCCCTGAAGATGAAGATGGCACGTACCTCTTTCAGCAGCAGTGTAGTATTCGGATCTACCAGATCAATGCGCACAAAGCGAAAGCCTGTATTGCCGATGTCCAGCGCACCCAGCCAGGGCAGCTCAACTGTAATATCACGAATCGCATGATCGTTCGTAGCGCCTAGTAGCGTATCAATTTCGGCCATGGCCTCAGAGGCAGATTCCCCGAAACGAATCCTGACTTTCACAGGTAAATTCTTCTCCATCATACCCGTCACAAGTTGCAGTCCGCCATGAAGCTCCTTGCCGAAATCAAGCAAGATGCCTGCTTTGCTGCCCGCATCGTTTTTCAGGGTAATCATATCCTTATTAACCAGTTCAGCCTGACTGTTCCCCTGTTTCAATAAGTTTTCGGCACCTTGGACGTATTTGCCAGAAAGGTCCGACTGCCACAAGATCTTCACAGGTGAAAGATAGACGCGGGCACGAGTATCCTTTTCCGGTTTGTAGGAAGCATCGCTAAAAATAGGCGGAAGTTGTCCGAAAGCATGCATACTGAATAAGAGGATAAAGAGTAAAAAACTGCGCTTCATGTTCTTCAATTAGGTTAGTACTTAATGCTGATCAGCGTTACAGGCCCCTTCAAGCCCGAGGGTTCCAGCTTGCTGTCGGGACGGTATGGGTTCACACTGGTCCAGGTTTTCCGTTCTGCAGCTGGAAGTTTACTGTCTCCGATCAACCGGTTCACCCAGGTATTGACAACACTAATTTCAATTGTGTTTGTTCCGGCAATCAAAGCATCGGTGATATCCAGCTGCCACGGTGCCGTCCACACGCCACCCACAGGTTTACCATTCACCTTCACCTTGGCCATCACTTTCACGTCACCTAGGTCTAGCAAAATACGTTCAGCTTTGTTGCGTTTACCCAGCTTTATGGTGTTCCGATACACGGCTGTGCCGGAATAATGCTTTATATTTTCTTCAGGCCTACTGGTCCAGTCTACCAGCTTACCGAAAGTCACAGCTGCTTCAGGTCCTCGCATTTTAGGATCAAATTGAAGCACCCATGGTTTATCTATAGTGTCCATTGCCAGCTTTGCTGGAAAGTTTTCTGCGCTGGAGGCTTCAGGAGCGCTTGATCCTAAATCCTCACCAAACACCAAAAACAAACTTTCAAGCGGCTCCAGTGTTAGAGGCAGGCTGGTCAGCGAATCTTTGAATGCATATTGCGGCAGCTGTCTGATGTTGCCCGTGACAGGATTCCACAGCTGAGGCTTCCTGCCTGAAACCCGGAATTGGGCATTCACTTGAAGCTTTGCACTACTTTGATTGCTTACATAATATATATCACTTGTATTTGTTCTTCGATGGATATACAAGAGCGAGTCCTGTGCTCCCGCATTGAAATCTGGCTTGATCAGCAGCAGATCCAGTGCCTGCTGCATATCCATTCCAGTGATTACCCGCCCTTTTCCAATGGCTCGAACCTGAGGTACTGAGCCGTTTGAGGCTCCCCACATCCGCCCTGCGATGTTCTGCACTTCTCTATCCGCTGCAGGATAATGCTGTAAACTTGGAGAGCGAAGCGGTGCAGGGCCGAGAATCGTGGCACCCTGCTGAACCAATGTTTCAAGTTTTCGCAGCAACTCAGGCCGCATGGTTTCTAACTTTGGAAGCACCAATATGCTGTAAGCCATTCCATCCGGTAACACAAGTTTGCCATCTTTCACTTGTACTCGATCATGAAGCACTTCTCCGTTAATATAGTCAAAGGCATAGCCAGCAGGCAGTTCAGGATCAGTAACTCCGGTCATCTTCGGTGCATCCTCTCCAATGAAATAGGCTACATCGGCGGTGTACAAGCCTTGTTGCAACATCAGGTTTGCACGCTTTAGATAGGCTACAAACAGGTCGGTATAGCTGTACCAGGTGTTGTGTCGATTAAATTCGTTGCCGAAATCTGCATTTATCCCGGGCAGCAACTGATCATCGGGCTGCTGAATAAACACGTGCAGCAAGGTATTATTGATGCCTTCGGTAAAAAAGCGATCACCGCGCTGCTTCATCAAGGCCGGATAGCGTGCGTAAGATTTGCCCCCTGCAGTGAAGGACTCAGCCGACACCTTATTTTTACCGTAAATGTGTGCTGCGGAAGAGGCGGCACGATTTTCAATATTACCGAGCTCACCTTCACTCCAGAACTCACCTCCAATTTCATCTGATTGTCCACCATACTGTAGAAACTCGCCGGGGAAGCCCCAATGTCCATAGTTCTCCAGCCAGATGCGCAGTCCATGTTTGTTGCTAACCGCTTTTAGCCCCCCGACATAATCGTAGGCCACACGATCTGCAATAAACCTTCGCAGATCCCAGAGAAAACGATCCGATCGCTCAGGGCTACCAACCACCTTGCCTTTTAAGGCCGGCAAATAGAGCAGCGGGTCATACCCAAAGGCGTCCTGAAATTTCGTGATCATCCCATCGGTCCAGTTTTGCCCGCCAGTTTCATAACTATCCTCTACGGTTACTTTCCAGGTCTTCCGATCGGCCGCTGGAATCCTTCTGATGATTTCACCCAGGAAGGCATCAAAATGACTTTCTACATGTGCTTTGCTCATCTTGTCGACCTCAAGCCCGGTACCCTCTGGTGAGGCCGGACTGTTCTGCACCTTGGTTGGTACCATGCCCATGCGCATAATGGTCCAATCGCCAACCGGCGCATCCCAGTTTAAAATACCGCCTGCAGAAAGCTTATCCGAAAGGTCTAAAACACCCGACGGATCGATCATCAGCGTGGGATCATCAACCATTGGCTGTGCAGCCCATTGATACTCCTGCCAGTATGGTAATGGTGTCTGGTACATTTTAGCCAGGGTTTTCTCGGTAAAACGCTCTACCCTTGGCGATGCTGACAATTCTACTTCAGCAATACCAAACTTCGGACTGCCTTTTGAAAATACCAGCCGGAAGTTTTTTGAGGTTGTTGCTGGAATTGAAATCGCCACTGGTCCAAATGGATCAAAGCCAACATTCAAATTGCTGTTGCTGCGGTCTATCGTAAATGCTTTAAGTGTTTGATAGGTATCACCATTTTTAACCTGCAAGCGCAGTTCCGCTCTCGCTTCTTGCTTGGCTGGATAAATCACCAAACTTCTCGCCGTAAAAGGTTTATCACTGATGAAGTCGACAGTAAAATCTGCTGTGGCAGGAATGAATACTTCCATTGAAAAATCCCCGTCTAAAAGTGCTTGTATATTTTTTAAGCCTGAACTCGTAACGATCCTGGGCTTCAGTGCAGAGAGATTGCTTCCATAATTCGCTGGCGTCTTAAAAGCCAGCACACGAACGTCCTGAAAATTTGCTGCCGGTGTGGGAAGCTGAACATTCAGCCGCTTTCCACCACGAACAGCTAATTCTGCCGAGGTCAAGTAACGCATGGATTGTTCAGGCTTGATCCAGGGACCTCCGGATTGGCTCCAGCCAGGACTATTGAAAACGCCGATTTCAATGTTCAGTGCTGTTGCTGTCTTTAGTGCGGTATGCAAAATCTCCCACCACTCATCCGAAAATAACTTTACTTTACCATAGGGCGTAGATGGATAACCGATATTGCCAATGAATGCCCGGTTAATGCCGATTTGCTTCATCGCATGCAGATCCTTGATCACACCCTCACGGGAAATATTATCTGACATCCAGTACCAGTATATTGAGGTCTGAATGGAGTCTGGGGGATTTACAAAGCCCGCCGCCAATGAAGAACCTGGAATGTCCTGTTGAACAAAGCTTTTATGACTCTTGCAGGCTAAGCCCAGCAATACAGCCACAAAAAGAGCGGCAAAAACCCTTTTCTGTTTCATTAAGTTTATTTTGGTTAGAATCCTTTTGAGCAGAAATTGCGCTTGTTGCGTATCTCTAATTTAATCACCTTAATTGGATGGAGCAACCTGTTCCATCCTGTAAATGCCTACCTAACTTCAAACTGGTACGTTCCAGCTTCCAACTTTAACACGGAATCAACCCCCGACCTACCCTGATAAGCTTGCTGCCCCTCTTGCAGCGGAAAATATACCGTAGCAGTTGAGTTTGGCGGAACCGTTACCGTATAGCTTACTTTCTTACCTTGTCTTTTCCAAAACGACCGAATCTTTCCATGAGGACCCTCATGCTCAGCTTCAAAATGATCCAGGCCTTGTACGAAGTTTGGCTTAAGCAGTACATGTTTGAAACCGGGCTGCTGTTCGTCGATCATAATACCGCCAAGCCCCTTGAAGAACCAGCCACCAATTTCCCCGAACATCATGTGGTTCAAAGAAATATCCCTTTCTGCCTGGATGTTCCAGTTTTCATACAGGGTTGTTGCACCATTTACGATCCACCAACCCCATGAAGGATAGGTATCTTGCACCGCCAGTTGGTAAGCGGCTTGCGCCTGTCCATTTTCACTTAAAGCATTCAGGATTGCTTTTGCACCCAACACGCCAACGTCAAGGTGGTTCCCATCTGCTTTCACCCTTTTGGCAAGGTTCTCTGCAACTTTTGCCTCCGTGCCTCCAGGAACAATTTTCCATTGTAAGGCCACACTCAGTTCCGTTTGCAGTCCACTGCCATATATCCCGGTTTGCACATTAAAGTATTTTTTGTTGATCGCCGCTTTGATCTTTTCGGCTAGCGCGCTGTAATAACGTTGATCTTCAGGCTTATTGAACAAGGCCGCCGCTTTGCTTAGGATCACCGCGTCAACATAATAATAAACCGAAGATGTATACTCCAGGGGCGATTCTGACTTTACCGGCACCCAATCTCCACGACCGAAGGTTGTCAGACCTTCCGGGCTAATCCTTTCTACATAGCTTACATATTTCTTAATGGGCTCATAGCTGTCCTCTAGCAGCTTGGAATCTCCGTAAAACAGATATACATTCCAAGGGATAATCGCGATGGTGCTTGTCCAGTCGGTGCCGTTTGCTGTGCCATATCCCCAGCCACCGGTTGGAATGATGTCTGGCAACACACCATTCGGCTGCTGCTCATCCCGGTGATCGGCCAGCCATTTCTCGTAAACTGTAATACCGTCAAAGTTGTACAAGCCACTTTCAATGGCGAAATGACCATCTCCGGTCCAGCCGTTCTTCTCTCTTTGCGGGCAATCCGTAGGATAGCCATAAAGATTTGACAGGTAGGAGTTGTTGGTTGCTGCCCATAGTTTGTTAACCAGCGTGCTTGAAGAGTTTACTTTACCAGCCACTGGTACATCGCTGTGCATGAAATATCCCGTGATACCAGATTTATCGATTTTAATCGGCTTACTGCTGGTTACCTCTACATATTGGAAGCCTTTATAGTTGAATTTAGGTTTGAAAGTTTCCTTTCCTTCCCCTTTAAGGGTAAATAGATCTGTTTGGAAAGGATCAGAATTATCCTTTGGACGGTAGTAAACGTCAATGTTCGACAGGTCTACTCTTCCATTTGGCAGTAGCCGTTCGCCATGTTTAATGCGAACGACGGTACCTGCAGAACCCTGAACGGAAATCTGCGTAACACCTGCAATGTTTCTACCCAAATCAAATACATAGGTGGTATCGTTTAAGACCTTCAGGCTTTGTGCGGGAAGCGTTTCAACCTCACGAATGGGATGCATCAGCTGAGTGACCACCTGTGTTGAAGGCGCTGCACGAAGGCTTACCCCTCGCCATTTCTGATCATCGAAGTCCGCTGTATTCCAGCCTTTCTGCTCCAACCGGGCATCATAATGCTCCGCAGTATAGATACTATTAAAAACAACCGGTCCTGAGCTTGTCTTCCAGTCCCCATCCGTTTTCACCACCGAGGTTGTACCATCCTCATAGGTAACATGCAGGTCCAGACAAAACGTCGGTCGCGCACGCCATGGTGCAGTATCGAAGTTCCAAACAGCTATAGACTGCATGTTGTACCAACCATTACCAAGCAACACACCAATGGCATTTTTGCCGGCTTTAACCTGGGCGGTCACATCATAAGTTAGATACAAGTTCCGGCGGTCAAACCGGGTATACATAGGGTCCAGCCGGTGATTACCCACCTTTTCGCCATTTAAATAGAGTTCATATAACCCCGCCGCAGCAATGTATGCCCTTGCGTTTTTGATTTTCTTGTTTTCAGGATTGAAGACCTTTCTGAAATAAGGCGCGGGGCGTTTATCAATGTTGTTACCGTCACTGATCCAGGTGCTTTGCCAGTTGGCCATGCGCATCATACCCGTTTCGAAGCTGCTTACAATACTGCTTGCAGGTTTTCCATCTTTATCCCAGACCTGGACCCGCCAGTAGTACTTTGTAAAGGGTTGCAACGCCGTCCCCTGATAACGCAGCAGCGTCTGATCTGCATTTACCTTTTGCGTGTCCCAGGCATCTGCCTTACCTTCAACCAATGCTGCAGAATCCTTGCCTACATAAAGTCTGTAGGCGGTTTGTTTGGCACCCCGTCTACTGTCGTTTAGCTTCCAAGACAACCTGGGGTTTGCCTCATCCACGCCAAGTGGACGATCTAAATGCTCACACAATAATCTATACGGAGCAGCGACTTTGTCATCAGCAGTAGCACCAAAGGGCAAGAGCAAAACACACAGGGAGAACAGTTTAAAAACGTTAGACTTCATCATATTCAATTAAGGAGACAATCTACTACGTTTGGTTCTAAGTAGCAACCTGTGCCGTCCTGAAAGGAGCTATGATGTCCTGATCCTGTGTAACAATTTTAATCTACATTCCTTATAGGTCGATCTCTTGGGCGCCGCCTTTTAATGGAATAGTCTTTCCATTCCAAACCAGATTACCCTTCAAATTTGCAGGAAGATTAACCTTGGCCTTTAAGCCAGTCTTACCCCTTCTTTTCAAATCGACTTGTATCATCCCCATTGGATGTGGCATCGCACCATTTGCATAGCTCAGCTCCCCTAAAGCAGGTTTGATCAAGACAGATGAAAATCCAATATCCTGAGGCATAATGCCGCAGATCGTTGCTAGAAAATCATAATTCGGACTCGCACTCCATGCATGGCAATCCGATCTCGCAGGCTCAGGTTTCTCCGCAAAGGTTGTCAGCCCCATTTTCAGCATGTCACGCCAAGGTGTAAGCTGGCCATAGTACAGGTCGGCCAAATCCGCAGCTTTAAGTGCTTGGTTCAGGTAAAAGCGATAGTAGAAAGTTGCAGGACCAAGGCTGGTATCTGCAATAACCCTTTTCATGAGCGACTGTTGCGCTGCTTTAGGAATAGCATCGGTTAACACCGCCATGATGTTGGCGTGCAGACTGTAAGCCTTAAATTCTGGCGTGTTGGCCATCAACCCTTTAGATTTATCATAACAAAGCTCGTAAGTACGTTTGGCAATCTTTGCTGCAAGATCTCGGTATTGCTGCGCTTGCTGTTGTTTACCGTGGTATTCAAAAATCTTAGCGGCCTGCTGCAGGGTATAAACATACTGCAAGGTGATCACTGAAGAGTTACCATCATCGGCACCATCAGGAACACCGTTTGGAAAAACATGGGTATAATCCACGAAGTTCCACCAGGGCATAGGTCCAAGGATGCCTTTTTCAGGATCCAGGTGCTTTTCATACCAGGTTAGTACGCTGGAAATACCGGTCAAGAATTCTGCTGTAAATGCTTTGTCGTCCCGGTGCATCGAGTAGTCGTAGATCATTGATACCCACCATAACGAAAAGGGCGGAATGACCTGCAATCGATTACTTGGATACCGACCCTGCGTTAGTCCTTCTGGTACCATCGAATGATAGAAATCCAGAATAGCTTTCCTTGCCAAACGGTCATCACCAGAAACATATAAGGAGATCAAAGCCTGAATACGGGTATCAGCTTCATACTGCAGCTGCTCATAATAAGGACAATCGTAGTAGGTTTCTCCTGCACACAAACGTGCGGTCCGCCAGCCTACATCCCAGAGATTCTTCAATGAGGCATCGCTGCTGCTGAACTTCGCGGTTTCTTCAAAAGGATAACCGGTATACATACCATAAATATCGTCGATCTGCAGGGCCTCGTCCTTCGTTTCGATATCCAGCTGCACATAGCGGTAGGTCCGCATCCATAGCGGACGGAAGAGGCGCTTGTCACCACCATCAGCAACGAAGATGTCGTAATTACCAAGGATGTGCATTCCCTCAACCTGGTCACGGTTCTTTTTATCTCCTTTTTCATCTACCAAGGCTTCTGCGAAGGTCATCTTTACGGACGAACCCTTACCTTTGCTAAGCAACAGTTCAGGGTAAGCGATGGTGTTGAAGGTCTGATCGAGCAGGATGCTCACTGTTTTATTTGCCGGAATCGTGAGCGCCTTTTTTCCGGTGAGGAAGCCTTCATCTTTTGCAATGCCCTCAGTACGGCGCAGCTTCAAGATGCGTTGTTGCTTTTCCTCCATTTGGGGGATGTTTCTAGGAACAAGGGTCCACAGGTTGTCTGTACCTTTGCCGAATGGTGCCGGTGAGGCAATCGAGCTTGCATTTACCCAACTGCCATCGTTAAAGTCAAGTGCTTCCCAACCCCATGGATATAGCGCGCCTTCAACTTTATCGCCAGGTCCTATAACCATGTAGGCCCTCAACCTTGGTCCGTTATCTGTTGAACATGGCGCATATGCAGGGTCGCGTAATACTTTCCAGGTATTGTTGGTATTAACAATGGATGCTTCTTTATTATCTCCTTGTACCACTAGTGCGGTTTGATTGGATACCTGCGCCACAGGTGCATGGACACCCATGTTCCAGACTTTTGCGGCGATGATGTTATCACCGGCTTTTAGAAATGGCGCTAGATCTATGGTTTCATAATACCAGTTGTAGAGGTCTCCCCTTGCCGGGCCCATTGATACTGCTTTTCCATTAACAAACAAGCGATACCTGTTGTCAGCTGATACATGTATAACGAAATTCTTCGGGACATTTGTGATCTGAAAGACTTTCCTGAAGTGGAACACACCATAATCCCGCTGGGGGCCTTCAGGATGACTGATCCATCGGGACGGCCACTGCCCGTTTAGTAGTTCAGGATTGATTTGCTTCTCCTGCGCGGTTGCGAAAAACGCAAGAAGCCAGCAGCATAAAATAATTAAACCTCTTTTCATTTTAATATAT
>Ga0265798_10005244_pt1 | contig 17531 bp, 17 predicted proteins | sample P3T30metagenome_FD_192430 | JGI IMG/M metagenome (GOLD analysis project Ga0265798, IMG submission 192430) | Plant litter microbial communities from East Loma Ridge, Irvine, California - P3 T30 | ecosystem: Environmental > Terrestrial > Plant litter > Unclassified | place: USA: California... | reverse complement strand
GCCGGCCGCACGTGTGGGCCGCGGCGTCGATCGACGTCGACCCGGCCGACCGGGCCGGGGGCGCGGAGTTCGGGCACGTCGACCTGCCGCACCAGCGCGAGCTCAAGCGGCAGGTGCTCGCCGACGCGCTCGGCCGGTTCGGCGGCGTCGACGACGCGACGCGCGAGGCGGTCGTCGTCGAGGCCCTGCCCGGTGACGACGAGCTCCGCGGCACGGGGTGGCGCACGCGCGTGCGGCTGCACGTCGACGCCGACGGGCGCACCGGGCCCTACGCGGCGCGGTCGCACCGCGTCGTCGACGTCGCCGACCTGCCGCTCGCGACCCCCGAGGTGGCCGCGGCGGCGCCCCTCGACCAGCTCTTCCCGGGCGAGGAGCACGTCGACGTGCTGGCCCCGGCAGGAGGCGCGGCCCGCCTGGTGATCGGACGCCAGGCCCCCACCGTGGTCACCGAGCAGGTCGGCGAGCGCAGCTTCCGCGTCGACGACACCGGCTTCTGGCAGGTGCACCGGCTGGCCGCGGCGACCCTCACCGCCGCCGTGCAGGACCTCGTGGACCCCGACCTCGTCGACCCCCGTGCCGCCAACCTCGACCTCTACGGCGGGGTGGGCCTGCTCGCCGCGGCGCTCGCCGAGGTGGCCGGGCCGACCACGCGCGTCACGACCGTGGAGGGCGACGCCCGCGCGACCGAGCACGCCGCCGAGAACCTCGCCGAGTGGCTCGGCGCCGCGGCCGTCACGGGTCGCGTGGAGCGCTGGCTGCGCCAGGTGGCCGCCCAGGCGACCGCCGCCGAGCGCGAGCGGCAGCGGGCCGCCACGGTCGTGCTCGACCCGCCGCGCAGCGGTGCCGGTGCCGAGGTCGTCGCCGCGATCGCCGCCACGGAGCCCGCCCAGGTCGTCTACGTCGCCTGCGACCCTGTGGCCCTGTCGCGCGACCTGGGGCTCTTCGCCCGGTCCGGGTACCGACCGGTCGCCCTGCGGGCCTTCGACCTCTTCCCGTCCACGCACCACCTCGAGACGGTGGTCCGCCTCACCAGGTGAACGACGGGTGAGGTGCAACTGGCCTGCGCGTCACCCGTCGCGGTCCCCCGTGCCGGTACGATGTGACGGCTGGCCGGGCCGGACCTGGTCCCCGGCAGCAGTCGAGGGAGGACCCCCGTGTCGAACAGCACGCCGCAGCCCACGCCCGACGAGGCCGAGCAGGCCCGTCGCCCCGTGCAGCCCGTCCGGGTGGCCGTCGTCGACGACCACGAGTCCGTCCGCCTGGGCATCCGGGCCGCGTGCCAGGCCGAGGGGTTCGACGTCGTGCTCACCGCCGCGGGCGTGCAGGAGTTCGTCGAGGGCCTGGCCGGCCGCGAGGTCGACGTGGTCGTCCTCGACCTCTCCCTCGGCGACGGCTCGACCGTCACCGAGAACGTCAAGCGCGTGCAGGCCACCGGCTCCGCCGTCCTCGTGCACAGCATCGCCGACCGCGTCGCCTCGGTGCGCGAGGCGCTCGCGGCGGGCGCCGCCGGCGTGATCCCCAAGTCGTCGGCCACGGCCACCGTCATGGCCGCCGTCGCGACCGTCGCGCGCGGCGACGTGCTCAACAACCTCGAGTGGGCCAGCGCCATCGACGCCGACCGCGACTTCGCCAAGGCGCAGCTCGGCCGGCGCGAGCGCGAGATCCTCCACCTCTACGCCTCGGGCCTCCCGCTCAAGCTCGCCGCGCAGCAGCTGGGCATCGGCTACTCGACGGCCCGCGAGTACCTCGACCGGATCCGCGTCAAGTACGTCGAGGTCGGTCGTCCCGCGCCGACCAAGGTCGACCTCCTGCGCCGCGCCGTCGAGGACGGCATCCTGCCGGGCCTCGACGCGGACGGCGGCGATGGCCGCTGACGCCGCGCCCGCCGCCCCGGCGCCGCTGAAGGCGCCGCGAGCCCCGATCAGCCGCGAGCTGCTCGACGACGTGCTCGCCAAGGCGATGGGCGTGTTCGCGCTCGCGTTCGGGGCGCAGTCGCTGCGCGAGCTCGTCGGGCAGTACGACGCGCTGCGGCCGGAGTGGGCCGTCGCCATGCTGGTCGTCATCTACGGCGGGTACGTGGGCGTCACGGTCGCCGCGTTCACCGGTCGGTGGTTCGAGGTGGCGAGCGGGGTCGTGGCCGCCTCGTACCTGGTCGCGCTGGTCACGTGGCCGCTCGCGGTGGTCGACCCGTCCCTGGTGCAGGGGGAACGGCCCTGGCTCTGGTTCGTCTGCACCGTCGCGACCTCGGCGGCCGTCTTCGCCACCTCCCTGTGGGCGGCCGTCCTCTACCTCGTGGTGACCCCGGTCGTCTTCGGTCTGGTGCGGCTCACGCCCTCCGGGGGCGGGGCCGACATCACGACCGCGGTCCTCGACGCCACCTACGCGATCCTCCTGGGCGGCGCCATCGTCGTGCTCGTGACGGTGCTCCGCCAGGCCGCCTCGACGGTCGACGCGGCCCAGCAGACCGCCGTGCGCCGCTACTCCGCCGCCATCCGCGAGCACGCCACCGAGGTCGAGCGGGTCCAGGTCGACGCCATCGTCCACGACAGCGTCCTCACGACGTTCATCCAGGCCGCCCGGGCCCGGACCCCCGACGAGCGCGAGCTGGCCACGACGAGCGCGCGCAACGCCATCGCCCATGTCGCAGCGGCCTCCGTCGCGGCGCCCCTCGACGAGGGCGACGTGCCCCTGGTGGTCCTGCACGACCGCCTGGCCGCCTCGATCGACGACGCGGGCGTCGACGTCGCGCTGAGCAGCCACGGCATCTCCTGCCACGGCGTCCCGGCGGCCGCGGCCGACGCCCTCTGGAGCGCGGCGGTGCAGGCGGTCGTCAACAGCGGCCAGCACGCGGGCCCCGGCGGCGGGGTGCGCCGGTGGGTGCGCCTCGAGTGGCGGGACGACCGGACCACCGTCGAGGTGGGCGACACCGGAAGGGGCTTCGACCCGGCCACCGCGACCGAGGCCCGCCTGGGCGTGCGCGTGTCGATCGTGGAGCGGGTCGAGGGCGTCGGCGGCCTCGCCGTGGTCGACTCCGCGCCGGGCGCCGGCACGCGCATCCGGCTGGTCTGGCCCGCCCCGGTGCCGTCGCCGTCGGTGCCCTCCGACGCCGGGGCCGCCTCGTGAGGATCACCGCCCCGCGCTGGCTCGCCGTGGGCCTCGCCGCCGTCTTCTCGGCGTACCACCTGGTCCTCGCCACCGTGTCGCGGTCGTCCTACGACGACCTGGCTCCGGTGGTCGTCGGCATGGTCCTCTACGCCGGCGTCACCGTCGCCGCGCTCTGGCCGAGCCGCAGCCGCGTCATCCCCCTCTGGTCGGCCTGCCTCGCGCTCGCGGTGGCCGTGGTGCTGCCGGTGCTCGTGAGCCTCCAGCTCGACCACGGCGACGACAACGGCTACGCCACCTGGTACGTGGCGGCGGTCGGCACCCTCATGGTGATCGTCTCGGCGCGGCGCCGACAGGGGATCGCCTGGACGGGCGTGGGGTTCCTCGCCGTGCACGCCGTCGCCTGGGGCGGTCTCGCCGCGCTGCCCGAGACCGGCGTCATCGGCAGCATCAGCTGGGTGGCGTTCTCGTCGGCCATGAGCTCGACGCTCGCCCGGGCCGGGCGCGAGACGCGCGAGTTCGTGCTCGCCGAGCAGGAGGCGGCCGACTGGCAGGCGGCGCAGGAGGCGCACGTCAGCGAGCGCCAGGTGCGGCTCGCGACGACCGGCCGCACCGCGCGGCCGATGCTCCAGGCCATCGTCGACCAGGGCGGCGAGCTCACCGACGAGCAGCGTGACGAGTGCCTGCACCTCGAGGCGGGGATCAGGGACGAGATCCGCGGGCGGCGCCTGCTCGACGACGAGGTGCGCCGCGAGGTGCTGGCGGCGCGACGGCGCGGGACCGTGGTGCAACTGCTCGACGAGGGCGGGATCGACGACCTGCCGGAGGCCGACGCGCGACGCGTGCACCGCCAGCTCGCCGCGGCCGTCCGCGAGACGTCGGCCGACCGCATCATCGTGCGCACCGCGCCGCCCGGCGGCGAGGCCGCCGTGACCGTGGTGGGCCTCGGCTCTCCCGACCCGGGCGCCACGGCGCTCGGGGCCGGGGCGTCGGCGGGGGCCGAGGAGGACGACGACGGTGACGAGGTGCGGCTCTGGCTGCAGATCCCCCGCGTCGACGAGACCGCGGGGCCGGTGACGGCGGGACCGCACGGGGAGGCGGTCGAGGAGGTGCCCGGGGGCGGGGCCGGCTGAGCCTTGCCCCGCCCGGGGCACCTGATCAGGGCGGCAACCCGAATGCTGCCCTGACCGCCCGTCGGGACGAGCCCGCTTACCCTAGTCGGCTCGTACCCGCCGGCGTGGCTCTCATGGAGAGACACCTGGCACCTATGATCCTGCCGTGAGCAGGGCGGCCGCGCAGTCGACACTTTGGGGGACCCTCGCACCGCCCCGCGCGTGCCCCCTCCGGGGCACACGGGGCACCGGGGCCGGGTGATCGCGCCGCAGCGGCGACGACGCCGGGCGCCGGGTCAGCCGGCGAAGCCCCGCCAGGCGCCCGCTCCGGGCTGCCCGGCGGTCCGTCCGCGACGGACCGACCTGGTCCAGGCCGAGGACGACGCCGCTCCCGAGGGGGCGGGCAGCGACGCGGGCCGCTCGGCGGCCTCGGCCTCGAGCAGGAGCAGCACCGCCGTCACGGCGGCGAGCTCCTCGGCGTCCGGCCGGCCCCGCACGACGCGGAGGACCGCGTCCGCGCCGTCGTCGGTCGCGCGTGCGTCGGCCCCGCGTGCGTCGGTCGCGCGTCCGTCGGTCCGGCGTGCGTCGGTCGCGCGTCCGTCGGTCCCGCCTGCGTCGGTCACAGCGGGATGTTCCCGTGCTTCTTGGGCGGCAGCGAGGCGCGCTTGGTGCGCAGGGCCCGCAGTGCCTTGACGACGGCGACGCGCGTGGCCGCCGGCTCGATGACCCCGTCGAGCTCGCCGCGCTCCGCCGCGAGGAACGGGCTCGCCACGTTGTACGTGTACTCGCTGGCGAGCCGCGCGCGGACGGCCGCGACGTCCTCGCCGGCGGCCTCGGCCTCCTTGATCTCGGTGCGGTACAGGATGTTCACCGCGCCCTGTCCGCCCATCACCGCGATCTCGGCCGTCGGCCAGGCGAGGTTGATGTCGGCACCCAGCTGCTTCGAGCCCATGACGATGTAGGCCCCGCCGTAGGCCTTGCGCGTGATGACGGTGACGAGGGGGACGGTGGCCTCGGCGTACGCGTAGAGCAGCTTCGCGCCGCGCCGGATGACGCCCGTCCACTCCTGGTCCGTGCCGGGCAGGTAGCCGGGCACGTCGACGAGCGTGAGGATCGGGATGTTGAAGGCGTCGCAGAACCGGACGAAGCGGCTGGCCTTCTCGCCCGCCTCGATGTTGAGGGTGCCCGCCATGGCGGAGGGCTGGTTGGCGATGATGCCGACGGGGCGCCCCTCGACCCGGCCGAACCCGATGAGGATGTTGGGGGCGAACAGCGGCTGCACCTCGAGGAACTCGCCGTCGTCGACGACGTGCTCGATGACGGTCGTCATGTCGTACGGCTGGTTCGGGCTGTCCGGGACGAGCACGTCGAGCTGCCGGTCGGCGTCGGTGGTCTCGAGCTCGACCGCGGTGTCGTACACGTGCGGGTCGGCGAGGTTGTTGTCCGGCAGGTACGACAGGAGGCTGCGGGCGTAGTCGAGCGCGTCGTCCTCGTCGTCGGCGAGGTAGTGCGAGACGCCCGAGACCTTGTTGTGCGTGAGCGCGCCGCCGAGCTCCTCGAAGCCGACGTCCTCGCCGGTGACGGTCTTGATGACGTCGGGGCCGGTGACGAACATGTGGCTGGTCTTGTCGACCATGATGACGAAGTCGGTGAGGGCGGGGGAGTACACGGCGCCGCCCGCTGCCGGGCCCATGATGATCGAGATCTGCGGGATCACGCCGGAGGCCGCCGTGTTGAGGCGGAAGATCTCGCCGTACTTGCCCAGGGCGACCACGCCCTCCTGGATGCGCGCCCCGCCCGAGTCGAGGATCCCGACGATGGGCACGCCGGTCTTGAGGGCGAGCTCCATGACCTTGATGATCTTCTCGCCGGCGACCTCGCCGAGCGACCCGCCGAAGATCGTGAAGTCCTGCGAGTAGACGGCCACCTGGCGGCCGTGGATCGTGCCCGTGCCGGTGACGACCGCGTCGCCGTAGGGGCGGCGCGCGTCCATGCCGAAGGCGTGGGTGCGGTGGCGCACGTACTCGTCGAGCTCGACGAAGGAGCCCGGGTCGAGGAGCTCGTCGATGCGCTCGCGCGCCGTCTTCTTGCCCTTCGCGTGCTGCTTCGCGATCGCGGCCTCGCCGCTCGCCGTCACGGCCTCGTGGTACCGGGCCTTGAGGTCGGCGATCCGGCCGGCCGTGGTGAGGAGGTCGGGCTGTACGTCGTCGTGGGTCACGCAGGAGACCCTATCGGAGGGGCACCGGCGCTCCGCAGGAGGCATCCTCCTGCTCCGGGGGCGGATCGTGGTGGGATGTCCACCCCTTCCCCCGGGGGACGTCGGGCCGGGCGTGGCACGCTGTGGCCATGGGACTCGATCGCAGCGCCGCCGTGCTGCCCCGCCTCGACGTCGTGCGGAGCACCGGCTCCACCAACGCGGACCTCGTCGCCGCGGCCGCCGGGCTGCCGCACCTGGCCGCGCGGGCCACCCTCGACCAGACGGCCGGGCGCGGCCGGCTCGGCCGGACCTGGCTGGCGCCGCCGGGGCGGACCCTCGCGGCGAGCCTCCTCCTCGACGTCCGCCCCTCCGGGGCCGTCCCGCTCCCTCCCGCGGCGCTCGGCTGGGTCCCGCTCCTCGCGGGCGTCGCGCTCGCCGAGGCCGTCGCGCCGCTCGTGCCGGGGGCCGACGTGGCCGTCAAGTGGCCCAACGACGTGCTGCTGGGCGGCGAGAAGGCCTGCGGCCTGCTCGCCGAGGTGACGCCCGGAGGCGCGCTCGTCGTGGGCGCGGGCGTCGACCTCGTCCTCACCCGCGACGAGCTGCCCACGCCCACCTCGACCTCGCTCGCCCTGCACGGCGCGACGGGGTCCGCCGAGGAGCTCGCCGACCGCGTGCTGGCCTCCTGGGCCCCCCGGCTCGACGCCCTGGTCCGCGAGCTCTCCCGGGCCGGCGGCGACGCGCGGGCGGCCGGCCTGCTCGAGCTCGTCACCCGTCGGTGCGGCACGCTCGGCCGAGCGGTCGAGGTCCACCTGCCCGACGGGAGCCGGGTCCGGGGCGAGGCCCGGGCGCTCGTCGACGACGGGCGCCTCGTCGTCGCCGTCGGGACGCCCGCCCGGGACCTCGTCGTGGGGTCGGGCGACGTCGTGCACCTGCGGCACCGGGCCGGGTCGTGACGGACGCGACCGGCGGCGAGCGGGTCATCGCGCGCCTCCGGCCCCACGGCAGGGCCCTCGTCGGGCCGTCCGTCGCCCTCGTGCTCCTCAGCGGCGCCACGACCGCGGGCCTCGGCCTCGTCGAGGCCGACTGGCAGGCGACGGCCGTGGCCGCCGTGGCCGGACTGCTCGTGCTGCTGCTCTGCGTCGTGCCGCTGCTGCGCTGGGCGGGACGCCGCTACGTCGTGACCACGCGGCGCGTGGTCGTGCGCCGCGGCGTGCTCGTCCGCAGCCGGCAGGAGGTCCTCCACGGCCGGGGCTACTCGGTGACCGTCCGGCGCGGGGCGCTCCAGGCGCTGTCGCGCAGCGGCGACGTGGTCCTCGTCGCGGGCGGGGACCGGCCCGTGGTCCTCGAGGACGTGCCGGGCGCGCGCCTCCTGCAGGCCACGCTCCAGGACCTCGTCGAGCGCGCCGCCCAGGACGACGCGGCGGCCCGCCGCGCGGGGACCTTCCCCCTAGGCTGACGCCATGCGCACGCCGGTCCTGCCCGCCGTCCTCCTCGTCGTCCTCGCCGCGACCACCCTCACGGGGTGCACCGGCGGGCCCGAGGGGCCGTCGCCGTCGGCGACGGCCACCGCCTCGTCGGGCCCCTCGGGCACGCCCACGGGCTCGCCCTCCCCGTCCGCTCCGCCGTCGCCGTCCGCGTCGGCGCCCGCCGACGGCGGGACGGCGCCCGCACCCGCCCCGGAGCCCGCGCCCGGCGCCGTCACCGAGGCGCCGGAGCCGGTCCCCGAGGCGAGCGCGGCCGGCTGGACCGACGACTCCGCCTACGAGGCGTGCGTCGAGCACGCCACCGAGACCCTGGGTGCCGGCTACACCTGGGGCGTCCGCGCCGGGCAGACGATGGTCTACCAGGGCGGCGACCGCACGATCGACGTCTCCGGCATCTACACCGGAGGCGACGTCGGCGTCGCCCACGTCGTCCACCGCTGCGTGCTCGGCGGCTCGCCCTCCGCGCCCGAGCTCACCGGCGGCCTCGTCCGCTGACCGGGCGCCGTCGCCGTCCGCGTCCGCGTCCGCGCCCGGGTCCGCGTCCGCGTCCGCCGGCGGGGACGACGGGCGGTGCCAAGATGGACCCGTCGGCCGCTCGGCCGACGGACCCCACCCGGCAGGAGGAACCGTGGCGCAGCGCATCGGAGTGATCGGCGGCGGACAGCTCGCCCGCATGATGGTCCCGCCCGCGGTCCAGCTCGGCCTCGACCTGCGCGTGCTCGCCGAGGTCGAGGGGTCGTCCGCCCGCCTGGCCGCGACCGCGGTGGGCGACTACCACGACGTCGCGACCGTGCTCGCCTTCGCGAGCGAGGTCGACGCGATCACCTTCGACCACGAGCACGTGCCGCAGGACGTCCTCGCCGCGCTCGTCGACGCGGGCGTCCCCGTGCACCCGGGACCCGCGGCGCTCGCCGTGGCCCAGGACAAGCTCGTCATGCGCGAGCGGCTCACCGCCCTCGGGGTGCCCGTGCCCGACTGGGCCGCGGTGCGCGACGAGCACGAGCTCGGCGCCTTCCTCGCCGACCACGGAGGCCGTGCCGTCGTCAAGACCGCCCGGGGCGGCTACGACGGCAAGGGCGTGCGCGTCGTCCGTGACGCGGGCGACGCCGCCGACTGGTTCGCGGTGCTCGACGAGGCCGCCGGCACGGGGGCGCTGCTCGTCGAGGAGCTCGTCGACTTCCGGCGCGAGCTCGCGCAGTCGGTCGCCCGGCGCCCGAGCGGCGAGGTCGTCGCCTGGCCCCTCGTCGAGACCGTGCAGCGCGACGGCGTCTGCGCCGAGGTGTTCGCGCCCGCACCCGGGGCCTCCGCGCGCCTGGCCGAGGTGGCCGAGGGCATCGCCGTCACCGTCGCCACCGAGCTCGGGGTGACCGGCGTGCTCGCCGTCGAGCTCTTCGAGACCACCGACGACCGCCTGCTCGTCAACGAGCTCGCGATGCGCCCGCACAACACCGGCCACTGGTCGATCGAGGGGTCGACGACGAGCCAGTTCGAGCAGCACCTCCGCGCCGTGCTCGACCTGCCCCTCGGCGCCACCGGCACCCGGGCTCCCTGGAGCGTCATGGTCAACGTCCTGGGCGGGCCGAGCTCCGGGTCGATGGCCGACCGCCTGGCCCCCGCGCTCGCCGCCGTGCCCACCGCCGCCGTGCACGACTACGGCAAGGCGTCCCGTCCCGGCCGCAAGGTGGGCCACGTCACGACCCTCGGCGACGACCTCGACGACGCCGTCGCGCGGGCCCGTGCCGCTGCGTCGCACTTCGACGCCTGACGGTTACCATCGTCTCCGTGCCCGACCCGAACGCCACTCCTCCCGCTCCGCGCGTCGCCGTCGTCATGGGGTCCGACTCCGACTGGCCGACGATGCGCCCGGCCGTCGACGCCCTCCGCGACTTCGGCGTGCCCGTCGAGGTGCACGTGGTGTCCGCCCACCGCACGCCCGAGGCCATGATCCGCTTCGGCCAGGAGGCCGCGGGCCGCGGCCTCGAGGTGATCGTCGCGGGCGCAGGAGGCGCGGCCCACCTGCCCGGCATGCTCGCCTCCGTCACGACCCTGCCCGTCGTCGGCGTGCCCGTGCAGCTCGCGCGCCTGGACGGCCTCGACTCACTGCTCTCGATCGTGCAGATGCCCGCGGGCGTCCCCGTGGCCACGGTCTCGATCAACGGCGCGGCCAACGCGGGCCTGCTCGCCGTGCGCATCCTGGCCGCGGGGGACCCGGGCCTCACCGAGCGGCTCGCCGGGCACGCGCGCGGGCTCGCCGAGCTCGTCGAGGCCAAGGACGCCGCGCTGCAGGAGCAGCTGTGAGGCACGGCTCGTGAGCACGGCCGTCCAGCCGGTGCGCTACCCGGACCTCCGGTCCGAGCCGCTCATGACGCGGCGGGCCGTCTGGCTCGTCGCCCTCAACGTGCTCGTGCCCGGCTCGGCGCAGGTGCTCGCCGGCAGCAAGCGCCTCGGGCGGTGGGGCCTGGGCTCGACGCTGGTCTTCTGGGCCGTGGCGCTCGTCGTCGTCGCGCTCGCCCTCTTCTGGCGCACGCCCCTGCTCGACGTCGCCACGAGCACGGCGGCGCTGACGGTCGTGCAGGTGTTCCTCGTCTACTACGCGGTCCTCTGGGTCGTGCTCACGATCGACACCCTGCGGCTCGTGCGCATCGTGCGCACGGCCCCGCGGGCCCGACCGGTCGTCGGCGGCCTCATGGCCCTGCTGCTCGTCGCGACCGCGGGGCCCGCCGCGTGGGGCGCCTACCTCAGCGGCGTGCAGCACGGACTGCTCGACGGCCTGTTCTCGTCACAGGCGGCCGCGGCCGACCCCGTCGACGGGCGGTACAACATCCTGCTGCTCGGCGGCGACGCCGGCGCGGACCGCACGGGCCTGCGCCCCGACAGCATCTCGGTGGCGAGCATCGACGCCGAGACCGGGCAGACCACCCTCGTGGGCATCCCGCGCAACCTCTACGACGCGCCGTTCTCGGAGGGCTCCCCGCTCTGGGGCGAGTTCCCCAGCGGGTACGACTGCGGCGACGACTGCCTCGTGAGCTTCCTCTACACGTACGGCGAGGAGCACCCCGAGCTGTACCCCGAGGCCGAGCAGCAGGGCAGCACCCCCGGCGTCGAGGCCATGCGCGACGCGGCGGAGGGCGTCACGGGCCTCACGATCCAGTACTACGCGCTCATCGACATGCAGGGCTTCGTCGACCTCATCGACGCGCTCGGCGGCATCGAGGTCGACGTGCAGCAGCGCATCCCGATCAACGGGGGCGAGGACGCCGCCGGGCAGCCGATCAACGTCGACGGCTGGATCGAGCCCGGGCAGCAGCGCCTCGACGGCTACCACGCCCTCTGGTACGCGCGCGCCCGCCACGGCACGAGCGACTTCGACCGCATGGCCCGCCAGCGCGAGGTGCAGGAGGCCGTGCTCTCGCAGTTCCAGCCCGCGACCGTGCTCGCCTCGTTCCAGCAGGTCGCCGCCGCCGGCGTGCAGACGGTCGACACCGACGTGCCGCAGGGCGCGCTCACCGCGTTCGTCGAGCTCGCCGTGAAGGCGCGCAGCCAGCCGATCACGAGCGTCGAGCTCGTGCCGCCGACGTTCAGCAACTTCACCCCGGACTTCGACGCGATGCGCGCGGCCGTCGCCGCGGCGACGACCTCCGCGACGGCCGGCTGAGCCGGGGCCTCGCGACCTGCGGCTGCCGTGGTGCGCAGGAGGCGACGGTCGCGCCCGGCGCGCACCGTGCCTCCTGCGTGCCTCAGATGTCGGCGTGCAGCTGCCAGACCTTGTCGGCGGAGTCGCGCCAGCTGAAGGCGCGCACCCGGTCGAGGCCCGCGATGCCCAGGCGGGTCGAGAGCTCGAGGTCGGCCGTGACCTGGAAGATCGCCTGCGCGAGCCGCTCGGGGTAGTGCTCGGGGTCGTCGCGGGGGACCACGACGGCGGCGTCGGCGGCGACCTCGACGAGGGCCGGGGCGTCGCTGACGATGACGGGCGTGCCGAAGTGCATGGCCTCGACGACGGGCAGCCCGAAGCCCTCGGCGAGGCTGGGGAAGACGAACACGGAGGCGCGCTGCTGCAGGACCGCCAGCTGGGCGTCGCTCACGAAGCCGAGGGTGCGGACGCGCTCCGGGGGGAGGCCGGCGCGCTCGGCGAGGTCGGCGACCTGGACGTCGCCCCACCCGGCGGGGCCGACGACGAGGAGCGGGATCTCCGGGGCGTCGGGATGGGCCATGGCGCGCACGAGGGGCTCGAGCCCCTTGCGCGGCTCGAGCGTCCCGACGCTGAGCACGTAGCGCTCGGGCAGGTCGAGGTCGTCGGCGACCGCGTCGGCGTCGTCGGGCAGGGCCAGCCCCGGGCTCACCGCGCCGCCCACGACGCGGAGCCGGTCGCCGAAGCGGTACCGCTCGGCGAGCTCGTCGGCCACGGCGTGCGTCGGGACGACGACCGCGTCGGCGTACCGGACGGCGCGACGGGTCATGGCCCGGTGCCAGTTCACGCCGCGGGGGGTGAGGGTCTCGGGGTGCGTCCACGGGACGGTGTCGTGGATCGTCACGACGGTCTGCGTGCCGGGCTCGTTCACCCGGTCGTGCCCGACGAGCGGTGCGAGCAGGCTCGTCGCGTGGACCATGCCGCGGGCGGAACGACCGACGGCTCCGGCCTGCCAGGCGAGGGAGAGCTCGCGCCGGCCGAGCAGGGTCGACTCGACCCGGGCGAGGCCGGGCAGCAGCTCGGCGAGTCGCTCGCGCTCGGCGCGCGGGTGCGCGGCGACGACGCCCACGACCTCGCAGCCGCGGGGGGCCGTGCTGACGAGCTCGCGGGTGAGGCCCTCGGCGTAGCGGCCGATGCCGCCGGGCACGGGCGCCAGCAGCTGGTCGACGACCACGCGCAGCGTCGTCGTCACGGAGCCGTCAGCACTCCCCGGCGGGCCGCGTCGGCCAGCGCGTCGTCCCAGGCCCGCATCGGCGCCAGCCCGGCGCGCTCCCACGCACCGTGGCCGAGGACGCTGAAGGCCGGTCGGGGGGCGGGCCGCACGAACGCCGAGCTGTCGGTGGGCAGCACCCGCGCGGGGTCGAGGCCGGCGGCGGAGAAGACGGCGCGCGCGAAGTCGAACCAGCTCGCCCGACCGGAGGCCGTGCCGTGGTACACGCCCGCAGGGGCGCCTGAGTCGACGAGGGCGACGATCTGCGCGGCCAGGTCGGCGGTCCACGTGGGCTGGCCCACCTGGTCGTCGACGACGCTCACGGTGTCGCGCGCCGCAGCGAGCTTGAGCATCGTCGTCGCGAAGTTCGGCCCGTGCTGCCCGTAGAGCCAGGCGGTGCGCACGACGAACGTGCCGTCGGGGTGCGCCGCGCGGGCGAGGCGCTCGCCCTCGGCCTTGGTGCGGCCGTAGGCGCTGACGGGTGCGAGGGGGGCGTCCTCGGCGTAGGGCTCGGTCGCCGAGCCGTCGAAGACGTAGTCGGTCGAGACCTGGACGAGCTTCGCGCCGGAGGCGGCGGCCGCCTCCGCCAGGTGGCCCACGGCCGTGCCGTTGACGGCGAGGGCCGTCGCCTCGTCGTCCTCCGCCGCGTCGACCGCCGTGTAGGCGGCCGCGTTGACCACGACGTCGTGCCCGCGCACCGCGTCGGCCACGGCCGACGGGTCGGTGACGTCGAGGTCGGCACGACCCAGCAGAGTCACGGGACGGCCCGCGAGGGCCGCCTCGAGGTCGCGCCCGAGCATGCCGCGCGCGCCGGTGACCAGGAACCTCGTCTCGGAGCTCATGGTCACGCGAGGGCCGCGCGCTCCTTGAGGGGCTCCCACCAGGTGCGGTTGTCGCGGTACCACTGCACGACGTCGGCGAGGCCCTGCTCGAACGGCACCTGCGGCTCGTAGCCGAGCTCGGCGCGGATCTTGGAGATGTCGACCGAGTAGCGCAGGTCGTGGCCGAGGCGGTCCTGGACGCGGTCGACGGACGACCAGTCCTTGCCGGTCGCGTCGAGGAGGAGCTGCGTGAGCTCCTTGTTGGTCAGCTCGGTGCCGCCGCCGATGTTGTAGATCTCGCCCGCACGGCCCTCGGCGAGGACCAGCGCGATGCCGCGCGTGTGGTCGTCGACGTGCAGCCAGTCGCGGATGTTGTCGCCCTCGCCGTAGAGCGGCACGTGCCGGTCGTCGATGAGGTTCGTGACGAAGAGGGGGATGACCTTCTCGGGGAAGTGGTACGGCCCGTAGTTGTTCGAGCAGCGCGTGATCGAGACGTTCAGCCCGTGCGTGCGGTGGTAGCTGCGGGCCAGGAGGTCGCTGCCGGCCTTCGAGGCGGAGTACGGCGAGTTCGGCTCGAGCGGGCGCTGCTCGTCCCACGAGCCCTCGGCGATCGAGCCGTAGACCTCGTCGGTCGAGACGTGGACGAAGCGCTGCAGGTCGTGGCGGAGGGCCGCGTCGAGCAGCTGCTGCGTGCCGAGGACGTTGGTCTCGACGAAGATCGACGCATCGCGGACCGAGCGGTCGACGTGGGACTCGGCGGCGAAGTGCACGACCGCGTCGAGCTCGGGGTAGAGCGTGTCGAGCAGCGCCGCGTCGCGGATGTCGCCCTGGACGAAGCGGAAGCGGGGGGAGTCGGCGACGCTCGCCAGGTTCTCGAGGTTGCCCGAGTACGTGAGCGCGTCGAGCACGACGACCTCGGCGCCCTCGAGGCCCGGGTAGGCGTCCTCCAGGGTGCGTCGGACGAAGTTGGAGCCGATGAACCCGGCGCCGCCGGTGACGAGGATCTTCACGTTGTTCCTTGAGGGTCGGTCGCGGACGAAGTCGGTCGATCCTACCGGAGGGGCACGCCACGACGACGGCGTGACCCGCGGTCGAGGGGGTGGACAGTGTGGTCGGTGCGTGCGACTCTCGACCACATGTGTGCTCCAGACTCCTCCGCGCCGGTGCCCCAGGGGGGCCGGTCCGCCCTCGACCGGAGGACCCTCCTCGCCGCGGGGACGGGTGCCCTCGTGCTGGGCGGCGCCTCCGTGCTGCGGCCGGCGTCCGCACGCGCGGCGACGCTCCTCGGCGAGACGACGGCCGGCGTGGACACGATCGCGGAGGCCCTGGCGGCCGCCGCGACCGAGGCGTGGGGCGGCCACCAGAACGGGCGCGTCCCGTCGTCGGCGCTCGTCCCCGTCACCGCCTCGGTCGCCGGTTCGGGCTTCCTCCGGGACGACGCGGCACGGCAGTTCCTGGCCCTGAGCGTCGCCTTCCGCGCGGGCGTCGGGCGGACGCTCGCCATCACCGAGGGCTACCGGAGCTACGACCGCCAGGTCCAGTACTGGAACGCCTACCAGGCGGGCAAGGGCAACCTGGCCGCGTACCCCGGCACGTCGAACCACGGGTGGGGCATCTCCTGCGACTTCGGCTCCGGCGTGGAGACCTACGGCTCGGCCGCCAAGCGGTGGATGGACGCGAACGCGCCCGCCTACGGCTGGAGCCCGACCGGGAACGGCTTCTCGCAGCGCGAGGCCTGGCACTTCGACTTCGTCACGCCGTGGGCCGGGCCGCAGCCCGTCGTCGCCGAGCGGACCGGCCTCCTCGTCGTGCGCTGCACGGAGACGCTGGACGGCGTCGGCGCGGGGTACGTCGCGCTCCTCGGCATGCGGTCCCTGCGCCACCTCACCTCGCACGAGCAGATCAACGCCCTGCGCCTCGCCGGGGTCCCGTTCCACGAGGTGCCACGGTCCTCGTTCCTGGGCGTCATGGACGCCCTGTCCATCCCGCGGTCGGCGCTCGCCGGCAACGCCGACCACTGGCGCCCCTGAGCGCCGAGAGGAGATCCACCATGCTCGTCCTCCACTGCGCGGACACCCTGCCCAACGTCGGCTACGGGTACGTGTGCGTCGTCGCGCCCCGCATGCTCAAGCACGTCACCTCGCAAGCCCAGGTGTCGGCCCTCCGGGACGTCGACATGGCGCCGCGGAGCATCAGCAAGGCAGCGTTCCTCGACGTCCTCACCTCGTTGTCGATCCCGCACACCGAGGTGAAGAAGAACGCCGACTACTCGCGCCGCTGATGCTCGGCGCCGCCGACCGGCGGCACGGGGGCCGGTAGCCTCGCAGCGTGCCGAACGGACGACTCCTCCTCACCGCCGTCGTCGCCTGGGCGTCGCTGTTCCTCGTCCTGGCCGCCTGGGCCCTCGCCAGCCCTGTGGGCTCCGGGCCCGACGAGTCGAACCACCACGCGAAGGCCGCCGCGACGGTGCGCGGGCAGTTCGTGGGCGAGCCGACGGGCGACCAGGGCGTGACCACGGTCCGCGTGCCCGTGGACGTCGCGGACCCCCAGGGGCCGACGCCGTGCTTCCGGTTCGACCCGGACGCCAGCGCGGACTGCGCCCCGCCCTTTGCCGACCGGGACGGCACCGTGGAGGTGCGGACGGGCGTCGGCAGCTACGACCCCGTGTACTACCTTCTCGTGGGCTGGCCGACGCTCCTCGCCGACGGCGAGCAGGCCTACCTCGGCGTCCGCCTCGTCTCGGCGGCGCTCGTCGCGGCCCTGTTCTCGGTCGTGCTCGTCGTGGCCGCGGCGCTCCGCCGGGACCGCGCCCTGCCCGCGGCGGCGGCGGTCGCCCTGACGCCCATGGCCCTCTACCTGGGAGGCCTCGTCAACCCGAACAGCGTCGAGGTGGCGGCCTGTGCCGCACTGGCGGCCGTCGCGTGGTTGCTCGTGCACGACGGCGACGGGCGGCGCCGGGGCCGCTGGCTCACCCTCCTCGTGGCCTGCGGCGTCCTGGCGGGCACGATGCGCACCACGTCGCCCCTGCTCGTCCTGCTCGTCGTCCTGGGCGTGCTCCTCACCGACCCACCGGCCTCCGTCCGGCTGCTGCGCACCCGTCCTGCCCTGGTGGCGCTGGGGGCGGCGGTCGTCCTGCTCGTGCCGGCGGTGGCCTGGACCCTCCTCGTCGCGGGTCCGGCGGGCTACATCCCCTCGTCGCCCGAGCGCCTCGGCCCCGTCGAGGCCGCCCTCCGGACCGTCGGCCTCCTGCCCGAGTACGGCATCCAGATGGTCGGGATCCTCGGCTGGTTCGACACGCACCTTCCCCCGGTCGTGCTGGCCGGCTGGGTGCTCGCGGCCGGCGCCGTGCTCGTCGCCGGCCTCGGCACGTCGCGGCGGCACCGGCCCGGCGTGGTGCTGCTCCTCGCGGCGTGCGTGCTCCTCCCCGTGCTCGTGCAGGCGGCCGGGGCGGGGGAGTACGGCATCATCTGGCAGGGTCGCTACGGCCTCCCGTTGGCCTGCGCCACCGTCCTCGTGGCGGGCCTCGTCGCCGGGAGCGACGTCGTCCGGCCCCCGGCCGTCCGCCGGCTCACGGTCGTGCTCTGGAGCGCGGCCGTGCTCGGCCACGCCGCTGCCTTCGCGACGGCGTACCGCCGGTACTCCGTGGGCGAGGGCCGGCCGGCGTCCCTCGTGCTCGAGGGGGCCGGCTGGCAGGCGCCCGGCGGGCCCGTCCTCGTGTCGGTTGCCTTCGTCGTCGGCCTGCTGGGCACGGCCACGCTCGCGGTGAGCCTCTCCCGGCGTCCGCTCGGGCCGACTAACATCCGACAGGTGTCGGGCGAGGGCCCGACCTCGACGAAGGGTGACGCGTGACGAGGACCGAGCCGAGCGGCCAGGAGACGGACGAGCGGCCCGACGGCCCGACGGCGGACGACGCCGGG
>Ga0265798_10005243_pt1 | contig 17532 bp, 23 predicted proteins | sample P3T30metagenome_FD_192430 | JGI IMG/M metagenome (GOLD analysis project Ga0265798, IMG submission 192430) | Plant litter microbial communities from East Loma Ridge, Irvine, California - P3 T30 | ecosystem: Environmental > Terrestrial > Plant litter > Unclassified | place: USA: California... | reverse complement strand
AAATCTGATCGATTTATCAAAACCGCTTGATGCGGGCGATGTCGAGAGGATCCTCAAGGCGCTGCAGGAACAGCAAAGTCAGAATGGTCAGCCTCAACAACAACCGCAGTCAATAACACAACATCCTCCCCGTCCGCCAATGCAGATGCACCAACAACAACATATCCCCCCTCAAATGATGTTGCCTCAGCATATGCCGCATTACACCATGCAACAGCCGCCTCCCCCTCCACCTCAGGATGACTTGTTTGATAAGTTCATGCTGGACCCTTCACCCTCTGCTCCAGAAACGCAACCATCAGGGTTCGATTTTAATCAGATGTATGGCGGTATCAATCCAAATCATGTACACTCTTCCATGAGTATGCAGATGAATGGGAGTGGGCAGAATGGGAATGGGAATGGTAACGGACAGAATGGTGAAGATCAGTTGACCTGGGACCAATTGAGATTATGGGCTGCTTCGCATGGTATGCAAGCTCCCCCTGGACCTATGTAGGCATTGTCATAGCATTAGTGATAAACCGTTATTGTTGTATGAATTTTAGAGATTATTACTCTGGTATCCCGGGAATGAAAAGGATCCGGCTGATCCCCGGCAACCTACCAAGTAAATCGCCACCGACAAGTTGCAGAAACCTCTTACGCACTCTTGCAACTCTCGATTCCTACTTTACAGCATCTTTAAGGGCGCACTCAAGCATGTCGTCCACCGGTCCGAGAAGACTCTCGCCCATTCCTGCTCTCGGTTCCGGAAGCACTGGGAACGATAATCCGTACTTGGCCGCTTCTTTAGCTAGACATTTAAAGATTACCCCCTCCAACACGCGGACAAACACTACATCGACTGCGACCGCGATTCCTTCGCCAGTCAGGTCCCCGGTTAGATTAGAAAACGAGGATCTGAATGATACACCGGGAGAATCTGATCCGAGTATCAACAGAATGGATTTGACTACATTGCCCACTGGCTACTTAGAGGTGGGTTTTTGTGATGCTGACATGATCACGCAAAGCTGATGTACAGTCATATCCTTATCCCGCCTTCGTACTTGTGGTCCCAATTCCACCACCAAGAGAAGCAGACGACGCGGACGACACCCAAGCAGCTCAAGACCAACAATTAGCATTTAGTCGTTCATCTACCAGTCACACGAATCCTTTTACGCCCATATGGTCGAACGAGAAATGGAAGAATCTGCTACAGGGTACAGATCTGCTGCAAAGCTTGGATATGAATGGAGCCAGGCGGTTCGGGGACTGGATATCTGGAGCAAGAGCTGCGAAGAGGGATAGAAGGGATTCATCGACTTCGGCCGCCTTAGAGACGTTCATCGGTCAAGGAGGGAGTACGAGTCGGAAACGTGCAATTCAAGCTATATCGGACAAGGCCAGAGCTACAAGATCAGCTCACGTCTCGGGGACGTCACCGCCAGAATACCCAGAAGCGCCCGAAGGATTTTGGGAGCCGGAGATGCCGCCTTATGAAGACAGGTCGACCAAATCGGATCTACTTTCCTCGTCTGACGATGCGACGGGTATCGGAGCTGTGGAAGATGACCATCCCGGACCACATACCATGACCGTGCAGCTCAAGAGACCCGGAAAGGTCACGCTGGAAATGACCAAATCCATGATGCCTATATACAGTAAATCGAAGAATGGTGCTACGACACGGGTCATTACGCATACCTTCGCCATCATCACTACAACACCTCGAAGTGCTCTTATCATGGACGTCACCCCCAAAGGGCCCGGGTTGGAGATTCCAACTATCGCCATGTCGGAACCAGACTCGGATGGAGTAGCAAGACCACCGAGAAAGACGGTCTTGCCAAATCCTTCATCCCCCATACGGGCAATCAGCAAGGCATTGCCCAGCGCGACGAATCTGGACCAATCATCGCTTGGATCCGATCTGGATTTGGATACTCCAACTTATGAAAAGCCCCAACATGTAGCTCTTGGCACGCCAGCTCGACCCATGATCTTCCAAAAGGATGGATCGGTGATACGTCAACAGAGCGCTTTCCCGGAAGGAGCTACGGATAACGGGAAATCTCTCGATGTCCACGTTCTGCTCAACACTACCGACTGGTCCCAAACCGGTCTAGGACCAATGGATAGCTGGCCACAGAGTCTAAAGAGTGCCGGTGAGATTGACCTTGTTGAGCTTGGGCTGATGAGCAGTCTCTCTGGTAATGCAGTATCCTCACCAGTGCTGCCTTTGGTGGGGCAAAGATTTGACCTTGATCTATAATGCGCCGTACTCGGAGGTATGCCAATCCCATAATGTCGTTCTCACGTTTAGACAATTCATAAACATCCCCATATATTTGGTATGTCCGGACCTGTAGCTTGGGCCGAAATCTGGAACCAAATCGGGCCTCTTTCCGAGACGGTACTGTCCGGTACACCAGTCTTCAAGGAAGACGGTAGGTCTCTTCTATTTGTCTCATACTAATCATACTAATGTACAGATTTCCTCCTCTTCAAGCAACTTCCCCATCAAGGCAACAAGACGTTCGAAGCCTACCACACTTGGATGTGGGTACCTATCGTGCAGGAAGACAATACCTATGGAGGTTTATGGAATGCCACGATCGATACCACAAAAAAGGTTCTTGCGGAGAGGCGGTTGGCGACTGTCAGGGAGATGGGTGAACGGACCGGTGAGTGAACATTTTTCAGATCCAAGCTTATGCGAAGCGATCGCGAGGACCATGAAGGAATTTGATACCGCGGTGATGGACATTCTCGGTACCAATGCTAAAGATGTACCCTTTGCAGCATTGTATCATGTCGAGAATGCCAATAGTGAGTCTTGAGATATAGGTATGGCTGATAATCAGGCGAGAAGAGACAGCATGCCGGTCATATGCCAGCGTCAGGTGCCACCCAGCCGACCAAGCTCACTCTACGCCTCGCAGGCGCAGTCGGCATTCCTGAGGATCACTCTTCAACACCGAACACAATCTCTATCCAAATGCCTAGCAAGTCGGGACGAGACCCTCGTGCCCCAGTCGGTCCATTCGCCCACGCAATCACCGGATCACCGACCTTGTCAGCCCGCTCATCGATCTCTGGAGCCAGCCCGAATCCACTTTCTGCAGCTGGAGCTCAATCTCCCGATGATGATATGCGAGGAGCCGTGGAATCTTGGCCGATCCGAGATGCGCTCATCAGCAAGCGTTTGGTGCTTGTCGAGGACTGTATGCAGCTCATTCAGGGTTTCCCAATTCGGGTTTGGGATGATTTACCTACTTCGGCGGTCATCATGCCGATCTCGAATGATTCGGAGGATGGAGCTTTGGGCGCCGTACTGGTCATTGGTCTAAGTATCAGGCGGCCATTCGACGACGACTACGAGTCTTTCATCGTGAGTCCTCCTCCGTTACAACGACTATGGCTGACATTGTAGCATGTGTACGTCTGCATCAAGTGTCTCTCACCAACTAACAATACAGTCTCCGACTACAACTCGCTTCCGGTCTAGCAGCAGTCAGATCCTACGAAGCAGAAAGACAACGAATCGACGAGTTAGCGGCTCTCGACCGAGCCAAGTCTCTCTTATTCTCAAACGTCAGCCACGAACTGCGAACACCACTGACTTTGGTCGCCGGACCTCTCGATGACCTCGCAGCCGACATGCCCGACGGACCAAAGAGGGAGAATCTCATCATGGCTAGACGTAATGTGTATGCCAAGCGTGTATGGGCTAAGGACGATGCTAATTGGTAGTCGTCGTCTGACGAGGCTGGTCTCGACTTTGATGGATGTCAGTCGTCTGGAAGCTGGACGATTGAAGGGTTCATTCCGACTTGTGAATCTAGGTCTAGTCACTCGTGACCTGGCTGTGAGTATGCTCTCTGCATGACTGGTCAAAGCTGACTTTTTAGGCGCTGTTCAGAGGAGCTATTGAGCGGGTACGCATCCGGTCGGACCGTATCGGAGCTGTGCTGATGATACAGGCTAAATTGAGATATATCGTCGAAGCTGATCTAGCTCCCCGAAATGTCTTTGTGGACCCTGAACATTGGGTCAGTCATTCGCTCATCCTCAAGTCCATGTACTGACGTAACGCAGGAAAAGATCGTATTCAACCTTATCGGGAATGCCCTCAAGTACACCATGAAGGGGTACGTGTCCACCCTCGATGGACATCAGAGTAGCTGATACCAGATTCGTACATGTTCAAGTCTCTTACGGGCCGAACGAAGCGGTCTTGACGGTCAAGGACAGCGGTGTCGGAATCCCTTGTATGTCTTTACTCGTTCTATCGACAATAGCTGATATCTAGCGACCGATATTGACCTAGTCGGCGAACGGTTCCACCGAGTCGCGTCGGTATCGAGGTCTCACGAGGGGACTGGTATTGGTCTGGCTCTTATCAAGGTGCGTAGTGTCGAAAAGTCTTAGGGAACGGGCTAATTTGTTTAGGAATTGATCAAATTACATGGTGGTACTCTTGAAATCGAGAGTGTTACTGCTGCAGAATCAAAGGATGGTTCTCGTACGTCAATTTCCATCCCTTCTCTTTGGGTACTGCTGATTGCCAGATGGATCAATTTTCCGATGTAGAATACCGTAAATTCACATCTCGTTTGACTGGCCAATGCTGATGGTCAGGCTCGGTGCAGAACACTTGCCCCGCGACGCAATCGAAAGCAGCAGTACTGCTGTTACTCAAAGCGCCTACGGCATAGGTATAGTCGACGAGGCAATGCAATGGAACAGGGATCGGGAGAGTAGCAGTGTCGATTCGTCCAGCGACTCGGGAGCCCTTAGCTCGGCAGACACTTCAAGTAAAAGTTCAAGAGGTCTCGATCCTAGTACACTTTACTTCAAGAAGGAGGATGTCATCATGCTCGTCGATGGTACGTCTCATCCGTGCCGACATGGGAAGGAGCTGATATCAGACTCGTATGACACGAGACGTTACATGAAGTCGATCTTCGCTCCTTTCTGTGGTGTCGTCGAAGCTAGGGATGGACAAGAGGCGCTGGACATGTGCAAGAAATCAGTGCCCGACTTGATCATTACAGATGTCATGATGCCGATTGTAAGTTCTCCTCATTGTCCCAAGATGATTGCTCATATTTAGCTTGACGGATTTGGTTTGCTGAATGCTTTGAAGCAGGACAAACAGTTGGCCATGCTACCTGTCATCATGCTGTGAGTCTCTTACATCTCAAAGGATCCAGGCTGACAAAGTAGTACGGCTCGTGGGGGAGACGAGGCAAAGGTCGAGGGCTTGCTAGCTGGCGCCGACGATTACGTCGCTAAGCCCTTCAACGCCCGTGAATTGATCGCTCGAGGTAAGTTCCATACTTTTAGACTTTTGGGCCAAGCTGATCCTCAGCACACATGCAGCTTCAGATCGGTAAGAAACGTAGATTCCTAGAAGAAGCATTCGATGCCCGCACAGCGGAACTTCGAGTCTTGTCAGAGCGTAAGTACTGTTCGAAGGCGCTATCGCCCAACCAAATCCGTCAGGAACATAGCCTGACTCGCAGACTCACCCGTCGGAATATTCCGATGCGAAGAGGACGGAACGACCACTTTTGCCAATTCGGCATGGTATGAAATGTCGGGTTATCCTGTTGGAGGAGACTCGAGTAATTGGGGTGATTACATTGAGGCTGAATATCGTCGAGAGGTTCAGGAGCTATGGGAAAATGTCTATGCCGACAATTCTCAGGCGATGCATACTGCCGAGTGGAGGTTCAAGAATGGTAGATGGGGTGAGTCTCGTTCTTCCACGCCTTCGAGCGTTCGCATGCTGATTATATAGTGACCGCGTATGCTGCGAGATAACAAGCCATGGCAGAGTACTGATGATACAGCAAGCTCATTAGGCTGGACATCGTGGCCGGAACAGGTCTTACTGTGAGCGCCTTTTCGCCTAACTTTGCGTTTGCGCTGACTTTATAGGGCATCCTTGGCTGTGTGGTCAGTCTTGCCAAGTGGATGCATGGGCGTCTACTGACATCTAGACCGATATTACGGAACGGAAGCTTAATGAAGAGATTCAGAAACAGCGAGTCATCGAGGCGGAACAGCGACGTGTCGAGGCAGAGGAAGCCAAACATCAACAAGAGCTGTTGATTGATATCACCTCGTAAATTCTCACCGGTCTCTATCAAATATAGATATAGCTTACAATCAGCCACGAGATCCGAAACCCAATCTCCAGTTTGATGCAAATAAGTTTTCCTTGTTTTGAATGAGCAAACATGCTGATGATTTACTGTTCGGCGCTTGTCAAGACCAACCTCATCTCACTACAGGAGCAACTCGAATTATCAATGCGGCACTCAACCGGTTTCAACCCCACGTCTCAGCTAATGACGACCATCAATGAAGATCTGGAAGCTTTGGAGAGCATTTATCAATGTGGTTTATCCCAAGAAAGGATCAGTAACGATGTGCTCTCCCTTGGGCGTATTCAGCTGGGTATGTCGTCCTCTCTTCTCGCTTGTTTCCAGCTAATAAGTAGACATGTTGCGTAGGTCCTCAGTCTGAAGAGTTACAACGTGGAGCTAATCAAGCAGAGGTATACGACGTCGATGTGAATCTGCAGCATGAGGCCCAGAAGGTGGTTTCAATATTCCAGAATGAAGCTCGAATGAAGCGGATTGGCTTGAATCTAGTGATTGGAGAATCAATAAACAGGTTGGGCGTTACGACCATCAAGACCGATCCAGTCCGACTCGGACAGGTGTAAGTTCCCGATATCCGTACACATATATCCGTGTAAGATGCTTATATCCAGTGTGACAAACTTGCTTTCTAACGGTATTCGATTTACCTCAACCTCCGAAGTACGCCGCATAGAACTCCGATTCGACCTCAGCTTCGACCCCCCGGCGGCGGGAACATGTGTTATGCCTGGATTACCCGACATGGCACCATTGTTGAAAGATGACATGCGGGCTTATCTCTATGTCGCTGTGACTGATACTGGACCTGGTTTAACGCCTAAGGAATTGGACATGTTATTCCAGAGGTTCTCGCAGGTTTCTCGTGAGTCACCCCAACAGAGAACGTGGATGGAGCTGATAGAGTAGCCAAGACGCATACTATCTTTGGAGGGTCTGGACTGGGGCTGTTCGTCTGTCGAAGTGAGTTGCCCATTGCCATCATTATACAATGCTGACGAGATTAGAAATCACAGAATTGAGTAAGCTGACTGCATGAGGAAACGAGTGAAAAGCTGACCAGTCAGTGGGAGGTCGAATCGAAGTAGCGTCAGAACACGGTAAAGGCTCAACATTCCGATTCTTTATCGAAACACGGACCTCAAAAACTCAAACACGTATCCACGATAGGTCACAGAGTGGTAGTAACGCCGATGGTGGCTCAAATACTCGATCTCGCCCTGTCCTGAAAAAGAGAAATACGGGCAAAGGATCAACAGGCCCAAAACCACATGTTTTGATTGTGGAGGATAATCTGATTAATCAAACTGTTTTAATGAGACAGTTGAAACATGTTGGATTGACCACTGAGGGTGGGTTCATTTCGACAAGAGATAAGAGGTAGCTGACGGCCAGTGGCTAATAATGGTCTTGAAGCTCTTGAGAAAGTTCGGAAAGTTTCCAAGACGGATGGGACATCGTCTGGTCAACAGTTTGACTGTGTTATCATGGATCTCGAGATGCCAGGTATGTTCTATTGCCATTATGAAGATCAAGCTGATAAATAGTAATGGACGGTCTGACCGCGGTGAAACATATTCGAGAAGAAGAAAAGGCTGGATCGTTGGCAAACAACCTAGTCATAGCCCTGAGTACGTCAAATCCTGATACTATACTGGTGAAGCTAATCCATCAGCTGGAAACGCCCGCCAAGGTCAAATAGACGAAGCAAAAGCAGCAGGAATGGACGATGTAGTAATAAAACCATACCGACTTGACGACTTGTTACAGAAGATTGAAAATATGGTGAGAATACGAGCTAGTCGGAATACATCGGCTGTAGAACTTGTTGAGACTCCTGGTGAGATTGTGATGGGAGAGTAGGTCAAGTAGTCTCGTATAGTTGTACAAACCACAACATATCATTGGGTCGGTAATGCATATTGCATATTGCATGTATGAGTCACTTAGCTGGCCTTGGGCAAGCGACAGTACCGACATTTGGCGTGGACAGTGGAGGATGTCCAACAAATCGTACTTAGTGGCATGTGATCGGGATAAGTTGTTCTCTTGGGTTCAAGGTGGAGTAAAGAGTACGTAGCCGGTCGTGAACACTTCCAGAGCCATCGCTGGGCTTGAAGGCATGCCACTAGATTAGACAATGTCCGACGTTGATACAGTGAACACGATATTAGTCCCGAGCAAGGTTGATTCATGTCCACGGTCATGACGTCGCCGTTGTTATGTTGCAACATCGCTCGATGTACTGTCATGTCCCCATGTGGAGTGCTGCATTATAATACCTCTGCCCAACCTAAGCTGATCCACTGCTGGACAAATCGATATTTCACTAAATGTGTAGTTCCCTTGGCAAGAGCAGCCCTCTCACCACTATTCGTCAGATCTAGGTCGGAACAACCTAAACAAAAACTCACTCTTCTAATGCGATTTCTCCACAATCCCTACGGCAGTATACTAAGACTGGCAGATTTGGATTTGGTTTAGCCACTTCTTTATCAGCCCTCATGTCGCAATATGAATGAGGGGGGAATGACATACCCATACTTAATCCATCTCCGTAGGTATCATCCATTTTCCTTAGCCATTCTGGTAAACTGTCGAGAACAGAGTGTTGATAATGATTATGTATCAGTTCTGTATATCTTTCCATCAGCCCTCCGCCCAGCTATCGAGCTGCAATGAGAGGGGAGAAGGTAAGAGGTATAGAGATGATATGAAGGAAAGTGGCCATACCGGTTGGCATGTTGTAATTCCGCTCCTGATAGTAGATTATGTAGTTCGGGTGTAGCAGTAATATGTGCAGAGTATTTTTCGATCTACCATCAGCCTCCTCCACCTCGATATACCGAGAAGAACTAGAGACGAACCTTATGTAACCTTGTACGAACATAACTCCTAACTAGGTATTTCACCCTCTCCATTTCCGTTTGGACAAGCATTAACTTGAAATGCTCTTCTTCTGAAGTTTGTGGATCACTCCGTAATGTATTGACCATTTTCGCCTACCATCAGCTTCCGAGACCCATCTTGAAAGACAGCTCGCACTGCTTGCTGGTGCTCGGACATACCTGCTGCTCGAGCTTATCGAATAAAGCATCCATCAAATCCCCCTCCCAAGGCATTATATCCCCCGTACCCCTCTCTTTGACCCATATCCTTCCTAGGCGCTTAACGTCATTTCCTTCATCTTCATCCTCATCATCTCCCATCTCACTTCCTCCCATGGATATAGAACGACCATCATCATCTGTCCCTGTAATTACTGAAAATGCCCTTGGTGAGCTTGGTGCTAGAGAGGCTCGAGACGATGATGCTCGTGCTTGCTGTCCTGGTTGACGGTATGATGTACCTGTGTCTGTCTCGTGGTCTGAGTCGGGGTCGTCGAAGAATGATGACATTGTTGGTGGATATATGTTGGTGGTGGTGGGGGGTGCGAAATGAACATGAAAGTTGATCCGACGCGTCGCGCGTCACCTGATGAGACCAGATTCGGCTTATTGCTAGCTATGATGGTGTATTTCAAGCCTACCACGACAGAGCATGATAGACGTGCATATATCAGAAGGATGTGCATTCATCAGAAGGATGAGGGATATAGTTGATGCATTGTACTATCATACCAATGTCCAAGGAGGCTCCCCAACTTAGCAAAACATATTACATCACATCCACCCGCCTGTCAAATCATATCCCTCCTTAGAATCCGTCTATCAAGCATGATCATGAATGTCTCTAGCTCTAGACCGCAAACCTCAAAGCTCCCTGCGCTCCCCATGCCTTATTGGACCGATCGAATCGCATAGTCTTCTTCGCAACAACTCTAAAAGCCATCTTTCCAGCATCAACATCTTCCCACCCTTCTCCTCTACCTCTAATAATACCCCCAAAAGTCTCTTTGAATTCATTCATGGGTACCATCAAGTCATTTGAGCGGAGTACGAGGAGGAAGATGGTAGAAAGGGCTATTGATTCCTTTGTTATTGGTGATGAGGTGGATGTTGCGATTGACGAGATGGAGGCAGTATCTGAGGGAATTGGGTCCGAGTCCGAGGTTGAGAGGGTTTGTAGGTGGTTTCTGTGGGTCAGCTGGGATCGACACGGGCACTTACAATGCTTCTTCTGTATTGGAGGAGTCGCCCAGGAGATCTGGATAAGTGGACTTGATCTTTGCCTGGGAATTAGCGAGTCCTACTAACAAGGTGTAGACATACGATAGCAGCTGCTACAACCTCATCATCCACCGGAATCTCGTGGACCATCCTCGGCCCCTGGTTTTTGACAGGCGATGGGGCCTTGACAGGTGAAGCCTGCGGTGTAGGTTCATCATCCTCCTCTTCTTCATCTAGAGTCGGTGAGACCTCCTGAGGAACCTGGATGGGGTCATCCTCCCTTTCCTCTACCTCTTTTGTAGGGGAGGGCTGCTTGACAGGTTCAACAGCCTGCAATTGGACCATCATAGGTCTGCCGACCCTTCCAATACTCCTAGGAGCTGCTCTGCCAAAGATAGATCCTCTCTCCCTCTTTTGCGGTGTCCCAATTTGTTTGAGAGGTGTGAACCTGTTGATCGGGCGGTGCTCAGAGGGATTGACCAGAGAGTTGGAGATATGGGGATACTCCCTTACCGGGGTTTTGGCGGGTGTTTGAATGAATATCGATGGTCTACTCGCTCGGATTGGGGACTCGTCTAGTGGTTTGACAGGCGATCTCTGAGGAGACACTTGTCTTTCGATAGATTGAGGCTGAGTCTCGCGGTGTGGTTTGAGGTACGCTTCGATTGCCCTTAGGGAGGTTTCTTCAGCTGCTATTGCCTCATCTATACTCATCGCTGGCTTGGATGATGATGGTGTAGGTGATGTGAGAGCAGTGGGCTTTGTGCTTGGATTTGAGAGCTGTCAAATCAGCTACAATTCCGAGAATCTTTGGCTTAATGTACCTCTGCTATCAACCTCTCCAATTCCTCAATCTTTTGTGACTGCTTGTCGTGTTGTTCAGCGAGGGCGGCGATATGGTTTCTTGCCTTGGGCATTGGTCGACTAATATTAGCCTCTTCTTCATGCGAGTCTCGGTACCAGCAATACAAGCTGACGTTGGAAACTCACTAATCATCCACGAGCCTAGCAGCAGTCCTCAAAACAACTTCAATATCCTCCCTACCACCCCTCTCCCTCCTAGCAAGTTCCTTCAGCGGAGTCACCAGCCCCTCCCTCTTCTCAACCTTCTTGACATTATCAGACCCCTCCCCAATAAACCCAAAAGACCGCCTTTCCGGATCTGTTCCATCTCGAATTAAATCTGGGACAACAAGGGAATGTAGGTAGGCTGTCGTATATGGTCCTGCTTGTTTTGTATTACATTGAGAATATTGGTGGATTTGGGTGGAGTTTGACGATAATTGGGCGAGTGTATCTGCTAGGGATGGCATGTTGTATGATGTATAGTCTATGGTCTACAAGTTGATTTGTTTTACGCGTCTCATTCTCATTCAGTCGCGTCAAGGGAGATGAGAGGTCAAACGTGGTATCCACGTGCGACATTCAACTACTCGTAATCCGCCATTGCTGAAGCTAAGGTGTACTCTTCACTTTATATTCACTCGATATACACAATGAGCGCATTCGGAGGTGACTCTCCACTCTCGGATGCCCCTTCTTCCAACTCGCCTACACGTTCAGTAGGGACGGAACCACCAGTCAAACCACCTTCCCCACTCGAAACGCAGAAGAAGAAACCCCCAGTAGAATCAGCATCCTCATCAAGGCGCTCATCTAGGATTGAAGATCGATCAGTATCGCCCGAGAGACCAGCAGCTTCAAGCACAAAGTTGAAATTTAAAATCACTCGACCACCTTCACCTGAGAAACTCAGTGAACTTGCCGAAGAGGCTGAGCAGAAAGAGGAGAAAGGAAAGAGAGGGAAGAAGAGGAAATCTGACAGTTGGGCGGAAGGGGAAGTAAGGGAAGCTATTGGAAATGGGAAAGGAAAGAAGAAAGTCAAAGTATCCCACGCTCATGAGGAAGAGGAGGAAGAACCGAAAAAGAAGAATGTAGCTATCAAGAAAAGGAAATCTAGTGGTGGGGCAGGGGAGAGGACAGCATCCGATATGATTTCTGATTTCCTCGGTGATGACGACGATGAAGAGGAGGAGGTAGTGAAAGAGAAGGAGGTGGTGAAACCTGTTATCAAGATTAAAGCCAAGCCTGGACCTAAACCCAAAATCGACCAGGATGGAAGCAGGGATGCGGAAGGGGATGTAACGATGGATAACTCCGAGGTGTTTGTCGAGAAGATACCGAAGTCGAGCAAGTCATCATCGAAAGCACGTCGAGGAGAGCAAGAAAACAAGCCTGAGGTTGAGCCCACCCTCGCCTCTTCGAAATCGACTTCCAAGAAATCGAAACGAGATACAACAGACGATGTAACGATACCCAACGAGCCCGCCACCGAGATTTTAGCGGTAAAACCAGCTCCAAAGCCCAAGGGCAAACACAAGAAAGCCGTCGAGGCCGAAGCGCCTCCCATATCGACCACCGCGGTCAAGGAGACTAAGAACGCCGAACCCGCGCCTGCTCCAGAGACCAAGACAGCCACCGTTAAGGAAGATCCGAAACCTACACCAGCGGTTGAGAAACCAAAGAAATCTTTCGCTCAGGTAGTAGCCGGCTCGCCTCCTCCTACCGAGAAGAGAGAGAAGAAACCTCTACCGAGCATAACGAAATTGAATAAACCTATCGGGTCGACACCTGATAAACGACTACCCGCCGGAAGTGGATCTGGGACAGGTACGAATACACCTACAACGGCAAAGAAACTCGTTCCAGTCCAGAAGAAAAAGGAAGTATCTTTACTAGAATCAACAATGGCTAGTCTTATGGGTGGAGGTCCTAAGCCAACACCCAAGAAAGAAGTACGTTTCATTCTGATATGGAAATAGGTTGCTAATCAGTAGGAGAAGGAGACACCGAAATCTACACCCAAACCCGTTGCGAAAGAACGAGCAAAAGGATCTTGGGCTGATGAATGGGTACTCACGCCTGCTCAACAGAGGGAAGTATTGGAAAGTAGGGATGAGAGGGCGGAGGAGAGGAGGAAGAGGATGTTATACCGAGTATGTCATCATGATACCACCAAGAAGAGTTAAGCTGATAAGATAGAGAAATCCAGTCAATCTACAAGAGGCCAAAGACTCTTATAGACTCGATTCGGTATGTTACCTATCCTATCTTGTGTAATGGAAGTACTGACGAATAGACGAAAACAAGGGTCATTCCTAGTTTACCGTATCCGCATGGTGGACTTGGAGTAAAGACGGAGGGTGCCCCGTCCATGATGCTTAAGGCTTTGATTGAGCGTAATACTCAGTCGCAGTCACAATCAGTCTAGTTGTCATATTTACTATCAATACAATCATTATCATATCTGTATACTTAACGTTGTCAATCTTTTAGTACTATGTCATGTCATACACCTACTCAATGCTCGTTGACGGGATGCATGATATATGTTCAGACTAGCTGACTTGTTTACGACTCTACTCTACTCTACTGATGTGCTTATATACAACTTAACTTCAAGCCACTCAAAAAGGCCTCGTTCTACCATCCACCAAATTCACTGTCCACAATGGGTACCACGACCGGCTCAGCTTTCTGGACCTATCATTAGCTCGATCGTAATTCAAGACTCACAGGTCGAGGGGTTTCAGCCACTCTCTCAGAGGAATTACCGTAACCATTGGAATTGCCATTACCATTCGAGTTCGAGTGGGAAGTCATGTGGGGGGGCAGTTCCCTAGGAGGAGGACCTTGAGTTTGGGTTCGGGAGGGCGAGACATACTCCTTGGCGGCACCTTGTCCACCGAGCATAGCAAGTCGACTCGGGTGAATACCAGGAGCAGCTCGAGGGGTGGGAGGAGTTTCGATTTGGGTCTGAACGGGAGAAGGAGTACTCCAATCGTCTACGGTCTTCGTGGGTGGGGTCGGAGCGGGAGTTCCCCAGCCGTCTTGGGCTTTAGTGGGAGGATCATCTCGGGTCCATCCAGCGTTCGGAGCAGGGGTCTGAATAACTTCTTGTGGAGAGCCCCAGTCGTCTGAATTTTAGCTTACTTATTCACAACGGAGAAAGCTTACCACCTGCACTGGTATCCGCCACTAGAGCTGGAGTACTTTGTTCTGATATGTCAGCGATACCAAGCACTGTCGCTGAGATACGTACCTCCGCCCCAGCCGGTTGCTGCTGGTTCTGGTGTACCCCAATCACCGCCTGCTCCACCACCACCACCTCCGGACTTGGCACCGTATCCACCGTCACCACCTGATCCAGCTCCTCGATCGTAGTTTCTGGGCTTTTCACACTCTCGAGACTGCTTGTCAGCTATGGGCGGCAGAAGAGACCGATAGCTTACCTGATGACCAGTCTCACCGCAGTTGTGACATTCCCCTCGGAATGATCCTGGTACTCGAGGCTTATCGCATTCTCGGGACTGACTGTTAGCTTGATCGCAACCGCCAAGAGAGGGCCAGCTCACTTGATGTCCTCTCTCGCCACAATTGTGGCATTCACCTCGGAAGGAGCCTGGGACAGGGGCCTCGGTACAGTCGCGTGACTATCATTAGCACTATGTTCACTCGAACCAGGGAGAACACATACCATGTGTCCAGCTTCGCCACAATTGTAGCAAGTACCGCCTCCACCACCGACGCCAGCTACTCTTTCATTCACACAGTCTCTTGACTGTCTTTCAGCTTGGTCCTTGTGATTGAGCCAGGACAAATAGCTTACCATATGTCCTTCCTCGCCACAATTGTAGCACAACATGTTTCCCCCGCCGTATGCACCTCCTTCTCGCTCGACTTTCTCGTTCATGCACTCTCGAGACTACCATGAGCTAAGTGACCGAATTTAAGTAGGGTGAGACATACGAAATGACCTTCCTCACCACAATTGAAACATCCACCACCACCGCCACCACCTCCAACCTTCGAAGGACAGTCTCGCGACTGATGACCTTCTTCTCCACATCCATAACAGGCTCCACCGCCACCACCACCTCCTCTAGGTTTCTTCTCCTCCAAACAATCTGCACTGATATGACCTGGTTCCCCGCAATTAAAGCAGTCCCTACCCCCACCAGTAGGCTTGGAAGGACAATCTCTTGACTGATGACCATCCTCGCCACATTCATAGCATGAACCCCCACCTCCACCTCCTCTGGGTTTCTTCTCCTCGGTACAATCAGCGGAAATGTGACCAGGTTGACCACAATTGAAACAGTCTCGACCACCACCGGGCTTGTCATTAGCGATGGCGATTACGAAGCAGGAAGACTCACAGGAGCTGTACCATCTCGCATGGCTTGTTTCCTTTCTCGGTCGATTCTCATGGGTTCAAGTACCTCTAGGAGCTCTGCCAAGGAGGGAGGATCGGCTACATTCTTCGAGGGATCAGAGTAGCTAATCATCAGCTCTGATATGCTTGAAAGACGGCGAGCTGATGGCGATGATGGGGCAACAGAGTACAACTGTAAAGAAGGGGAAAGGGAGATGATGATTAGAGAGGAAGGGAAGGGAACAAGGAAGAAACAGAGAGGAAGAGGAAGAGAAGGAGAAAGACTCACACGACACCAGTCCATGCCACATACGCTCCATGCGGAGGATCGCTAGATGGTGGAGGAATGATACCATCATCTTCGACATCTTCTTCATCCTCGTACCTCGAGGTCGATCGGTATTGAGATCGAGAAGGAATAGAAGAGTTGAGGTTACCGTTACCGTTCCCATTACCATTACTGTTGTTGATTGGTTTAGCAGGAGGAGCGGGAACGCCCCAATCACCACCATCATCGTTGTTGTTCGAATGAGGAGTTTCATCGTGTGGAGTAGGGGTAGGTCCCCAATCATCACCATTATTAGACTTGGGAGGTTCGATCCTTACCGATTCTTGTCGAGCAGGAGCAGGCGCCCAATTGTCGTTTTCGATCGAAGGTGCTCGTAGTTGACCTCGACCTCGTGGTTGTTCATGATGATGATCATTTTGTTGGATGGGTTGTTTATCTGATCTTGAGCGAGGTTTCTCTATTGGACCGCAATCTTGACACATGTCGTGATTCCATGAAGCATAACGAGGAGGAACGTGGTGTGGACGGAATCCCTTACAAATTTGTGAATGGGGAGGGGGATTATCCCAACCTCCAGAGTCAATATCGCCATAAGCGGAGGGGGTATATCTTGACGAAGGCATTCTAATCGATGCCTGTAATGATGAAGATAGAGCGGGATGTATCCAACAAGTAATGAAGGAAGGGAAATGAAGACAGAAGGAGAAGTGGAGCAGGGGGGGCGTGTTTTGTTAATACAAAGAGGTCCAAGCGCGGGAATAGGGATTATATTAATGTGGTGATGGGGGCGTGTTGATTCAAAGGACCCATCATTCAACTCAAAAGGGATGAAGGAATACGGCGATTGACCCTGAGCGGAGATCGATCGAAGGTCGCAAAATACTCTATGCATCATCTCTATGTCCCACTTTACTTCTTCTCGGACAACTCGGCAACACCAGGGAGGTTCTATCATTAGCTCCACCCCCTTTGAACGATATATAGAGCTTACCTTGCCCTCGAGCAATTCCAAAGAGGCTCCACCACCAGTTGAAACGTGGCTCAATTCCTCCTCCTTACCGGCGTTGGCAACGAGAGTAGCGGTATCACCACCACCGACAATGACGGTAGATCCATTGCTGACGGACTTGATACATGCCTCTAGAAGGGCGTTGGAACCCTTGGCGAAAGCTGGGAACTCGAATACACCAGCGGGACCGTTCCATAGAATAGTCTTGGACTCGGCGACGGTAGCAGCGAATAGCTCGGCGGATTTAGGTCCACAATCTAGACCCATCCATTCAGCTGGGATACCGGATTCGTCAGTTGCGGTTCCGGTCTGATGTCAGCTCGACACATGTCTAAATTAATGGCAGCTTACCTTGGCATCCTTGTCGAACTTGTCGGCGGTGATGTAGTCGACGGGGAAGACTAGCTTGACGTTGTTCTTCTTTGCCTTTTCAACGAGTTCCTTGACCTTCTTGGCTCCTTCAGAGTCGAAGAGGGAGGTACCGATCTAAAATGAGCTTCGTTTCTCCGTCGTCTAATTCTGACTCACCTCGACATTCTCCAAGGTCTTCTTGAAGGTGAAAGACATACCACCACAGATGATCAAAGTGTTGACCTATCATCAGCTCAGCACACGAAAAGGCCCGTTAAGCTTACCTTGTCAAGCATGTTCTCGATCAATTGGATCTTATCGGCGACCTTGGCTCCTCCGAGGATAGCAAGGAAAGGTCGTTCGGGGTTCTCGAGGACCTTGGCAAAGTATTCTAGTTC
>Ga0265798_10005242_pt1 | contig 17532 bp, 18 predicted proteins | sample P3T30metagenome_FD_192430 | JGI IMG/M metagenome (GOLD analysis project Ga0265798, IMG submission 192430) | Plant litter microbial communities from East Loma Ridge, Irvine, California - P3 T30 | ecosystem: Environmental > Terrestrial > Plant litter > Unclassified | place: USA: California... | reverse complement strand
AAGGGCCCGGGGGTTGTAAGCGGCTGTCTACTCCTGTTTTTGCCTCCGGAAAGCTGAAGATGGTCCTATTTGCAAGAAAGGAAGCTTATTTTCTTGCTGGGTAGTACAGCCTCCATAAAGCTGTTTGCCTGTCACCTTTTCTCGTTGCTCGTTTAAGTAATGTGACAAGCTTGGAAACTGCGGTTGATTCTATACTACACTTGGCCGCAAGGGAGCCAAGTAGTCCAGGGGCTGTTGGTCAAATAGCTCTTCGAGGGCTTCTAAGCCCGCCTCTTGTTTAAAGTCCCGTTCGGCTTTCGTAATTGGCACCAACCACGAACAGCTCACGTGTCGCCCGCCGATGTGTAGGGTCTCTAGCGTTGGACCATCTAGATAAGGTAGTGATAATAGCCCATAAGAACAGCGGGCACCTGGCTGCCAGGGAATACCAAAGTTGACGGTGTGACCCACTCCCAGCGCATGTTCAGTTTGATGATAGTGGGCGACTGCGGTCAATAAGTCGACGAGGTTCAGATCTTGGTTAGCGGAAAGCAGGTGCACTTCAAGTAGCGAGTCTAGGTGTTCAGCAGACATGCCACAGGTTGCATACGTCCACATCGTTCGTTGCGGGGAAGGCGCGAATTCAAGCACCTGAAAGGTAGCGGCTATGTGCTGCACGGATGGCCTGCTCGACCGTAGCAGAGTCGGTTGACTTTGTCAGTGCGCACGATAGTGGGCGATCAGGTCGGCTTGGTACGAAGGCATGCACAAAGGTGCAACTGACCTTGAAAAGGCATGTCCGAGAACGCTTTTTACGTTAAATACACCCCCTAAATAACTGAAAACCAAGTGGTTTATAATAGTATAAACGGTAAAAATTGCGCTGAATACTATTTTATACCAATTTGATTGGCAGTTAGTTAGCTGCCCAAATAGCTGGGAATGTACTCTTCAGCAGCGCCATGGTAGCTGCGGCTACATTCTCGCCCGGTTTGGCTTTGGTTTCGAAGTCACGCAACACAGGATAGGTCTCCTTTAGCAACTTGGTGAGTTGCTCCTCCCCTCCTACCACGTCAATTACCTTCTTGATTTGGGCCTGCGTCAGCTTAAGTTTCTGTAGACGCGTTTGCACTTTCTGCTGCAACGGTGTCAGCTCTGACACTATGGTAACTGCTGTGCCCTTCTCCTTATCCAAGGGCAGCATAAGCTGCTTGGGTATAGGACGGGCCTTGCTCTTAATGGAAAATTCTATCTTATCGACAGAACGACCAAGTTTATGTTCCTTGTAGCTTATCTCAAAACTCAGCTCATTCAATTCCGCCACGGCGGGTATCAGCGCGTTGCGCCGGTAATCGGAGTATTGGGGGTATGCCTGACCGGTAGTTAATTCTTTCAGTCGAGCTACGGGCACCGTAACGGGGCTACGGAACTCCCACGATTTCAGTAGCCAGTAGAAGCGGTGAGTAGTAGGGCTTTTTATACTGAGCAAATCAGCCACTTGGCCTAGAGTAAAGTTCTCTGCCAGGTTGGTGAGATAAGGTAGAACATCAGGTGAAAAATACCCTGAGATAGTTCCCTGACCACTATCCAATTTCATTGAGTGTACTAGTGGTGCCCTATGCCAGTCATGTTGGCGGTTAGGAACTGGTAATGTCACTTGTACAGCCGCCAATCCTTCTAAAGCCGAATGAAGGTATTGATATCCCCGTCCACCAATGGGTGTGGTCCCTACCAACTCTTTTAAGGGCACTACTAATCGTCTGCTTTCTGTTTCATCACGTGGTAGCTGTTGTAAAAACAAAACGAATATCCTTGCCTCAACTAACGTCAAGGCCCAGGGCTGCTCAATGAGAACATTACTCTGCGCTACTGTGAGCGAGTTACTTCCTGATGATTCGACGATCGAGCGTCGAGTAATTGCAAGCTCAGCTGGCTGCTGCCGAGCTTGTACCACAGCTTCATGCGCCTCGATCTGCGTGTTATAGTAACCTAAGCTCTTTAAAACCCCAGCAAAGCGGGCTTGAGCTTTCCACTTCTGGCGACTCTTATCGAAAGTAGCGCCTGCAAACGGGTTCTTTGGCATAACTGGCTTAGTAGTACTCCAGTCAGCAAGATAGATAACAGATACTAATTAATTTGTATCCCATTTGTATCTCAGAGGTAACGGACTCGTATCTCAGAGGTAACGGACTCGTATCTCAGAGGTAACGGACTCGTATCTCAGAGGTAACGGACTCGTATCTCAGAGGTAACGGACTCCCATTTCGCTTCTTCATTTTTCTCTTTTTCAGATAGTTACGGCCCGCTTAATATGTAATAAAGCTTAATAAAAAATAAGGAATGAGCTTCCTCTCTCTTTTTACCTTTTTTGTATCTCAAAAAGGTAACGGACTTGTATCTCGAATCCTGACGGCGGCTTCGCACACAAAGGGGGGGGCATTGATGTACGTACATGGTATGTGTTTTGCTGATAGTATATTTAATATAAAATACTAACCAATTAAGGTTAAATTGACGTGTGATAGAGCATCAATTTAGCTGCTTGTAACCAGCTATAAAATACACTACCTTTGGGCGATTGTGTAGCTTGATAGCAGACACTACGGCGTACACTTCGCAATACACTAACTTATCTTAGTAAATAGCTGATGGTTATCACAATAGGTTCTGTAAAAGGTGGGGTTGGAAAATCTACAATTGCAACTACGCTTGCAGTTTTTCTATCGAAAAAGCCTGACAGCAAAGTGATGCTGATAGATGCTGATAGCCAAGGTACTTCGTGCTACTTCACGTCATTAAGACAAGAGCAGCGCGGTACGGCGGGGTATACATCTGTAGAGCTAACAGGTAATAAGCTGCATGAGGAAATTAGAGCACTAGTACGACGCTATGACGACATTGTAGTGGATGTGGGCGGCCGTGATACCGCCAGTCAGCGGGCAGCGTTGGCGGTAAGTGATGCCTACGTAGTGCCACTTTCCTTACAAGCATTTGATATCTGGGCTTTACGTGATGTGTTAGAATTACTCGACCAACTTAAGCCGTTCAATCCTAACCTAACGACATTCTTCGTAGCCAACCGCACTGATTACCGCGGCACCAAGAGCAGCGCTTTTGAAGAGATGGCTACGTCCATTAAAGAGGCTTATGGGATTACTCTGCTACCCCATACTCTTTCTAACCGCATTGCTTATTCCAAGGCAGCTAGTACAGGCTACACCGTTTTGGATCCTGAGTATGCTAGCCAAGAGCCTAAAGCTGTAGCTGAAGTGACGACACTATTTGATCACATCACCCAAGTACTTAAAAACCGATGAAACTTCCGCCGCGAAAAGAGGCTGCTGCCCTACAGGCTGTCATTGATCAAGGGGCTGCCGCCCCCACAGAAAAGCCTGCCATCGATACCCAAAGCATTTCCAGCTACACGCTCCGACTGTATACTACTAAGCTTCAACAGCTCACCGATGCTCGCGATGCTCGGCGTATTCGCCACCGTGCCAAGTCTCTACCTAACGCGAGCGCCATATCTGTTCATGCCCTAATCCTTGAAGGAATAGACTTATTGCTTAAGCAAGAGGCCAAACTAGCTGCTAAGGAGTCAGCCAAACAGCCCACTACCAAGTAGACTATTGGTAGTGTATTAGATAATATACTATGTAGTGTACTGGTGTACACTAAAGCCCATTCAAAATAGAATGGGCTTTTTTATCTTTGAGAGCATAATAGAAGAGCCTTATGTGCTCTATGTCAAAACGAACCCTCCAGCAAAGGAGCGTAGCTGTTGCAGAACTCGGCGCAAGATCTTAATGGGATGGTTTTAGAAGCTGAAACGAGCTAGAAAGGCTATTAAGTGTGCTTTTTACCCGCGTTTAGTCGCTACTCCACCCAGTGTTTGAGTTACCCAGGTAGTTCTGCAACAGCCACGAGCCTTTTTTGGAGGGGTAGTAAGAGTGAGGGAAGCGGCTGTTCAAGAAAACGAGGGTTACTTTACGTGGACACTAAATATAGCTTTAGGTCGCCCCTCGATGGTTCTCTTCCGATTTACGTTGACGTTTTATGGAGAGGCGTTTGCGCCCGAACCCTTTGTGGCAGGGTTGAAAGCCATGGGGGCCGTGGTTGAATGGGGCGCGGATAACAACGAGCATGCGACGCCCTACCTGGAGGTGTTACCTGCCCAACCCTTCTCAACGAATCCCAACGCGGACAACCACCTGCAGTGGTTCATTGCTGTATTGAACGCCCATTACCCTGCCCTTCGGGCCGCGGGAGTGGAACAGAGCGTGCTGTTTACGGACGTGTACTACGAAGGGAGCCAATGCAATATGGAGCTGTTCAATCCGAACTTTTATGCCTGCGCTTCCCGCTATGAACTGGCCACTCCGCTCAGCGCGTACAAACTCTCACAGAAGGAATGGAACAAGCTGGAGCGGGAATGCCGAAACGCATACGCCGAGTTGCCGTCTCCATTAGGTGCTACTCCTAACAGGTTCACAGCGCGGCTACGTCTGGCAGCTAGCAGCCTGACAAGAAAGCCGCTAGTTTTCCAGGGACTTTGTGCGTGGTTACACCGCTCCCCAACTACTCCCCTGTCATACTGGTGGGGACTTTCGCCCCTATTAGCACTTGGCGTGCTTTAAAAACTACTGGGCTCTTGGCTCCCTGAGCCAGCAGCAGCCAGCGAGCCAAGGACCCAAGTTTACTTCCCACTACCTGCCTGCCAATCCCGTACGCAAGTCGTCAGATGAACCTGACCGCGCCCTACTTAGGATGCGGGGCTTGCGAAGCCTTGGCGACTCGTTACCGCCCGTTTTCGCCTCCCTATAGCAGGCCGGCTACTTACCGGCGTACGAGCTCGACGCGGCGATTTTGAGCCCGGCCCGCTTCGGTCGCATTGTCGGCCAGCGGCTTGCTTTGGCCGAAGCCGGCGGCTTGTAAGCGGTCGGCCGCGCTGCCCTGGGCCGTGAGGGCTACTACCACGGTCTGGGCACGAGCCTCGCTCAGCTGCTGGTTGTGGGCGGGGGTGCTGGTGTTGTCGGTGTGCCCCTGCACGGCTAGGCGCAGGTCAGGGCTCTGCACGAGTAGCTTCTGCACCTCGGCCAACACGGGCTGGGCGTCGGGGCGCAGGGTAGCTTTATCCGTGTCGAAATTGAGATGGAGGGCCACGTGCCCCTCCGCCGCCAGCTTTTCTTTCAGCTCCGCGGCTTTCAGCACGGTGGTGAGCTGCGGCAGCCCAGCTTGCTCCACCACGTCAATTCGGTAGCTGTCGGCGCTAGTACTCGTTTGCACCCATATCTGCTTGTCTTGCTGCCGAATAAGATAGGTGTCGCCCTCACTGTCGTTGCCGGTGCCACTGTGCTGATAAAAAACGGTGTTGCCACCGATTTTCTCGATGGTATCCTTCGGAATGATGCCCGTCCAAACCTTGACGGCCCCCATCGCTTTAAGTTGATTGTCCAGGTTACGGTCAATCAGCAGCTCCGACATGCTTTTGCCTACTTCACTCGATCGGTCCACCTCAAAGAGGCGGCGTGACACCTTGCCCTCGATCGTGCGCAGGGCCGTGCCGTCGTACACATAAGCGCGCTCAAAAGCAAAATCTTTGCTGTTCGTTGTATTGAGTTCAAAGCTTTTCAGCCCCGCCACGTAGGGAAACGGCCCCAGCGCCACCGTTGAGAGCGGTACTGTGTTCACATCGAATGCCGCTACTGGCGCCGCCGTGGACGTAGGCGGGGTTTCGGAGGGGACCGTTGCTGTCGGCGCGGGCACAGCCGCCGCAGGGGGCTGACTGGCTTGCTCGGCGGTCTGGTCTTGGTGGCCACAGGCGCTGAGGCCACCAGCTAGGGTTAGGGCTGCGAAAAGAAGGCGGGGAGTTTGGGGCATGAAAAGGGTGTGAGAATAGGTTGTGGCGTCAAAGAAAGGCAGTAGTGCTTGCTTCAGCGCCTGCCTGCTACTCCGCTTGGGCGACTAGCTAGGCGCTCGTGTTATTATCGGCCCCCACAAGCTGGTCGGTTACTCCTACCAAGCGGTTCGCTAGGCGCTGCTCCAAGAGAACTCGCTCGTGAGCTAAGTACCCACCCTACATCCCATGCCTACTGGTCCACTACTCACTATGACTCAACGCTTATCACCTTACTTAAGGGCTCCTTCAACCACTAATTTGGAGCCGCCTGAGACGTTTTATAGTTGTTGGTTTAATAAACGTGATAAAACTCTTCAGCCCGCTTTTTGCATGCTAGGAGAGTCGTTTATAGTGCGCAAAAAGCAGTGGCTCACTACTATTATACAAGCTGAGTGCTGAATAGGCGGTGAAGTTGGCTTTAGTTAACAGGTTAGGTCAACTGGTAATCAGAGGATTTGCCAACGCCCGTTTTTTTGTCAGCTTGCCTGCTAACCTCTTGGTTATAACGCCGAAAGAGCAACCCGAATGGAGCTGCCCTTTCCCTCTTTTTAATCTATCCTTACGTATTGGCTACCAAGGACTTTCGGTTTCGCCGGCCGGCGCATCCCGACTAAAATACTTCCCCGTGGGGCCGTCGGCACCCAGGGTGGCGTAGTGGGCTACAAACCGGGCGGCATCCGTTACAGCTCCCCCTTGGTGCCCGGTAAAGTCGGTGGCCGTCTGGCCGGGGTCAACGGCATTGACTTTAAAGCCTTGCGCGCGCAGCTCATCGGCCAGGAAGACGGTATAGGCATTGAGCGCCGTTTTCGAGGGGCCGTAAGCCGCTAGTTTATAGGGCGCGTGGACCCACGTCGGGTCGCTTTGCAACGTGAGCGAGGCCAGGCCCGAGGTGATGTTGACAATGACGGGAACCGGCGCCTGCCCGAGCAGGTGCAGAAAGGCCTGCGTCACGTCAATCGTGCCAAAGAAGTTGGTGTCGAAGACCTCCCGTAGCTGGGTAGTGTCGGTAGTCAACGCGTTTTGGGGCATCTCCCCTAGTACCCCGGCATTGTTAATCAACACGTCCAGGACGGTGGTCTTCGCCCGGATGGTCTGTTCGGCCGTCTGAATAGAGGCTTTGTCGCAGACATCGAGTTGAATGGCTTCGACGTGGGTGAGGCCGGCTGCGGCCAAGTGGGCCACGGCCTGCTGCCCTTTGGCTAAGTCCCGGCAGCCGAGGTAGACAAAATAGCCCTGTTGGGCCAATTGCCGGGCGGTTTCCAGGCCGATGCTCTTGTTGGCACCCGTAATAAGAACCTGCTTCATGCGTTTTGCGAGGGGGATAAGTACCGGGCAAAGGTCCGGCGACGGCCGAAGGGCCTACTTACCTTTTGGTAAAAAGCAGCCAACCGGCTTACGCAATGGCTCCGGTAGCTCCAGAGCGGGTAACCACCGGCTTACCCTGGTTTGGTCGCCAGCGCCGGGGGAGCTGGTCAAGTAGTGGCGTCCGAGGAACTGGGCCGACTATTCAGCCGGCGGCGGATACGACTCAGCGACTGCGGCGTAACGCCAATGTAGGAAGCCAGGTAGGCCAGCGGAATCCGGTTGGCCAAGCCTGGGAACGTAGTCAGAAACTGCGCGTAGCGGGTGGCCCCGTTGGGGCTGACCAGCGCGCTGCGCCGGTTCATTTTTTCCAGTAGCGCCCGCGTGAAAAGTTGCTGTTCCACCTGGGGCCACGCGAGAATGGTCAGACCCAGCGTCTGCCAGACGCGGGCCTGAAAGACCAGCACCTGTACCGGTGTCACGGCCTGTACGTACTCGGTGCAGGGCTGCTGAAACTGATAGCTTTGCAGGTCTACTACGAAGTGGTCCTCTTCCACAAAGTACTTGGTGTGTTCCGTACCATCCCGGTCGAAGTAGCACACGCGAAAAACGCCAGCCACGACAAAGCCGATTTCCTGCGCCACTCGTCCGGCCTCCGAAAAGTAGTCGCCCGGCTGGTAAGTGCGCGCCACAGCCTGGCTGCGGATAAGCTGGAGTTGCTGCGGGCTGAAGTGGTGGAATTGCAGCAGAAAGTCGTCAAGGGGCGAGTCGGTCATGGACGCAAGTGGGTAGCAGGTAGCGCGGCGCTAGGTAACCGGCACGCCCCAAAGGTCCTGCTGAGGGCGCGGGCAGTAGTTACCAGCTGGTAAAAAGTACGGGCGTAGCCAGTTTCTGCTTGGCATTAGTGCTAGCGCAAGCTGGTAGTCCGCTTAGCCTCGTCCTGACCGCCGAAAGGCGGAATAACTGGTATTATGTAAAGGGATAAAAAGCAGAATAGCCGTTGGCTGAGGCTAGCGGCTATTCTGCTTTTTGTATAAGTGTAGTAGATTACTTGAAGTTTTTGAAGCCACGCCCGTCTATAGCAGCTAACTTATAGCTGGCGGTAGTTGTGAGAATGACTTCACCTACTCTCTCCAAAAATCGCCTCCCACACGGTTTGCCGCACTTGCTCGGCTTGTCCACCACCGTAAACGCGACCTGGCCGAAGACGCGCACGTATCTGCCCGTCACGCTTAGCCCGCAACAGGCCTACCAAGGGCACGTAGCCGGGGCCGGGAAATATTCTTCACTGACAAAGGTGCCGGTGGGCCCCACTGGCCCTAGGAGCGCATACTTCAGAATGCGCTGACCGGCCTGTGCTACCGTGCTGGTTCCCTGGTGGCCCGTGAAATCGGTCTGGGTGTAGCCAGGGCACACGGCATTGACCTTAAACGAGGTGTCACGCAACTCGTGCGCTAGCTGCAGGGAGTACATATTTAAGGCCGCTTTCGAGGCCTGATAGACGCACACCCACATACTGGGGTTAGCCAAGTCGGAATACAATGTCAGCGAGGCCATGGCCGAACTAACGTTGACAATGCGCGGCTGGGCTGACTGCCGCAGCAGGTCCAGAAAGGCCTGCGTGACGCTGGCTACCCCAAAGACATTGGTTTCGAACACGGTGCGAAACTGGTCTAGGGTGGCATTGAGGGCCGACTGGGGGAAGCCCCCGGAAATGCCGGCGTTATTGACCAGCACATCCAGCACCGATGTCTGGGCGCCAATCGTCGCGCGGGCCGCGCGGATAGAATCTAGATTGGTGACTTCTAGCTGCACGGCCTGTACATGGGGAAGTCCGGCAGCTTGTAAGTGGTGCGCGGCAGCTTGTCCATTGGCCAAGCTGCGGCTACCGAGGTAGACGTAAAAGCCCTGTTGGGCAAGTAGTTTGGCGACTTCCAGGCCAATGCCTTTGTTGGCACCAGTGACGAGGGCATACTTCATAAGGGTAAGAAAAAGGGTAAAGGGAATCACCCGCCAGCAGGTTGCCAGCGGCATAAGTTGTCCAGGTTATTCGGTTTATTTCCAGGCGATACCCTAGGAGCCCCCCAGTAGATTGCCGGCAGGGTGAACCCGGCCACCTAATAGAGTCGGCGTCCTTCCGTGGCTCAGGCGTACCCCCGGCAAGCCAGCAGGCCCGTTGGGGGCTAGCGGTCAGCGCCAGGCGGACTACTCAGCGCAGTAGGCGGATAACCAAACTGCTTTTTGAACGCGAATGAGAAGTGCGCCAGGTTCTCGAAGCCCACTTCTTGGTACAGCTCGACGGGCCGGCGCCCTTTTTCGGTGAGCTGATAGTGCGCCTGGGCCAGCCGCTGCCGAGTAAGCCAGCGTTGCGGGCTCAGCTGAAACGCCTTCTTGAAATCGCGCTTGAACGTGGTCAGGCTGCGGCCCGTCAGGTAACTGAACTGCGCCAGCGGCAGGTTGACTAAGTAGTGCGCGGTCATAAAGTCAACTAGGTTGAGCTTGCCCGGCTCCGAGAAGTCGGCCAGTAGGCCATCGGTGAGCGGGTCTAGGCTGCGCAGCACCTCGATCGCCTCCGTCACTTTTGTGGTAAGCAGCGGCCCCGGCAGGGGCTGTTCCAGCGCCAGGTAGGGGAGCAGCGAGGCGAAAAGACTTTGCCCAAGTGGATGCGCTGGGTAGTAGCGCGGGCCCTCCGGGGCGCGGCGCGCCAGCGCAGAGGGGTGCTGAGCATAGTAGGCTTGCACCAGCCCCGCCGGCAGCTTGAGCAGAAGGGCCTGATAAGCCTGGCCATCTTTCGGGTACTTGAGCAGGGTAGCCGGTTGGTGGCGAGGTAGCAGTACCATGTCGCCCACGCCACAGTGCTGCGTGCGGGCGGCCTGCACCACGCGCAGTTCGCCCGCCAGTACGCTGACTACGACAGGCTCGTCGAAGACCCGCTCGCCCCCGTAGCGCTGGTCGCCGCGGCAAAGCGTAAACAAGTCGGCGTACTGGTTGTGGTGCTGAGTGGTCATGGGACGAACCTGACAGGGCGCGGTGGGCAACATACCCCGCGTCAGAAGGCAACACAAAATTACGAATCGCCTACCCAGGACGCTTTGTTCAAAAGGCCGAATTTGCTTTGCTCAGCGGCCCATTTTTGCTACGCAGAAAGAAGCTGAGCGTATCCTCATTAAGCTAATTAGGTCAGTAGTAGGTACCCGCAAGGGTCAACCCGTAACTACTTTAGGCCTTTCTTTACACAAAGGTCAGCGAGTTGAGATGGGCTAGTTAAAGCGGCAAGTTTGAGAATTAGCTAGACCAGAAAGGTGCGCCTTTCGGAGCGACGAGGCGACGAATTACTACTCTCGTTCTCTTATCAGTTGTAAAACTGGTTCCAGTAAGTAAAGATGGTTATCCACTAGCGTGGGAATAGGGTAAAATCAGCTTCTTCTGCGGTTCTTTGAGCCATGCGATGCTCCTCCCTTTTTCTTTTAACGAGCGTGCTCCTCGGCACCGCCCACTGCACAAGTACGCGCCCACGGGAGCGGGTGGAAGCTATCCCCTTGGTGACGACGGATGTGGACCGGTTCTGGGCGGCGTATCCAGCTGCGTTGCGCGATACAGCGCACGCCTACCGCATCTTCCAGGAGCAGTACTTCGACCACGGCTCGCCCGGCTTGCGCGAGTACTTTACGCGCAAATACAAGGGCGACGCCCGCCTGTTTGCCCGGCGGGTTATCCAACGGCCCCAGTACTATGCCTCGGCACGCCAGACCCTGCTGGCCGTCGCCGACCAAAAGCCGCACATAGTGGCCGCTTTCCGGCGACTCCAGCAACTCTACCCGCCGGTGCACTTCAATTCCATCTACTTCTTGGTCGGCGGCTTTGCCGGTAGCACTGCTCAGCCAGTGGGCTTGCTCATCGGGGCTGACCAAGATGCCAACGGACCGGGCGTTGATACCTCGGAGTTGTCGTTGGTGCAGCGCAACCGGTGTGGCCCGGTAACGAACATGCCTGCCCTGGTTACCCACGAAATGATTCACAACACGCAACAGCCCCATGACGGCACCCTGCTCAGCGGAGCCATTCGGGAAGGCATGGCGGACTTTGTGGCGGAGCTCGTGACGGGGCATCCCGGTACCAACGCCCGCTTGCACGTCTACGGCAACGCCCACGAACGGGAGTTGTGGCACGCCTTTGCGCGGGAAATGTTCGGCAACAGCCCCCAAAACTGGTTGGCTAATTCCAAACAGGAAACGCCTGAAAAACCTTGTGACTTGGGCTATTACGTGGGCTATAAAATATGCCAGGCCTATTACGACAAAGCGGCCGACAAGAAACAGGCGATAGCCCAGATGTTGACCACCCGGGACTTCAAGGCCTTTCTGGCCCAGAGCGGGTACGAGCAGAAAATGAGCGCGCCGTAGCGTCGCTGGGCAACGCCTAGCACTTAAGTAGCCGGATTAGGTAATGGAATAAACAGAGTAAAAGGGTAAGAAGAAGTAGTCAGTAGCTTCATTTTAGTCAATTACATAATGCAGCTTATAACCACCTTCTTGGAATCGGTGCGGGTTTTGCCCTACTCAGGCCCTAAGGCCATTATGATATTTCTTGAAGCTAGAGCAATTATTTAGTAGCCTTTTGTTTTTACCCGCCTGCTGGCTGAAACGTCTGAACTTGAGATTCCCAGGTAACGGACCAATCACAGAGTTCCGCCAATAACGGCGCGATGCTTTCCCCAAAGGGGGTCAGCGAGTATTCGACGTGAGGCGGCACCTCCGCGAAGACCTGCCGGTGGACCAAGCCGTTGGCTTCTAATTGCCGCAGGCTTTGAGCCAGCATCTTAGGCGAGACCCCGCGAATTTGCCGTTGAAGTTCGCTATTGCGCTTCGGCCGCTGCGTCAGCGCCAGCAGAATCAGCAGCAGCCATTTACTGGCCAATAGATTTAAGGCTTGGTGGACGACGCAACTCGCGTCTAGATTAGACTTAGCGTTCAGCCAGCTGCGTAATTTTTGCTGGGCAGCTACTTTTTTTTCCTCGTTTGCGCTCATTGGACTCATTTCTTACTAAAAAGTGCCTACTTTCTTTTAGGTAGTAAAGAACGGACTTTTGAGGCATGATTACTCCTTTTGCTCTCCTAACGCCAGTTAGCCCGCCTGCTTCGGCACCCCTGGCCCAAACTGCCCAGCGCGTGTTTCAACAACTGCTCCTAGGCTTTCAAACAGCGGATTTACCGGCCGTGCTCGCTTGTTTTACGGAGGATGCGACTATCGAGTACCCCTACGCACCACAGATGGGGACGGCCGCTCGCTTACAAGGCCAACCGGCCATTAGTCAGTATCTACACCATGCCTTACAGGGGATGCCCGCGCTCGTCTTTAGCCAGCTTTACCTAGCCCATGACTTGATGCAGGGTATTCATTGGGCGGAGGTGCACTGCGAAGCGCCCGTGCCGGGTACTAACCGCACGTACCGCCAGGACTACGTGATGCGCTTCGAACTGCGCGGCGAACAGATTCAGTACTACCGCGAATACTGGAACCAGCTCGCCGCCCGCGAGGCGTTCGGTGGGGAGACGGAGGCCCAACAGCTCTTTACCCCTTCTACTACCGCTGTTTAACGTCCTGCTTATGCGTATTGTCATTGGCGCGGCTGCCGGCAACATTGGTCGCCGCGTAGCTGAGCACGTCCTACAAGCGGGTAGTGAGGCGGTGTTGCTGGTTCGCAACCCGACCTCGCTCCCCGCTTCCCTAGCCGCCCACGCCCAGGCCCAAGTGGTCACCCTGGACCTCACCGACGAGGGGGCCGTCGTGGCCGCGGCGCAGGGCGCGGATGCCTTGTTCTGGTTGGTACCGCCTCCCCCCCTGGACGTGTCTGATTGGCCCCAGTGGTACCACACCATCGCCGCCGCGGGGGCTGCCGCGGTCCGCACGCACCAGATTCCCCACATCGTACTGGTTTCCAGCCTCGGCGCGGGCATGGCTCCAGGCCTGGGTACGGTTTCCTATGTGGGCGAGCTAGAGCAGCAACTCAACGCCACGGGGGCCCATGTGGTGGCCTTGCGCCCCGGCTACTTTATGGAAAACTTCTTAGCGCAGGCCGCCGCCATTCGCACCCAGGGCGTGGTCCAGTATCCGTACGCGGAAGACCACGATATTCCCTTCATCAGCGTGGCCGACATTGCCGCCGTGGCGGCGCACTATCTACTGCACCCGCAGTGGGCTGGGCAATGGACGCGCAACCTGATGGGCCCCACGAATCTAACCCTGCCCGCGTGCGCGGCGCTCCTGGCGCAGGCCTGGGGGCAACCCGTGCGCTACCAGCGCCAATCAGCCGTTGACTTACAGCAAACCTTGGGACAATGGGGCCTGACAGCCTACGCGCAACAAGAAATGACCGCTTTATTTCAGGCCTTAGGGGACCCCAATGGGGCGTATGCTACCCCCCGAACGGCCGAGGCCTACACGCCCACGAGTTTCCAGGAGTTTATAGGTACTCACCTGCTCCCGCGCCTTCAACCCAACAAATAGGGGAGTAGCAGGTAGATTAATCGACTATCAAACAATTAGCAAAAGGGGCTACTACTGCTTAGAAAGCAGTAGTAGCCCCTTTTTAACATACTGAGAACGACCCCACTAGCATGTAAAATTAGCCGGTTAGGGGGCTCAGTATATTACACCTTTCGGAGCCAGATATGGAAAGTATGAATCTGATTTTCAGGTATCTGAAATAAAAAAGAGCAACTGACTCGGGCAAGTTAGGAGCCCTACGTTACCTCCCTGCGCTTGTCAGCAGGTAGGCGCCGCCGCTAAGGCATCGGCCGCCTTCTGCAACTCCCGCTCGAGGTGGGCCCGCCGCGGCTCGTTGACCTGCACTTGGCCGTGCGGACTCGTGACGTATACCGTCTGCACGACCTGGGCCTGGGAGGTGGCCGTGAGGCCGGCCCCGTAGGTCACGGCGTAGCACTTGGTGAACTCGGCGCCCACGTACAGAATCAAAGCTGAATAGTACACCCACAGCAGGAGCACCACCAGCGTGCCCGCCGTGCCATAGGCCTGACGCAGGCTGCTATGGTAGATGTAGGCGCCGAGGCTGAAGCGACCCACTAGAAAGAGGACGGCGGTAAAAAGCGCCCCCACCACCACGTCGCGCCAGCGAATGCGCGCATCGGGCAGCACGTAGTAGAGCAGGGCATATAACCCGGTCGTGAACACCACGCTAAGCGTCAAGTCCGAGACGTACCCGAGCCCGCGCGACCCGCGCAGGGAATCGGGCAACTTGGCTAGTAAGCGGGCCGACACGACCTCTAGCCCCAGCGAAGCCAGCAGCAACAAGCCCAGCAGAATGACCAGCCCAAATGACAAGAACCGGGTTTTGACCACTGCCCGCCAGCCCGCTTCAGGCCGCAGCTGCACGTGCCAGAGGCGGTTGAGCGCGTCCTGAATCTCGGTAAACACGGAGGTGGCGGCCCCCAGCAGGGCGAGCAGGCCCAGACTGGCGCGTAGCGGCTGCGTGGCGTCGAGCAGGGCGTACTGCATGATACCCCGTAGTTGGGTGGCCATGACGGGCCCGAGCACTTTCTGAATCTGCACGAACAGGCCGTCGGCCACCTGGTGGTTGCCGGCGAAGTAGCCGCACACAAACACGACCACCAGCAGCATGGGGCCCAGCGAGAAGAGGGCGTAGTAGGCCAGCGCGGCACTAAGTTGGAGCACGTTATCACGCCACGCGCTGGCCAGGGTCTGGCGCAGCAAATACCAGGTGTGCGCAGCTAGTTTGGTCATAAGCGGGGGTTAGTAGGGGGAAGGCGGACATCCGGCGCGGGGGACCGCCCCCGAAGGGCAGCGCGGGTTTTACGCGCGGTTCCTTTCCGGTGGTTACGCGCGGGACCAGCGCTGGGCTGCTTCGCGGGCCCGAGCCCCTACTGCCGGGGTAAGTGGGGGCGTAGCAGCAGACGGTGACGGCCAGTGGTCAGGCGCTGGCGAAAGGTGGTGGAGAGAGCTACGAGGGGCAAGGCTACCCGTACGAGTAGGCGCCTCGCGAACTGCTACCGATAGGCTCCCGCTTACCTAAGATGCCTTTTAGTAAGTCACTGTGGGCCTAAATGTACTCACTTGTTATCACGCGTGAGTACATTTAGGCCTGCTTGCTGGCCACTTACTGGCGGGCTCCTCCCCATGGCGCATCGTTCCCAACTTCCGCAACCTCGTGCCTGTGCCCAGTGCGGCACGATGTTCCACACGGCCCGCAAAGGCCACGTGCACTGCAGCAGCGCCTGCAATACCCGGGCCTGGCGCCAGCGCAAGCCCGCCGCGGCCCCATCCACCCTTGCCGGTCCTACTGCGCCTTCTTCGACGCCCGCCTCGGCAGCAGGACCAACCACCCTCGCGTTTAGTGGGCGCAATGTCGGCACCATTGCCCTGGGTACGGCCGCGGGCAACTTGCTCAGCGAGGGGGTCAAAAAGCTCTTTGCTTCCCCCGCCCGGGCGGCGAGCCCCGGCGCCACGTTTCCGACCTGGCCCCCAGCCGCGTTGTTGGCCGCGGCGCAAACCCCGCAGTGGCTGAGCGGCTCCGCGTGGGCTGGTCAGCTCTGGCTGACGCCCACTACCCACCACGGACACCTACTCTATCTCTACGCCGAAGCCGGGTTGCCCTATGTGCTGTGGCAGTCACCGCGCGGTACCTGGCGTTTGCTCACGACGCCCGCCGAGTTAGCGGAGTTGGCCACGCATCGCCCCCTGAGTCCGGGCATCCAGGTCCTGCAACAGCAGTATGGCCTGCTGGGGGACGAGCTCGCCATTGGCACGCCGTTACCCCTGCAGCTGCCACCCGCCCAGCCGCAGCGCAACTAGCGCGTTGCCTACCTGTCGGCAAGCCAAGGCAGGCCCTACCTAACAGATTGGAAATTATAAGACACGCTAGAGTGCTTTATGGTCTAGCCGGGGTGCTGCTTAACCCAATAGGGGACTACTAAACTGGCTCAAGAAAATGCAGCGCTGATTTTTGGCCTCCTCAATTCCATTAATAAAGGCTATTACGGCGTCTCTTTTCAACCCAGTAGTTTCAAATCCAATACTTGCTCCACCATCAGAGGAGATGCTGATGAGATGTTTGCGCGTGAGAAAGTAGGCGCACAGGAATACGAGTCCGAATACGATTGCGGGTCCTGCTAATTGAACCCCACCCATTTGAAAAAAACTATAGGTGCCTCCTAGGAGCAACAAGCCCCCTAGAATGAGTAGGATTGGCCAGCTTTGATACCGGATTTCACAGGAACTCACCTTCTCCAGCATGATCGAAACGATATGTGCGTGAGCGGAATACGTTCTATTAAATCGAATTCGGTGAGTAGTAAGGCTGACGACCTTATTTGGGGATTGATGAAGCAATTGCTCCCCTTCTAGTAGAAAATTTTCCATGAGGCAAGATACCGTGTGAAGTTCCACGAACCGCGTGCTTTTGCCAGAATGCTAGCTGCTTATTCACTCCATTCTTAAGCACCATGCTGCTGCGCGAGTAGGTTAAAACGATAATTAAGCGGTGTTTGAGGACCAACTATTCCTGAATAGGTAAGGCAGAAAAAGGGTGAGGGAGCCAAAAGGCCTGCTCCTTTTCCTGTTGCCTGATTTAGGTCTGCTTACTTTAGCCTTTCGTTCGCTACTTCTATAAATGCTTACCCCCGAACAGCACGCCCGCCAGCTCATCGATGCCCAACTTGCTACTGCCGGCTGGCTAGTACAGGACTACAAGCAACTGAACCTGGGCGCGGCGGCCGGCATTGCCGTGCGCGAATACCCTACCGCCTCCGGCCCCGCCGACTATGCTTTGTTGATTGACCGCCGCCTGGTGGGCATGGTGGAAGCGAAGAAGGAGGGCACCTCGCTCACGGCCGTAGCCGAGCAGACGGCGCGCTACCGCGCCAGCTCCACCAAGCACGCCCAACGTGTGGCCGACGAGCTGCCATTCGGCTACGAGGCCAACGGGCAGGAAATCCGCTTCATCGACGCCCGCGACCCGGAGCCGCGCTCGCGGCCGGTGTTCGGCTTTCATCGGCCTGACACACTACGCGACTGGACCCGGCAGATTGGTACGCTGCGGGCGCGACTGCGCAACCTGCCGGTGGTGACTACTGCCGGGCTGCGTGACTGCCAGATTGAGGCTCTGCGCAACCTGGACGTGAGCCTGAAGGATGACCGGCCGCGGGCGCTGATTCAGATGGCGACGGGCTCGGGTAAGACGTTTACAGCGGTGTCGTTTATTTACCGGCTCATCAAGTTTGCGGGGGCCAAGCGGGTGCTGTTTCTGGTGGACCGTGGCAACCTGGGGCGGCAGACCTTGCAGTAGTTTCAGCAGTACACGGCACCCGATGATGGGC